>Ga0268281_1000865_pt1 | contig 19863 bp, 15 predicted proteins | sample saktaG_10_FD_190134 | JGI IMG/M metagenome (GOLD analysis project Ga0268281, IMG submission 190134) | Saline water microbial communities from Sakinaw Lake, British Columbia, Canada - sak_2011_5_24_50m | ecosystem: Environmental > Aquatic > Non-marine Saline and Alkaline > Saline ... | reverse complement strand
CAGCATGGCTTCTTTCTTTGCCTGAATATCTTTCGTTTTTGCCTTTTCATTGACCATTTTCCGAAGAATAATTGCGTCGGTTCGCAGAAGATTATCAACGATATAATTCATATTGCGCGATTTTTCACTGTTCTCAGTTTCAGTCATAGCCTCTTTGGGAACGGCGCCGTATTTATTAATAAGTGCAGTAAAATAATTCCACCAGCCACCATCAGCTACCGGTGCTTCGAGATATTTTTGCAACATACGATCGCTCAGATCCTGACCGGCTGTAGCGATCATATTTTCCAGGAACAGATTTGCTTTTTCCAGTTTGTCGTAGAAAAAGAGGTAGTTCTGCGAGAACTCAAAAGATACCAGATTATACTTTTTGATTACCGACGGACGCATGATATTGAAACCGGCATACATCCAGCAACGTCCCGTACTTTTCTGATCGGTAATGCCTTCCGTTTTTATTTTCATGGAAAAAATATCATTGTGTCGATTAACCAGTTCCCGGTTCAGAGTCAATTTTTTCAGGTCCGTACCGGAAACGGCATTCATGATCGCCCCGTCATTAGTGTTTGATTTCAGTTGCAGTTCAAATTTCCGAATCAGATCCGGACTAATTCCGCCATTCGGTTTGGCGATAATCATCGAACTGAGCAAAATTCCAGTAATGAAAAGAATAGACAGGGTTTGAAAATGTTTTTTCATGAGAACTCCCGTTAAATTATTTGAATGAGAAAAATGCAGGATATTAAAAAAGTAAATACGATCAGGTTGTCGAAAACGACACTTTTTTGATTCCTGCAGAGATCAGAAAAACAATCGTAAGCGTCAGCACGATGGTTGCCCCGGATGGCAAATTGAAAAAATAACTGAAAAAAAGACCGGCGATTGTAAAAATCGTTGAAATAATCACAGACCAGAGCATGAGCGGTTTGAGTCGTTTGACAAATTGCCGGGCAATGATTGGCGGAATGGTCAATAGCGCGATAATCAGAATAATTCCTACAACTCTGATTAGAATGATGACACTGAGCGCAACCATACAAAGCAGGAGGGAATAGAAAAACCGGACCGAAATCCCGCTGATTTCCGCGAATTCTTCGTCAAAACAGACCGCCTGAAACTGGCTGTAAAAATAAAACACCAAACCGACAATAATTAAATCCAGTACGATCATGATATAAATATCCGCTGTGGTCACAGTCAGGATCGACCCAAACAGATAACTCATCAGGTCGGGTGCGTAGCCGGGTGCCAATTCAACAAACAGGATTCCCAGCGCCATGCCCACGGACCACATGATGCCGATCGCGGAATCCTCGCTGATCCGGGTATACTTTTGGGCAACGCTGATACCCAGAGCAGACAACAGGCTGAAAGGAATGGCGGTGATAATTGGATTTACTCCGATAAGATAGCCCAGACCAAGGCCACCGAAAGCCGTATGTGAAATGCCACCGCTGATGAAAACGATACGTTTTACCACAACCATCGTACCGACAATTCCGCCGGCGATGCTAACCAGAACCGCGGCCAGCAAGGCGTTGCGCATGAATTCATAATGCAGTATTTCAATCATGATTGTGTTTTCCAAGCAAGCGGTGAGGAACTTCATGACCCACAAATTCAAACGGGCACTGGTACATTTCCGATATTTTGGGAATACCGTCCTTGGTTGAGCCATGAAAATGCATGGTTCGGTTCAGACAGGCGATTTTATCAATGTATGTTGCCACGATGCCGACATCATGAGTGACTACGACAATTGCAATCTCTTTATTCAATTCATTCAGTAGTTCGTAGATGGAATGCTGCCACTGCTGATCGATATTCGCGACCGGTTCATCAAGCAATAACAGCTGCGGTTCCGTCGCCAATGCCCTGGCGATGAATATGCGTTGGCGCTGACCGCCGGACAGGTCGCCAATCAATGTTTCGGCAGATGAATTCATTCCGACCTTATTCAGGACTTTGTTGCTGATCTCAATTTCGGCTTTATTGTATCCGCGGCGGAAGCGTCGTTTACCGATAATACCCATTAGGACGACTTCCCGGACGGTAATTGGGAATTCAAAATCAAAATTGAATAACTGTGGGACATAACCGACCCGGTGACGATTGGCAATCGGCTCACCACCAAACAGGGTAATCGTCCCGGAATACGGCTTGACCAGTCCCAGGATCAGCTTTAGAAGAGTTGTTTTGCCACCACCGTTTGGCCCTAGAATACCCAAAAAATCATGCTCTTCAACCTGGAGGCTGACATTTTCCAGTATTGCTTGTGTATTATAACGAAAACTGACATTTTCCAGCGTGATTATCGGCTTTTTCATCACTTTATTTCAATGCCTCCGATACTAACTGGGCAACATGTTTCAGATTTGCGATAAAATTTTCATCCAACGGATCGATTGTCTGAATGTCGGCTGAAATCTCATTGGCGATGGTTACTGCGTTTTTGGGATTATCCTGCGGAGCGATGAATACAACTGCTATATTTTTTTGGTTTGCTTCATCAATCAGCAATTGAAGATGTCTGGCGGAGGGTTCCTTGCCATCGTGTTCAATCCCGATCTGATTTAGACCATAATCACGTGCAAAATAGCTCCAGGAAGGGTGGAGGACAATAAAATCGGTTTTGGCTTTATGAACCATTAAGGCAGATATCTGTTGATCCAACTGAACCAGTTTGCTTAGGTACTTATCCTGATTATTAAGATAGTACTGACTGTTTATGCTATCTGCAAGAATAAATCCCCGGGTGATCGATTGAACCATTATTTTTGCATTTTTCGGTGAAAGCCAGATATGGGGATCGATATGACCTTCTGTACCGATCAGTTCAATGCCCGGACTGGCGTCGATAATTTGCATATGTGGATTAATCTGAATAAGCTTATCCATCCAGTTGACTTCGAATTCTACAGGTGTGCCAACCTTAACAAACAGATCGGTATCTTTCAATTGTCGTAATTGGGCCGGCTTGGGCTCATAGGAGTGGGGAAAGGCGCCGGGCGGGATCATTACGTTTACGCTTACTTTATCGCCGCCGATTTCACGTACAAATTCTACCAATGGGAGAATTGAGACTGTAATATGCAATTTATCGGGTGATGAATTTGTCGGTTGGCATCTGAACAGTGCAGTAAGCAGGAAAATGGTGATTAATATATAGTGAATTTGTCTCATGAAATCGCATTTAATTTACACTAATTACGGTAATTCGTCAGTATTAAATATCAACGATTCGATTTCCCAAACAGAAATGTCAATGCCAGTGGTAAGCGCTTACTCCATGCTTTTTCTGAATGTTCAGCGGTCGAATCTTTCACCCAAAAGTAATCAGAATTCTGCCGATATCCTTTTTTATTCAGAGCTTCCAGCATTTCATCGATACCGGGTTGCAGCAACTGTTCCAGTTCGATGCCACCGTTGTCAATATAAAGTTGAATATCTTTTTGTGGACCAGTGTATTTTTGAACCGGTGTGACCATATCGAATTCGTCAATCTTAAACGCCGGCGACATACAGATGACCTTGGAAAATATATGGTTATAATTCCAGACGAGATTGAATGCAATTAGTCCACCTAATGAAGATCCTCCGACAAATGTATGTTCCCGATCAGGAATGGTTCGGTACTGATAATCAATCAAGGGTTTCAGTTTATTAATGATAAAATGTTGATAATTACTGCCAATTTCAGTTAATGAATATTCTTCTGTTCGCTGTTCGGTATTGTCAATTCCAACAATAATTAGCGGGTTGATCCGATTTACCTGAATCAGGCTGTCGACAATTTCATCGATGCGCCACTCATTGCCAAAAGTGGCTGTCCTCGAATCGAAGAGGTTTTGGCCATCGTGCATGTATAAAACCGGGTAACGTCGCCGTTTATGTTTTTCATAATCCGGTGGTAGCCAGACCAGGATATCTCTGGGAAGAAGATCATGAGATTTCATTGCTTCATGATAAATGACAGTGCCGGTTATTGTGCTCTTCGCGGGATTTACTTTCTTGTTCCAGTATTTAAATATATAATTGACAATCGTGTCGGATTTGACAATAAGGCTAAAATTCTCGAAGGGATCACCGCCTTCATCAACAGGTTCGGTATCCCAGGAGCCCCGGGTGAATTTATATTCGAGGGATGTATTGACCGGAAATGTTAACCCGATTGTCCAGAGTGAATCGTTGACCTGATTCAGGGAAACCGAACCAGGATTCCAGTCGGCAAGACTATTATGATTGCCAGATATGAATATAGGTAAGTTGGGTGATGAATTAATTGCTATGACATTGAAAATAACTTCCGTAATCTGACCCTGAATGAAACTGAACAGACATTGAAAAATTAGTAGTGATTTCAATAGTTTCATAGAAAATATTCCCCGAAGTGCTGAAAGTTAAGCGCCATCGCAGGAATTTCAAAGTAATTGAGGAAGAATGATCATAAAGCAGAAAATGAAAAAGGCCGACTCGTTCAGGGAGACGACCTTTCTCATTTGAGGAGAGTCAGGTAAAAATATTACAGAATAAACAGCATTTCGGAATATTTGGGTAGTGGCCAGAGATCATCGGAAGTAATATTTTCAAGCAAATCGACATTTACTCTGACTTTTTCAAGGTGACCGACAATATCATCGGAAAAGTATTTTGCCTGATCCGATAGATTTTTAATACTCAGACCCTTATTGACATTTTGCATTAATGTATCGTTAGATATTTTGATATTATACAGAGTTGTGTTGAATTCATTAAGCCATGTCAATTCAGTTTTCAAGATATCGTCACTAATTTGTCCTTTCAAATTTGTAAGATTATTTACCGAATCAAGCAGCTGCTTCTGGTGACTGAGGGCGGCCGGGATAATTTTTGTTTTAATGATATTGTTGAGTGTTTCAGCCTCAATTTCCAATGTTTTTACATACTGTTCCAGTTTTGTATGATAAGATGAAGTGATTTCATCATTGCTGAAAATTTTCTGACTAATCAGCATATTCTTGTTTTTATCCGCAACCAGTGAGTCCAGTGCATAACCGCTGCGTTTAATATTCGGAAGACCGCGTTTTGCGGCCTCTTTTTCCCATGCTTGATCGTAATTATTGCCTTCAAAACGGATGACTTCGGTCTCAATAATATATTTTCTCAAAACCTTTAAAACGGCAACTGAAAAATCAGATTCTTTTTTCAATAGTAGTTCAATATCATCGGCGATAAGATTCAATGACTCGGCTACGGCGCCGTTCAGAACGGTATTTGAAAGCGAAACCGAGGCCGACGATCCAATGGCACGGAATTCAAACTTTGAACCGGTGAATGCAAATGGTGAAGTCCGGTTGCGGTCCGTATTATCACGCATAATCGAAGGCAGGTTACTCAATCCGAGATCAATCACAAAGTCTTCGGCGGCCTTGATGCGTTTTCCTTCTTTGATGTCATCAAGAATATTGTTAAGTCGTCCACCAAGAAATACAGACATAATGGCTGGCGGCGCTTCATTAGCGCCCAATCGGTGATCATTTCCAGCGGTTGCTACAGAGGCCCGTAAAAGATCGCCATACTTGTACACTGCCCGTAAAATTGCGCCAAGGAAGACCAGAAACTGTAGATTTTCCTCCGGTGTTTTGCCTGGATCAAGCAGATTGTTACCTTCAGAATCCTCCAGCGACCAGTTATTATGTTTGCCACTACCGTTAATCCCTGCAAAGGGTTTTTCATGAAGTAACAATGACAGGCCATTCCGGTTGGCCACCCGTTTTAACACTTCCATAACCAGCTGGTTGCGGTCGGCGCCGATATTCGCTTCGGCGTAGATTGGTGCAATTTCGTACTGGTGAGGAGCCACTTCGTTATGCCGTGTCTTGGCCGGTATTCCCAGCTTATAAAGTTCCGTTTCTGAATCCTGCATGAAGGCTAGAACCCGTTCTTTTATTGAACCAAAATAATGGTCTTCCATCTGCTGACCCTTTGGCGGTTGAGCGCCCAAAAGAGTCCGGCCGGTAATCTGTAGGTCCGGGCGAAGGCTGAAAAACGACCGGTCAATCAGGAAATATTCCTGCTCAGTTCCAATTGTTGTAACGACACGTGTTGCGGATTTATTACCAAATAATCTGAGAATTCGAAGTCCACTGTTTTTGATGGCTTCCATCGATCGTAGCAATGGTGTTTTTTTATCCAGTGCATCACCATTATAACTGATGAAAACCGAAGGGATACACAAAATGCCTCCCTTCGGGCCATCCATGATAAATGCCGGGCTTGAAGCATCCCACATGGTATATCCGCGGGCTTCAAAGGTTGAACGGCGGCCACCACTGGGAAACGATGAGGCGTCAGGTTCACCCTGAACTAACTGATTTGCGCCGAAACGTTCAACAACGATTCCGCCTTCGTCGATTTCCAGAAAAGCATCGTGTTTTTCAGCGGTTAATCCTGTCAGAGGCTGAAACCAGTGTGTAAAATGAGTAACACCCTTTTCGATAGCCCATTCTTTCATTGCATGGGCTACGCTCTCGGCGATGCTCATATCCAGTTTCGAACCCTTCCGAATCGTGTCACGAAGTTTTTTATACACTTCTTTAGGTAGTTTTTCACGCATCACTTTATTATTAAAGGAATTAATACCAAAATAACTTGATGAGTTTATCAACGACTCACTTTTAGGAATATTCCCATTCCGGGCAATATTCAATATAACTGTTTTTCTTGAATTTAAAGATACTGTTTCAGACATTTTTACTCCTTGAGATACTTTTGGGCTAATAAAAAAATCAATGTGGAAAAATCACAATTACATTAGACAAATATCTTGCCAATTATGAATATATCTTAAAATATTGTTGTAAGTAGTTGATACATAGATAAATAAAAATAAATGCCGATGATCGGTAGTCAGTATAATAACACACAAATATGTAGGAATGAGTAAATATAAATACGAATATGTAATAAATGATCGTGAAATGATAGCCGATATGCCAATGGAATAGTTGCAGATAAGAGTAATAATGCAATTCTAGACCGCTCAGGCACGAACTGATTGGACTAAATTAAAAAAGAAATACAGTATAAACGGTGAAATGTTAGGAATCATACAATTATGTAGTATATACTTTTAAGTAATACATATATGTATTATATTTCATCAAATTGGAGATAAAATATGAAAACCAATATAAAATCATCGTCAAAAACTTCATCGAGTTCGGTGCTTTTAAAAAAACTGAATGTTCTGGTTGAGGTCAATCAGGCAATCAGCCGTAACCTGAATCTGCAGGAATCATTGCGGGCGACCTTAAAAATATTACAGGAATCCTATACTGCCAGAGGAAGTGCAATCTATTTGATGGATGAAATGGATTATACCATTGGAATAGCGTCCTCCGTGAATTATCATTCTGATGGGAAAAAGTTTAAAAGTGGCGAGGGCTTGATCGGACAAATTATCGAAACCGGAAAACCGGTCATTATTCCACGGATTAGCAAAGAAACCCAATATATGGATGAAATCTGTTCCTGGGCATGTGAGGATGGTAAAGAACATACTTTTTTCGGAGTTCCAATTATTCTTGATTACAAGTCGCTCGGGGCATTAATCATTATGTTGTCCTATAATCCGAAACGTGATTATGAAACAACTCTGAATTTTCTATCCTTGATTGCTTCGGCATTATTGCAACCGATCCGTGTTCAAAAAATGCTGATTAATGAAAGAAAACATTTATTAGATGAAAATGTTGCACTAAAATCAAAACTTCAGGAAGAGTTTAGTTTCTTCAATATTATTGGAACCAGCCATGAAATGCGGGAAGTATTCGAACAGGTTGCCCGGGTTGCATCGACGGACACAACAATTTTAATTCGCGGTGATTCCGGTACGGGTAAAGAATTGGTGGCAAAAGCGATTCATTACAATTCATCACGAAGTGACAAATCCTTTATACGGGTAAACTGTGCTGCGATTCCTGAAAACCTGATCGAATCAGAGTTTTTTGGTTTTGAAAAAGGGGCATTTACGGGTGCCATAAAACCCAAAAAAGGCCGCTTCGAATTGGCTGACAAAGGGACGATCTTTCTTGATGAAGTTGGTGATTTGTCCATGATGACCCAGGTCAAACTTTTGCGAGTTTTACAAGAACAAGAATTTGAGAGGGTAGGAGGCACTGAAACCATCAAGGTCGATGTCAGGATTCTTGCGGCAACAAACCAGGATTTGGAGCATTTGATGGGAACTGGCGAATTTCGTGATGACCTGTATTATCGCCTGAATGTATTTTCTATATTTCTTCCACCCTTGCGAGAGCGAAAAACCGATATCCTTCTTCTGGCCGACCATTTTATGTTGAAATACGGACGGAAACATCGCAAACCGGTCAAACGAATTTCTACTCCGGCGATTGACATGCTAATGCGATATCACTGGCCTGGGAATGTCCGTGAACTCGAGAATTGCATTGAGCGGTCGGTGTTGGTGTGTGAAGACCAGGTAATTCACAGTTATCATCTACCACCGACATTACAGACAGCGGAGAGCAGCAATACGACGCCGCGTTTATCACTGGATGAGGCTGTTGCGTCCTATGAGAAGGAATTGGTCCAGGATGCCCTGAAGTCAACAAACGGTAACAAAGCCAGGGCGGCGCGTCTGCTCAACTCCAGTGAGAGAATCATCGGGTATAAGATTGAAAAGTATGGAATTGATGTGAAGCGGTTTAAAAGCTGATCGTTGTCTAAATTCATTTAATGTGGTTCAATCTTTCCTGAATATACAAGAGTTTGATTCTCTTTTTGATATAATCTTTATCCAAATAATCTAATCTAAAATGAATTTCCTCTTCATAAGAACGATCTTTTGATTGTTGATAGTGCATTATATGTTTCTTGATGGTTTTATCGGTGAACAATCCTAATTTGGATTTACATGAATCACAGATGATGTAACCGAAAAGCTCAGTACAACTGTTGTCAGTTTTGCCACATTGAAAACATTTCAATGAATTAATTGCCATATATTGACTCCCGATTTTGATAACGAGTAAAATGGAATAGAAATAAAAATTCTGATTGTATATCAGATTTGTTTTGTGATGTTCCTCATTGTTTTTTCGGTTATGCTCAGAAGTACAATAGTGTTTTTCCTTATCGCTGTTTACGTGAGAATAATCGCAACTGTTTATTTCCGTATGAGCATTCTATTTATCAAACTGTACTCTGCAAATTATTATTAAGAATTTAATTTTACCTAATTGGAATTAAATAATTCACTACCATAATGATCAACAATCTTATTGTATGCTTCTGATGCCGCACCATTACCCCAGTCATAAATTGTAAATTCACCGATGCCGCCTCCCTGATTGTCGGTATAACCACAATGTCCGTAGTTTTCCATCATAAAGCCGTAATCCTCTTCATTGAAAAAAGAGTAACGCGCTTCCCACTGTTGTTTTGTTTTCTGATTTTCAGGACAATACATCATACTAAATGAAGCCTTTAGTGCAGCAATGCCCCTTTGAATATATTCTTCCTTATTCAGTATTTTTCCATATCTGATTATGAGTTCTGAAAATAATGCCTGGCGTGAATCGTTCCATTCCCCATCAGCATTCATGACACCAAATCCCCCAAACACATCAACATACATATAGGGTGGCTGCCAAACGGCCTGGAACATTAATAGCTCATCCAAAGTGCGTTGTCCCAGTTTGATGTATTTTTCCTCTTTTGTCAGTTCATAGCAATTCAATAATGCCTCAGCCGTCCAATATATGGAAAGAGTATTTTGCTTAAAGATATTGTTTCTGGCAATTTTCTTATTAACATGGTCAGTGTTTCCCCATTGGCAACATGACCAATAGGTCTCAAAATCCTCCCATCTTCCTGTTGGGACTATTTCTTGAATTACAGCCTCCATTGCTTTCAAAGCAGCCTTTTTATATCTGGTATCCGCAGTCAATTCATATAACTTCAGCAAAAAAGTGACCGACTTAGAAGTTTCAGGAGATTGTGCTAAGATATCAACTGGCTTCATGGTTTCTTCGGATATCCAGGCGGGAAAAAAGCCCTGAGCATCCTGTAATTCCAACAGCCTGTCCGCATACCTGATGGCATATTCCAAGAGCCTTTCATCTGCATCTAATTCTTCATACCATGTAAGCATAAAATAGGAAGTGCAACTCATATCCAAAATATGTAATGGCGATTTAGATAAATTAAACGTATACGGATTCCGATTTGAATTTCCGAAGTAATAACGATCCCATCCTTTCGAACGATTGTATTTCTGACTATCTATTTCAACTTGTTCCATTTCCGTGGCGATAACACCAGGAAAGAGTCCATCCTTTTGTGGAAAAGCGAGTGCTAATTCTTTGGTCATGTTCGCTTTTTTCATGTACTCTTCATTATTGACCCTGCGGCCATACCGGTATAATCCCTGGGCCGAACGTAAAGAACCAAACCAGGCCTGGTTCCAGATTGACCGGGTTTCACGTTCGTCAACAAGGCCGGGGTAATTGGGGCTTTGAGTTACATTTACGATAAACACCGGTGCTCCAACCCTCTTTCCGTTCAGATCAAATTCCTGCCAAACCGCATCTTTCCAACTATGTAAAGCCCAATTGTATGTATGTTGAATATAAGGTTCCATTGGGCCGATAAGCGGTTTCCCTTCATCTGCCAAAGGCTTTCCATAATGCTCCCACATGAATGCCAAAGGTTTGCGCCAGGGATTTTCAATATCCTCTTTGTTGCCAGTTGCCATCAAATAAAAAGCGATCTCAAGGTCTCCAGTTTTAAACGTTGTTGATTCTTCTTTTTTGAATAAAACATGACCATCAACAACATAATCACTCATTCCAATAACCAATTTATTTTCCAGGGCGTCCAAATCCATAAACCAGCGATAATCACTCTTATTTCTCAGTTCTAAATCAGGTATTAGCGTAATTAATTTTTCAGGTGAAGAACAGATTAATGCCGGTGCCCGGAAAACATGATCGGAAATAATATGGTCATTCGTTGGGGTTAAATGAGGCGCCCAGTGAAACGTACTCTTAAAAGCGGGATAGATATTTATTGTCCATCCCTTTTGTGTTATTTCTTCATCTAAGCGGACTTTAGCATTTACTTTATACAGTCCGTTGGAAACTTCCCGGACAAGAAGTTCGGGGCTGTTCTCGCCAATTTGTTCAATCTCGATATTTTTCACATACTGTTTGAATACCTTACCGGATTGTTCCTTTTTATCAGAACATGCAACAACTGTTAGAGCTATCAATAGCCATAAATAATATTTAGTCATCTCTTTATCCTATTTGTTTCCATTAAATCGGTTTTATACTTGCCAATAACTCTAAATATAAATAACGAAATTGTATATAAAAAAAATGTTTGTGAATATTTTGCATCGATTCTAATTAAAGCGATACGAAAGGAAAATTCAAGAAGTATTTAACGAGAAAAATTAAAATTCAATTAGTTCAATACTAAAACACTTCCTTTTTAAAATGACAGTATGGCGTTTTACCGTTATTCTTGTAATAATCCTGGTGATAATCTTCGGCCTTCCAGAAATCTGATGCTTCATCTAAAAAGGTGGCAACTTTATAGCCTTTATCCTTTAGAATGTCGATCAATTTTTCTGCTGTCTCTTTCTGGTCTTTGGAAGTGTAGAATATATAGGACAGATACTGCTCACCGATATCCGGTCCCTGGCCATTGGTTTGGGTGAAGTCGTGGGTTTCGAAATAGAGTTTGGCCAGTGTTTCATAAGTGGTTTTCGACGGATCATATATAATTTCAACGGCCTCTTTATGGCCGGTCCGGCCGCTGCCAACCTGTTTGTATGAAGGTGATTTTTTATTGCCGCCAATATACCCGACTGTTGTTGATAACACACCGGGAGCTTTTTGAAAATAGTATTCTGTCCCCCAAAAACAACCGGAGGCGAAAATCGCCTTTTCAGTTGCCGGTTCTACCTCATTCGGAATAAAATTCAGTGAAACCGAGTTAACGCAATGTCGGATGTTTTTATCTGTAAATCTTTCGCCGGTAAAGATGTGACCCAGATGTCCATTGCAGTTTGCGCAGACAATTTCTGTCCGCGATCCATCGGCATCGGGAACCCGCTTAACAGCACCGGGAATCTCATCATCGAAGCTGGGCCATCCGCAATGAGAATCAAATTTATCCGTTGAGCGATAGAGTGGAGCATTGCACTGTTTGCAGGTATAAGTTCCGTCTTCTTCATGATTAACGTACTCTCCCGACCAGGGTCTTTCGGTCGTTTTAAAGAGAATGACTTTTTGTTCGAAAGGGGTCAATATTTTGTATTTCATAACTTCCTGTGCCTGTATTATTGTTAACATTATGTAAATGAATATGATTAAATATTTTCGCATATCGTATCCTTTTTTTCTTCATTAGCATTTTAGATACGTCTGAAACGGACAGGATACAAATTGTGTTGCTAGAACTGACGCAGAAGGGAAGTATTTCCTTCGCGGCAACGTTGTTAAAATTGATTGGAATGAAAAATTGGTCCAGAATAATTCATCTGGGTCACAAACGATATCTGATAAAATATATCAGCGATTGAAATTTGAAAAAAATGTCTGGGCAATCAACCCGGCAATCGGTGGAAAAAAGAAGGTTGAAGTTATTCGGATAAGGGTAAATTTCCATCCAAGAATTCCGACCTCCATTGGTAATCGGGCAACGGCCCACAGCGACCAGCTGCTTAGAAATGCAACCATTGTCCCGACACTTGCCCCGGATTTCAGCAAACCTGCGATGATCGGCAGACTGACATAGGGACCGCCTGGTGTAATGCCTCCTGCGATTGTACCTATCAAAATACCACGAAAACCGGATTCTGCTCCAACCCACGTGTTCAACAAATCCTGCGGTAGTAAGACCTGGATCATCCCGGCAATGATAAATGCAAAAATCAACAGTGGCAGAACCTGGTAGGTCATTTTAAATGCCGACTGTAGACCAATGATGTATGTACTACCCTCTTTATTCATTCCGATGATAACCAGAACAATGGCTAGGCCGGCCATTATGAAAGTTGGAATCAGCATCTGGTTTCCTTTCCGTTTTTTCTTCGGTGGGGATATTGATTGAGGCACTTTCTTACAAAACTTTATTTGTTGACGGTGATATTCAGTGGAGGTGATTGGTTTTCTTTGTCTTTGCCCATATAAAGTGTCAGATGGGGATAGGGGATTTCGATACCTTTTTCATCAAACTGAATCTTGAGACGCCGTTTGAATTCCCGACCAATTCGCCACTGCAAGATTGGCTTTGTGGTTGTCCTCGCTTTAATAACAACCGATGAATCACCGAATTTGTCCAGTCCCAATATTTCCAGTGGTTCCAGAATGTCGTCTTTGAAATTGGGATCGTCACGGATTTCCGCATCGACTGCTCGCATGATATTCATGACCTCGTCAACATTTTCACGATATGCCACACCGATTTCGAAGACATAGCGTGAATAGCCCTTGGTCATATTGGTGACAACAGTAATTTCACCATTTGGAATGTAATGAACATTTCCGGAGAGATCCCGCAGGGTCACCATGCGTAAATTCAAACCTTCAACTGAACCGGATTTTCCGGCGATTTCGACAACATCCCCGATTCTGATCTGATCAGCCAATAGAATAAAAAAACCACTAATGATATCTTTAACCAGGCTTTGAGCGCCAAAACCAACGGCTAATCCAAGAATACCGGCAGCAGCGAGAATTGGTCCGATTTCGATTTTTAATTCGCTTAGAATCGTGACAACGGCAATAGTGATAATGATGATTTGAAAGATAAACTGAAATACCGAACTCAGTGTATTCTGTCGTTTAATCTGTTCGTCGTCTTTGAAATGGAATGTCTTAAAAATCCGCCGGGTTAATAGTTTTGTCAGAAATAAAGCCGTAACCATTAGCAAGATAATGAACAGAATTCGAATACCATGTACTTCTGACCATTTTACGAATTTATCAAATATATTCTCGAATTTTATCATGCTGAACTCCCGATTATTTCCAATTCCACTACATTAACAAGAAATGATACACAATCTGAACGATTAATGCAAATCTCCGGTAAAGAAACGAATTATTATTTTGACAATCATCAACTCCCGCTGATGGTCATCTCTTTCATTTTGAATGTTGGAGCTGCGATGCTGTTACGGAATTCCAGGTCATTCCCGATCATGGTAATATTTTTCATCATGTCCAGCATATTGCCCGCTACGGTAAATTCCTGAACAGGGTAGGTCAGTTTGCCATTTTCGATCCAGATGCCCGAAGCGCCGCGGGAATAATCACCTGTTACATAATTAATACCGACCCAGTCTACACTGGTCAGATAGAGCCCGTTTTTAACGGAAGCGATAATTTCTTCCGGGGATATTGTTCCATTCTGCATATAGAAATTCGATGTACCCGATGACGGATTTGAAGTAACTCCACGGGTGGCTGAACCAGTCGGTTCAAAACCCAGTTTTCGGGCGGAATAACAATCGCACAGATAGGTTTTTAAAACACCGTGGTCTATGATGACATTTTTCCGACTGGGAAGGCCTTCATCGTCAAACAGGCGGGAGCCCAAGCCATATTTCAATAGACCGTCATCAATAATTGTGAGATCTTTCACGGCAATGGATTCATTTAATTTATCTACCAGGAACGAATTCTTGTTGTAAATGGAGTTTCCGACAATAGTCTGAGATATTATTCTTAAGAAATCACCGGCAACAACCGGATCAAATACAACCGGGACTTTCTGAGTTTTAGGTTTTCTACCACCAAGTTTACGGAGTGTTCGATCGGCAGCAGTCGCGGCAATTTTATCAATGGAATCCAGGCGATCAAGATAGCGGCTGGCAGAATACCAATAGTCTGTCTGTTTAACATCATCCTTTTCGGCCATCAGAGAAAGGCTCATGTTTACTGATGTATAATCTTCCTCACCGAAAAATCCCTCCGAGTTTGCCAGTACGACATGGGCTTTTGAGTCATTCCAACTGGCTCCGTCAGAATTCGTAATCAACGGATCTTTATCCATTCCAATTTTTTCCATATCCTTCAGCATCCGGATTTTTTTATCGGTAGTGACTGAAGCAATATTTTGATCGAATTGGGGTAATTTAACATTGGCAATACCCAATAAATTCTTTTCCGGAAGGCCGCTGTATTTATCGGAACCGGTAACGGATGCAATTTCAACGGTTTTTTTGACCAGTTTTTGAAGCGATTCTTTTCTGAAATCACTCGTATAAGTCAGCGCTTTTCGTTGGTTTTTAAAAACACGGATGCCCAGAGATTTCGGATTCGATTGCTTTAATTCTTCAATTTCACCCAATCTTACAGTTATATTGGCGTTGGTGCTGTTGACAATGATGACATCAACCTGGTCAGCGCCGTTCTTTTGGGATTCTGTAATAATGTATTCGGAAATAGTTTTATAATTACTCATCTTGTTCCTTTACGATTGTGTTCCACCAACGGTAACTTCCTTGACTTTTACGGTCGGAATGCCCAACGTCACCTGTACGCTTTGTCCTGATTTTCCGCAGACCCAGCCACCGGTTGACATTTTCAGATCATTTCCGACCATTGTCACGTTCCGCATTACTTCGGGACCGTTACCAATCAGGGTCACATCTTTCAGCGGAGCGGTCAGTTTTCCATTTTCAATCAAATAGGCTTCATATACACCAAAGGTAAAATCGCCTTTGGTGATATCCACCTGGCCGCCGCCAAAACGTTTAGCGAAGACGCCATATTTTACAGACCGGATAATCTCTTCAGGATCGTAATCACCACCGGTCATATAAGTATTGGTCATACGGGGAATAGGTGGATATTTGTAGGATTGCCGGCGTCCATTACCGGTTGGTGCAACATTCATGGCTTTTGCGGAAATTGTATCGTGCATATAACCACGCAGAATTCCCTTTTCGATCAGTACCGATTCTGTCGGCAGGTTTCCTTCGTCATCGATATTGATCGTACCACGCAAGTTGGGGATGATCCCGGAATCAATAATTGTGCAATGCTCGGAGGCAACTTTTTCACCAACCTGGTTTGCATAATTGGATAAATCTTTTCGGTTGAAATCTGCTTCAAGTCCGTGCCCAACCGCTTCATGAAGCAACACGCCACTTTCCGCAGGGCCAAGAACCACCATCTGTGGTCCGGCCGGTGCCGGTTTAGCATCAAGATTTGTGAGTGCAATCTGAGCTGCTTCACGGCCAATTTCCTCCGGCTGGTTTCCGGGTTTTGTATAAAAATCCAGACCCGCCCGGCCACCACCGGCGGAATAGCCACTTTGCCGTTTATTACCGTCTTCTGCGAGAGTCCTCGTCCTAACCATCACCATCGGCTGAACATCGGTAAAGAACTTACCGGTGGAATCCATGTACATGATTTGCTTCATTTCATCGGCAATTGTAACGTTGACTTTGGTAATTTTTGAATCAAAACCACGGGCTACAGAATCTATGGATTGCAGCAGTTGGATTTTATTAGCAAGATCACAATCCACTGCCAGATTTTTAATGGAATAGAGGTCTAGTTTTTTCGTTTTTCCTAAATCCGCAATCCTGGCTGCTCCAACGCTGTTGGCAATAAAGCTTGCAGCTTTGGCGGTATCAATCATTTTTTCAAAATCCAGATCATCAGTATGAGCATAACCGATCTGCTCGCCAATCACAGCACGAATACCCAAACCCAGGGAAATACCATGACTGACATCTTTAATGATTTCATCTTCCAGTTTCAATGATGAACTGATTTTATATTCGAAAAAGAGGTCTGCCCGTTCGGCGCCATGAGACAGCGCGACCGACAGCAGTTCTTTCATCTTTGCTTTGGTAATTCCAAATAGTGCTTCCATATTTTCAATCGATCCTTGTGCGACTTTCGATTGGCAGGCTTGCCACCAACTTGGCAGTACTGCAATGCCAGTTCCTAAAACCACACCTGTTTTTAAAAAATCACGTCGTCTCACATAGCCCTCCTAATCTTATGTTTAAGATATAAATATTTTGAACAATTGCCACAAAGATATTACAAACAAATTCTCAGACTTGTTTATTACTGAAAAAGTTGCCTGACTTTAAGAAAAAATTTCAAATAACAATAATTAAATAACGTGAGTTTGGTTTAAGAAGATGCTCAGAAGATTAGCAATTGAAGCTATTAAAACAGTTGATTATTTTTTAAAATTAGGTGTAACCCCCGAATTTCCCATCAGGGACTCCCGTTGGAGAATTCGGGGGATATCTTTCCAGTTACTTTTAGATTGAGACTAATGTGATATACAATTAAAAACTCGTGATGGATATTGACATAACTGACTTGACATTGTATTTTACCAATGTAAAATAATGGAGTATTTATGCAAGCGATAATTGACAGACATGACCTGGAAATCTGGTCCGATTATTTATTGAATTATTCACTGGGTGGAATCACATCTGACGATATTATAATGGTTAAAGGCGAGCATATCACCTGGCCGCTGATGTCCGTACTTCAGGACAAAATCTTTGCTGCGGGTGCTATTGCCGACATCTGTATGGTTCCTCCTGACAACAACCGGGGACAAGTCTGGGGTGCCTCAATAACCAAATATGGCAAAATCGAGCAGATCAACAGAGTGCCCGATTGGCATCACGATCGCTATGAGGCGATGACGAAATACATTGAAATATTAGGTTCTGAATCACCACAACTGTTTGCGAACCTGCCGGATATGCCGTCTCAGGCACTATCAAGGGCAGATATGCCATTTAAACGGATCCGTCTAAGCAAACCTTGGGTACTAACACTGTTTCCAACTCAGGCATTTGCCGATCTCGAAGGTATGACCCTGGCAGACTACACTGATGTAATTATCAAAACATCACTAACCGATCCGAAACTACTGGATGCTATCGAAGAACCGATCGCTCAGTTAATGGGAAAAAGTAGCATAATCCGCATTGAAACGGAGCATCCGAAAACCGGGAAGCTGCTAACATTAACCATGAATATCAAGGATCGAAATCCAATCAAGTGTGTGGGTGAGCGCAATTTTCCTGATGGCGAAGTTTACACCAGCCCAGACGCTAATTCCGTGGAAGGGGAGATTTTTGTTGATCTGCCGGTGTATTATAATGGTGTAACAATTCAGGGCATTAACCTGAAACTGGAAAAGGGACAGATTGTTGATTACAGTGCGGAGAAGGCGTTTGATGCATTGAAAAACATTATCGAAACCGACGACGGTTCCCATCGGCTTGGTGAAGTTGCACTAGGCATGAACCAGGGGCTGACAGTCGCATTAAAACATCCCTTGTTTGTAGAAAAAGTAGGAGGGACTTTGCACATCGCTATTGGAGAGAGCTATCCCGATTGCTATGTCGATGATCCTGATGCAGCCGATGTAAAAGATAAGTTGGCGGAATTTAAAAAAGCCGGGACCATGAACGAGTCTGCTCAGCATGTGGATATTGTGGTGGATTTCAGGGAAGGTGGCGCCGGCCGCCATGTATTTTTAGGTGATCAGGAGATCATCTCAGAGGATAATATCTGGAAAATCAAGTAAGAACCCAGTTCTATCGAGACTATGCCATAAAGTCTTTGTAGGGGCACAGCACGCTGTGCCCCTTATATTTTATTGCCATGCGCCGATAATTGCGCCGGCACCCAGAAAAAAGAAAAAACGATACCCTGAATTCAACAGACTGAGTTTGACCGACCTCTGATCATAGGCATCGTTTGAGAAAAGTGTTGTGGCAATAAATCCCACTGAAATACAGGCGCCCAACCGCATTCCATACCAGTAGCCAAAGGTTCCCGTAGCCTTCATCAACCAGGCGAGGGTCCAGGCAGCGATAAACGCCGTTAATACACTGATAATCATCCCCCGGTAGGAATCTTTTGGATCGATATCTTCAGTTTTCAATCCCACCAGTTTCATCCAGGTATTTCCAAAAAGAATCTTGGTATACCACAACATTCCCAGAATCATACTCCAGAGTGTAGCGACAATGATCGCCCAAAAATTAATTCCTTCAAACATATTACCTCCGAGTTTTTCTTATAACTATTTCAGAGTTTGAATTTAATTACCAGTTACAGTCTAATGGTCAAAGCAGTATAAATCAAGTTCGGGTGGAATAAAAACTGTAATTTCCGTTCGTAAATTTTAAAATAAACCTTAAATTCTGTCCCGACGTGATCAAAATTACCCTGAAACATGTTTGAAATGGTAAAATAGATGGAAAGATTACAAGCAAAACTCGTTTTAGAAGACGGAACAATATTCGAAGGAGTCTCCTTTGGCGCCGATATATCTGCGGCCGGTGAGGTCGTATTTAATACCGGGATGGTTGGTTATCCCGAGAGTCTGACCGATCCGTCATATTACGGACAGATACTCGTATTGACCTACCCGCTGATTGGAAATTACGGTATTCCTGAGAATGATTTCTCGGTTAACTCGGAGCATTTTGAGTCGGATCGAATCCAGGTGACCGGGCTTGTGGTTTCCGAAGAATCGATGAAATACAGTCACTGGCAGGCTGAGCAGAGCCTTTCGAATTGGCTAAAATCCGCAAATGTGCCGGCGGTCAGCGGCATTGATACCCGCCGCCTGACACGGATACTGCGTGAAAAAGGGAGTATGCTTGGTAAGATCGTGTTACATGATGATATCGGGTTTTATGACCCCAACCATGAAAACATCGTGAAAAGAGTCAGCCCAACTGAAGTTACAACATCCGGTAAAGGGACAAAAAGAGTCGCGGTTCTGGACTGCGGCTGTAAACTGAGTATCATTCGGCATTTGCTGAGGCGTAATGTCGAA
>Ga0268281_1000863_pt1 | contig 19933 bp, 14 predicted proteins | sample saktaG_10_FD_190134 | JGI IMG/M metagenome (GOLD analysis project Ga0268281, IMG submission 190134) | Saline water microbial communities from Sakinaw Lake, British Columbia, Canada - sak_2011_5_24_50m | ecosystem: Environmental > Aquatic > Non-marine Saline and Alkaline > Saline ... | reverse complement strand
GAATAATGCGCGTGTCTGAAGTTGAAATTCGATTTAGATTATCTAAGTTCAGTTGTGTGAGTGCACTAACATAGATTTTATATTTATTTTTTCTTTTTATAGATGGTGTCAGAACGTCATTCAATCCATGAATTCCCTCTAAAATTATTATTTGATCTTTACTGATATGGAATTTTGTACCGTGCTCTTCACGTTTTCCGTCTCTGAAATTGTATTTGGGAATTTCGACTTCCTTTCCTTCGAGCAGATGTTCAATATGATTATTAATAAGTTCTTTATCAAGCGCATTAATTGATTCGAAATCATATTCACCTTGCTCATCTCTTGGAGTTTTTTCTCTATCAAGGAAATAGTTATCAAGAGAGGTCACAAAAGATGAGAGTCCGGTCACTTTCAACTGAATTGCGAGCCGTTTCACAAAGGTGGTTTTACCTGATGCTGAAGGTCCCGATATCAGAACAACAATTCCAGAATTTCTTTTTTGATGAATATCTTCTGCAATTTCAGCGATCTTTTTCTCGTGCAGTGCTTCAGAAACCTGTATGATCTCATTGATCTCGAAATTCTCAACTTTCTTATTCAAAGTAGAAACATATGAGAGATTGAGTATATTACCCCAGCGTTCGTATTCTGTAAAAATTTTTAACAGGTTGGGTAAAGGGCGAAAAATACCGATCTTATCCGGATAATCCACAGAAGGAAATCTGAGTATTAGACCCGGAGGGACATATCTCAGATCAAAAAGCTTAAGACACCCAGTTGATGGCACAAGATGTCCATTGAAGAAATCGTAAAGCTCTGCATATTTATAGATAAGTATGTTTTTCTGTGGATAATAATCTAACAGCTGCAACTTGATCTCGTCTTCGTCAAAATATTGATATGCCTGTCTTGTAGAAAGATACAACGGCTCGAAAGCTTCATCCTCAGCTATCAGGTGCTCCATCCTTTTTTTAATCTTTTCTACATCATCCAATGTGAGTAAAAATCGGGAAAAAGTTTCAATATAACAGCCATCACCAAGAGAATGCTTTACCTGGATTTTGGGACGCTCAAAAAGCTCATTTACCGCACGCATAAAAACAAAGATAAGCGAATTCTGATAGATGCGCAAACCTTCTCTCGTGCCGATATGCACATATTCTACGGTGCAGCCGGAATTGATAATATGATCAAGAGGGTAAAGAATATTATCTATCTTCACTGCAACAACTACATATTGAAACTGAAGGCGTTCCTTTTTCATAAGCAATAAGGGAGTAATTTCCTTATCGCAGTTACATATTTTGGATAAATTTCCATTTTTGATAATTTTAATTTCCATATAAAAACCTTGAGCTCAATCATCATGACTCTAAATCCTTGTCAAATTTTTCAATTGCTGATTTTGGAGTTGCTTGTTATAGAATGTATAGAGTGTAACAGGGATACCCCCAAAAATTCGATGAAGATTATCTGGATAGTGCATGAATAAAGTGTTTGCGGAGAATTCTTCGCGGAAATTTACTTTTAGAAAAACTGTTAATTTGTATCTATCCTTTCTGTTGTCACTCTGAGCTTGTCGAAGGGTCTGTCCCACTTCGAGAACATCAGTGTGACAGTGCTTTTAACTATTATGGTTATTTCTTTCTTTTACTATTTATACGGATGATATTCAATAAGTTTTCCTTAAAGTGTCATGAATATGAAAAATTTTGGGGATATGCCGAGTATAGAGTGTAATTCTTGACACTGTATGAACCCGAAAAAAAAGAGAGACACATCCTCATTTGGTAGGATGATTTTTTTAGGAGGATATATGTCATTATCGGTTGCTCCAGATGGAACTGAATATCCATTTCCAACTCAGGAAGAGGACAAGCAGGAATTTGAAATCCTCAAAACTCTTTCGGAAGAAGAAAGAAAAAAGGGGAGGAAGATCGTTGTTGTACAGGGTATGGGATTCGTTGGCTCGGTTATGGCTGCAGTGGTTGCAGATGCCGAAGATAAAAATGGAGAGCCATTGTATTTTGTTCATGGCAACGACCTTGTTTCACGTCAATCGTATTGGAAAATTCCTGTTATAAATAGCGGAAAACCGCCAGTGAATGCGGATGATCCGGAAATCCCGGAAAATTTTCCACGTTGTGTAAACAAGAAGAAAACACTTCGTGCCACCTGGCATCCAAAAGTATTTACTTTTGCAGATATTATTGTAGTAGATATTCAACTGGATGCGCAAAAACCAGAGCTTGGACAGGCAGAAGAAGGATATTGTGATCTTAATGCCTTCAAGGAAGGGATGAGAACAATTGGAAGAAGCATCAAACCCGAGTGCCTGATACTTATTGAAACAACTGTTCCGCCGGGCACTTCAGAGAAAATAGTCAAACCTGTGATCGGAGAGGAATTCACAAAGAGAGTAATCGATGTAGAAAAATGTCCTCCTCTTATAGCCCATTCCTATGAGCGTGTAATGCCCGGTTCAAAATATGTAAGCTCTATTAGAAATTATTGGAGAACTTTTTCCGGCATTAACGAGAAAGCAGCTTATCTTGCTGAAGAATTTCTCACAAATGTGCTCGACACAGAACATTTTCCGATCTGCCGATTGGGGCATACCAACGCTTCAGAAATGGCAAAAGTGCTTGAAAATTCATACCGCGCTACAAATATTGCACTGATGTTCGAGTGGGCGAAACTCGCTGAAAACATCGGGGTGAACCTTTTTGATATGATCAAATCAATTAAAGTTCGTGAGGGTACTCATGATAATATGCTGCGTCCAAGTTTGGGTGTTGGAGGTTATTGCCTTACAAAGGATACTGTACTTGCGAATTGGGCTGCTGAAGCGCTTTTTGGTTTGGAGAATAAACTTCCAATGGCTGTAAGTGCGGTAAATATAAATGATCTCATGCCCATGCATACGATTGAGATAATCGAGGAGGCATGTCCTTCTCTTCAGGATAAACGTATTGCTATACTCGGTGTTTCATACCTGCAGAATGTAGCTGATACAAGGCATTCCCCAACAAAATTTCTCTGGGAGCATCTCATGGAAAAAGATGCGATCATTTCTGTACACGATCCCCTTGTAGAAGTGTGGCCAGAGCTTGGATATATGAGAATTGAGAAGGATTTGAGCAAAACCCTTTTTGATGCCGAGATCGTTGTGTTTGCAGTTGGTCATAAACCATATAAAGCCCTTGCACCTGAAGATGTTGTTCAAATGTGTGGAAGAAAACCACTGATCGTTGACTGCTCCAATTTTTTAACTGATGAAAAGATCATGAAGTATATCGAGCTGGGGTGCAATGTGATTGGCGTTGGTAAAGGGCATATCAAGAATCTCAAAAAGAATATAAAGAAATAATTGTTGGACTTAAAATGGCAGAAACTTATCGAATAAAAAAACATCCTATTCTTGAAATAAAAGAGAGAAAGGCAATTCCCTTTTATTGGAACGATCAAAAGCTGTATGCTCAAGAGGGTGAAATGATCGCTTCTGCATTGTTTGCTCATGGAATACATGTTTTTGGTCATCATGTGAAAGATGACAGTCCTCAAGGGATATTCTGTGCAAATGGTCAATGTGCACAGTGTACAGTAATTGCAAACGGAATTCCTGTAAAATCCTGCATGATACCTGTGGCAGAAAACATGATCGTTCAAAGCTGTGAGGGGCTTCCTGAATTGCCGGAAGTGAATGAAAGTCCATCTTTTGATTCAATAGAGGAATATGAAACTGATGTTCTTATAATTGGTGGAGGACCATCCGGATTATCTGCTGCGATCGAATTATCCAAAAACAATGTGCCGCTCATTTTAGTTGATGATAAGTCAGAACTTGGTGGGAAACTGGTGCTTCAAACACACAAATTTTTTGGTTCGATAAAAGATTGTTATGCCGGAACACGGGGAATAGATATCGCCAAAATTTTATCCGAAGAACTGCTGAAATATGATACCGCAACAGTATGGACGAACAGCACTGCGGTTTATGTATTCAGCGATAAAAAAGTAGGAATTCTAAAAGATAATACCTATTTGCTCATCAAGCCCAAAATCTTGTTAAATGCAGCCGGCGCTCGCGAAAAAATGCTGGTTTTCCCTGGTAATACTTTGCCGGGTGTGTATGGAGCAGGAGCATTTCAGACACTGGTAAACAGAGATATGGTTATTCCTTCTAAGAGAATTTTCATTATTGGCGGTGGAAATGTTGGACTGATTGCCGGTTACCATGCATTACAAGCCGGTATTCAAGTGGCGGGACTGGCAGAAGCGATGCCTGAATGCGGCGGTTATAAGGTTCATAAAGACAAGCTTCAACGCCTTGGTGTACCTATTTATACTTCGCATACAATTCTTTCTGCGAATGGCAGAGATGAGGTTGAATCCATAACTATCGCAGAGGTTGATAAAAAATTTAAACCAATTTCCGGCACTGAGAAAACCATTGCTTGCGACACGATTCTTATCGCAGTGGGTCTCAATCCAATCGATGAATTTCATAAAGAAGCTGAGGAAGCTGGGATGAAAGTCTTTTCGACAGGAGATGCCGAAGAGATCGCTGAAGCTTCATCAGCAATGTTCAACGGAAAAATTATGGGCATCAAAATTGCAAAAGCATTAAATCGATCTTCAGAAAAAATTCCTGAGGAGTGGAGCAAAAAAGCAGAAATCTTAAAGAGTCCACCACAAAAGACTTTACCTTACAAACTTCCCAAATCAGAAGAAGGTGTATTTCCGGTATTTCATTGTGTCCAGGAGATTCCCTGTAATCCATGCGCATCTGTCTGTCCGCTTGATCAGATAAAGATTGAAGATGATAGCTTGCTCGGCTTGCCAACTTTTGAAGGAAAGTGTACCGGTTGCATGCAATGCCTTACTGTATGCCCCGCACTGGCGATCACGCTGGTAGATTATAGGAAGGATTCGCATTTCCCGACGGTTTCGATTCCATATGAAGTTGGAAATCATCCAATCGAATACGGGCAACAAATTCATGTTGTTGATATTGATGGTGACCTCCTCGAAGAGCTTCATGTGGTAAAGGTTCGTGATACAAAAACTAAAACCCAGATCATACAAGTGAAAGCTCCTTCACATGTTGCAAAAAAGATCGCAGGTATTCGGATTCAGGAACTCGTTGTTTCCGAAGTGAGGGAAAATCCGATGCTGGATACTATTGATGACAGTGTCATTGTTTGCCGGTGTGAACGGGTTACTGCGGGTGAGATCCGAAAATGGATTCGCAAGGGGATAACCGATATGAACCAGCTCAAGCAGCTTACACGTGCTGGTATGGGCGCATGCGGAGGAAAGACTTGCGAAATTCTCATTTTACGAATGTATCAAGAAGAAGGATATGCTTTGCAGGATATTACCTTAAACACTCGCCGTCCATTATACGTTGAAGTTCCACTTGAAATCCTTTCTATAATGAAGGAAAAGTAGGATCGTATGAATAAGAATTTTGATATCATTATCATTGGCGCCGGTTCTGTAGGAGTTCCAATCGCTTTATTTCTTGCTGAAGATCATTTCTCTGTACTTGTTATCGAAAGTCTTGCTTCACCGGGACAAGGTCAGAATAAAAAAGCAATTGGGGGCATCCGTGCAACTCATTCCGATAAAGCAAAGATCCATATTTCGATAGAAGCAATAGACGTATTCTCTACTTGGAAAGAAAAATATGGCGACGATATCGAATGGCGGTCCAATGGCTACTCTTTTCTTGCATATACTAGTGAGCATGAGAAGATGCTCAAAGACCTATTAAAAATCCAAAAAAGTTATGGTTTGAATATTGATTGGATATCGGCTGAAGAATTCCTTAAAATAGCCCCAGGAGTTAATCCTGATGGTTTGAGAGGTTCGACTTTCTCTCCTGATGATGGCAGTGCGTCGCCTTATCTTGCACTCAATTATTTTTATTTTAAGAGTATGGAATACGGTGCATCCTATATTTTCAATGAGGAAGTAATCGGGATTCAAAAAAAGAGCAACGAATTTTTAATTCACACAAATAAAGGAAATTCCTTTTCAGCACAAAATGTAATTAATGTTGCAGGAAATAATGCAAATCACATTGGTAAAATGGTCGGCTTAGATATACCGGTTATACCGGATAGTCATGAGGGTGGTATTACTGATGCGGTTCAGCACTTCTTTGACCCTATGATCGTTGACCTCCGACCTGCTAAGAATTCAAAAAATTACTATTTCTATCAGCGTCCTGAAGGACAGGTTATTTTCTGCATAACTCCAGAACCTCCAATTGTCGGTACAGACAGCAGGGCGACATCTGTTTTTCTTCCTCAAGTAGCCCAGAGAATGCTGGAACTCTTTCCTCGTTTGAAGAATTTGAAAGTACGCAGAACATGGCGTGGACAATACCCTGCAACACCTGATGGTTTTCCCATACTTGGAGAGACCGAAGTGGATGGCTTTTACCTAGCTGTCGGTATGTGCGGACAGGGATTTATGCTGGGACCCGGAATAGGAAAATTACTTACACGTTTATTTACAAATTCGCTTTCAGGAGACGATAAAGATAACCTGAAATCTCTAAGTTTATACAGAGATTTTGGGGTTGAAGAAAAATTTAAATAGAGCTATATTTTATGGGAAATTCTATGCCCAAAATCCTATGAGCAAATGAGGGTTTTTCCCCTAAGTTACTGCTATATAAGAAGTTCTATTTTGGTGAGAGAAAAAAATATTATGCACCTCACACAAATTTAGTAAAAATTCATAACTTACATAATAGAAGCTAATTAGCAACCAGATGGTGATGGAATTGTGAGTTATCCACAAGTTGTGCACAGGAAAATCAGCGGATAACAGCCAGTTTAATTGTCGCTATCGTGTTACCTGATTTGAGTAGACAAAAATAGATACCTGAAGAGACATTATCCGGAGTGTAATTCACCTCTATCGTTTGTTCTGTAGTGTCATCAATTTTAATCTTATCAACCAACTCACCTGCAAGGTTGTAAATAGATATCTTTGCATTTGAATGATTCTCAATTGAGACAAGAAATTTTCCGTCAGTATCTGTATTTACATTAAAGGGATTTGGATAATATCTGAATATGTTTTCATTAGATACAAAATGCGAGGTTGTGCCAGAAGATGTGTTCCCAAACTCATCAATTACCCGAAGTTTGAATTCATAGTTACCTGTTTCAAACTTGGAGGAATAACTTGTCGCATGAGTGATCGTTGAATCCTGTATCTGGATGAAGCTTGTGTCCGGACTTATTTTATAGTATAATTTATAAGACAAATCTGTAGTAGCGAAAACTTCCCATGAAAAATTTACCATTTCACTTACTGATGAAACAGCAAAATCTTCAATAATTGGAGAATCCGAAAAATTGCCCATATAATAGCTGAGAAATCTATCCCATTCTGTAAGATCGTTGAAATCTAAAAAGTAATAAAGCTCCCAATTGAAGTAATACTTATTAGGAGGAAAATAGATGCTCATCCTCCCAAGTTCAGGATAAAGGACATCTTGGTAGAGAGCGCTGAATGCGATAGTCATAGAATCTACTAATACTGCGATATCTCCTGCTGCTGTTTGCACATCTTTATCAATGAAAGAAACTTCATCTAAAAATTCCCAAATATCTATTTTATCTCCACTAAATTGAAGACAATTGCTGCGCGCATCATGGTAGAGATCGTTATAAATAGTATCTGAGTAAGTTCGTGTAAATTCGTTAAGTTTGTTTAAGTAAGATGAATAACTGCTCAGATCAATCGCTGAAAAAGAAATTGTTGAACCAGACTGGCAGTGCGTTGTATAGGAATTAATATATCGATATACAAGTTCGTTTGAGAGTTCAATCGGAGTACACGATGGATTGTCAGCTATATAGTTAAAGAGACCATACTGAGAACAAGCAGTTCCAGATTTGGCACCATAAAAAATGCCATCTACAGGTACAGTAAATTCTGAGCCGGCGACAATATCGCAGAATTCATAAATTTCAGTGATAACCTCTGTCATCTGCATCAGGCAAGCATCAAAAACAAGGATATTGATGGGGGACTCTATTGAAGAAATTGCTTCTTTAAGTTCACCATCGGCGACACTCATTCTGTCATTAAAGTAATTATCATAACAAATCCATTTTACAAGATCGTCATCTTTAGTCCAGCCATTCCCGTGGTCCCAGATGATGAGCATTCTCTTTTGAGAAGGAGCAAAGTCAAATCCCCAGTTAGCAAAATCCGCAAGAGTGTGAGGATCAGCAGAATTAATTTCACCGAGATCATCCAGAAGGATTGAGCCGATCGAGTCCGAATTATTATCATGACGTATCAAATATCTTCGGCTGGTTGAAAAATAGGGGGAATAATTTGGATCATCTAGTGGATCTACTTGTATGATAAACTTAATTGAATCGTTATCCTCGACAGCTTCCATTTCATTAATGTCCACAAAGGACTGCTGGCTCAAACTGTTATCTGCAGCCAGATAGACGAGTACAGTCCATTCTGTTTCTGCAAATAATGGTGATACAGTCATCAGAAGCAGCATGAGCGGAAATATTTTCTTCATAATAAATTAGTTTCATCCAGAAACTTTTAGAATGTTTTCTAAAATTGTATCTTGATTGAGCATTTCAGGAGTATCTATATCAAGCCAGAGCTTATTACCGATATCGAGTCCTTTCATCCTACCGGCATCGCAGAGTAAATTGCATGCATCAGAAAGAGAATCCTTACCTCCTGCAATAGATTTTTTTAAGTATTTAAAAAAGGAGAAGTGCAATTTGAAAATTCCTGTATCTATTGCCATGAAGTCGTGTAAGGTTTTTCCAAATTTGTTTATTTGATACACAGAATTATTGATTTTTACTGCCTGTACTTTCATTCCGTCATCGATATCAGGTATTTTTTCAATTTTAAGATCGATTGCTAAAAGTGCTTCATCAGTTTTGATCTCAGTAGAAATAATCTGAGAGATAATTTCTTTGCTGAAAATATGGTCACTCATGAGAAGGACGAATTCATCTTTTTCTGACATGGCTTTTCTTGCACTGAGTACTGATATGCCATTTGCTTCTTCCCATCGAGGATTATAGATGAATTGGATATTGATAGTTGTATCTTTGTACTGAGCTAAATATTCCTCGAGGAGTGCGCTTTTATATCCGGTTATTACTACAATATCGAAGATGCCATTAGCTATAATTTTTTCAATGATATCATCGATAATTCGTTTGCCATGCACGGTGATGAGTGTTTTTGGAATGCCTTGATGATAATCTTTTAATCGACTTCCACACCCAGCAGCAATAATAACAGCCTTCATTAGTTACTCATTTCTGATCATATCAGATAGCAAGGGCTGATCACTTTTCCTCAGGGATGTTGTCGTAATAATAATCAAGTCCGAGATGAGTGATCATTTCTTCACCCATGATGTAGCGGAGTGTGTTTTTCAGCTTTGCAAGTTGAACAAAAAGATCATGCTCAGGATACAATGTAGGAAGATGCATCGGGCTTTTGAAGTAGAAAGATAACCATTCCTGGATGCCTGAGAATCCTACCCTTTTTGCCAGATCGAGGAACAAGATCAAGTCGAGTACAATTGGTGCAGCGAGGATGCTGTCTTTACATAAGAAGTCGATCTTGATCTGCATTTTATAACCAAGCCAGCCAAAAATATCGATGTTGTCCCAACCTTCTTTGTTGTCGCCACGTGGTGGATAATAGTTAATGCGTACTTTATGATAAAGATCCTTATAGAGATCGGGATTTTTCTCAGGTTGTAGAATTGAGTCCAACACGCCTAATTTGCTGACCTCTTTAGTTTTGAAGGATTCAGGATCATCAAGCACTTCGCCGTCCCTGTTTCCAAGAATATTCGTCGAGAACCAGCCATTAACACCAAGTACTCGAGCCCGTAAACCAGGAGCGATGATTGTCTTCATCAGGGTTTGACCGGTTTTGAAATCTTTACCACAGATAGGAAGCTTATTTATTTTTGCAAGCTCCCAAATCGCAGGAATATCGACGGTGAGGTTGGGGGCACCATTCGCAAAAGGTAATCCCATTTTCAGCGCTGCGTATGCATAGATCATACTTGGAGAAATGGCTTCATTATTTTCTTTGAGACCTTTCTCAAAGTTTTCCAAAGATTTATGAATTTCTTGCTCTTCAATATAAATTTCTGTAGAAGCACACCAGACCATGATAACATTTGTAAGATCATGCATTTTTTTGAATTGTTTTATATCTTCCATCAGCATTTGAGCTAATTCATACGTATTTTCAGCATGTTTGATATGCTTTCCATCCAACTTTTTCACATATTTTTTATCAAAAACTGCCTTCATCGGCTTGATCGCCATGAGTTCATTCTTCACAAGCTCTATGTGCTCATTACTAAGCACCTGAGCATTCTTTGCTGACTCATACGCAGTATCTTCAAAAATATCCCAACCTGAAATTACAAGGTCGTTTATATCAGCCAAAGGAAGAAAATCTTTGATCAAAGGTGATCTGTTGTCTGTTCTTTTCCCAAGGCGAATTGTCCCCATTTGGGTAAGACTTCCGATCGGTTTGGAATATCCTTTTTTAATGAGTTCCAGCCCTGCAATAAATGTCGTACCAATTGCACCGAGTCCTGGAATAAGAACACCCAATTTTGATGATTTTTCTTTTATTTCCATTATCGTCTCCTATTAATATAAATTAAAAGATTAAATTTGCGGTAAGTAAATTCTAAGTCAATTTTAACTCTATAAAACTAAAAAATCACGGCACATTTTCATGATCGTCTGCATAATATAGCTCTTCCAACCTTTTCACAAATCTCTCAGTTGCCTTTCCATCCAATTTGTAAAAATATCGATTCCGATATTTGTCAGCTTGCTCGATCATTTCTGGAGTTGGATTTATGCTTTGTTCAATTGCTTGTTTGAGTTGTTTTCCTGAGTTTATATGTACGAATGCTCCTTTAAGAAATTCCCGATTGTCGATTTCAAGTAGAGCTTCTCCATCAGAATGGCTGAGTTTGTCGCAGGGAAGATCATATATGATGCCAAATTTTTGGAAGGCAAGGAAATCAAAAACCGTGCTTGAAGCTTCACTTAAGACTGTATCAGCAGCAGCATAATAAGGCACAATATTATATTCACTAAAAGGTAGAAGAACAGCATGAGCATATTTCTTTACCCTTCGTTCATATATCCTGTGCTGGCGGTGAGGAGCGTACTTTCCCATCCAGCTGTAAGGATGTAATTTTATGATCAGATTGTAATCCTTCGTTTGTTCAAATAAATCATCTTTTATATTATAAAGACATGTTGGTTTATAGGTTGGAGCAAAGAGAACTGTTTTCTTGTGAGGATCTAAGCTCCACTTATTCAGGATGTTATCTCTGTCGTTAAATCTTCCCTGAAAATAGAAGTCAAGCTTGGGAAGTCCAACCAAATACACTTCATTTTTACCAAGAGAAGGTGAATTCATCAGTGAGTCAACCCGGTGTTGTCCTTCTACAAAGATGAGATATTTATCATTGGGAACACGTGCAAGATTTCTATAGAGAATATTTTTGATGCCTGTTCCGTGGTTTAGAAAAATCAGCATTGTTTTTCCATAATCTGCAGAATTTCGCAAGGTATCACCTGAAATTATAATATCAAAACCTCTTGTTTCTTTTGTGAAACGATAACCCAGTTTCTTCCATTCATCAATTATTTTATTGCGGTAGGTAATATCAAAAATGAGGTAGCGTTTTTTTTCCATATCCAATGAAAACCAGATATCATATTTTAGGTCGTCCATCAGATATTCAATGACCGGATCGAACCCCGCTTTGTGGTATGCGTAGCCGATGCGAAATAAAAGTTTTATTTTTTTCATCTTAATTATTCTGAAAATTTTTCATAAATTTATCAATTTTTTCGATTACCGTTTCAACTTTCAGATTCTTGATTCCCGGTATTTCCGGCTGGATCACCAGATGTTTTTCCATTCCTGGCGGAGTCCAGTGAGAAGCATAAATATGACTGAAAATCCCGATTGTTGGAATCCCGCATGTGATGGCAATATGTCTTGGACCATTATCATTTCCGAGAAAAAGAGATGATCTTTCAAAGATGGCTTTCAGTTGTTTGATATTGGAAATTTTGTAGTTGATCTCGATTTTATTATTCATATTCTGTTGAATATTTTTTATAATGTGAAATTCTCCGGGACCCCACGTAAACACGATCTTTGCCCGATATTTGCCGATTAGAAAATCGCAGATTTGAGCGAAATTTACAGAATCCCATAAACGATAAGATTTGATACTGACAGGCGAAAGAGCGATTATCAAATCTTGCTTTTGAAAATTGAGATCATGCCACAATTTTTCTGCCCATTTTTTCTCTTTATCGGTTATGAATAATTCGGGCAGGAAATCATCAGACTCATTTATACCAAGAGGTTGGAGCAATTTTAATTTATTTATCGGCGCATAAATTTGAGTATCGACAGGTCCGATCTGTATATTATAAGCATAATTCCGGTGTCTTTCGGTGAAAGAAATCCTCTTTTTTGCAAAAGTCAGAAAAGTGATCAATGCAGATCTCGGATTCTGTTGAAAATCGATCACAATATCATACTTAGAAAAAACAAACCTGAAAAGAAAAATCAAGTATTTGAAGAAATTCATCGGCAAATTCGGGGCAATAAATTTATCGATATTGGTATTATGACGAACTGCATCAAAAGCTTTGTTTCCAACAAGAAAAGTTATTTCAGCTTCCGGTAAATGTTTCCTTAAATCTCGAACAGCTGGAGTGCACATCAGGACATCACCGATTGCACCGTGTTGGATCAAGAGTATTCTTTTCATATTGTTTGAGGTTATTTTATAGTGGCATAAATTTTAAAAAAATCTATAAATTGTTGAAGATTTTCATAATGATTGATTCATTAGGTCTTGAAAATTCATTCATTTCTCATCACAAACAATTTATAATATTTCATAAACACTGAAATGGACGCAACCGAACAAAGGATCAAACCCCGAATTCCATCCAAAAATCCAAGTCTAAAAAAATAATGATGAATAAATTTATAAGAAGGTCTGAAAATGAAATGAAACAGATTTGCCTTTTTCCCTTTTTGAAACATATCGTTTGCTTGCCAGGTTGCGTAACGAACCATTTTATTCCAATGAGATTTAAAATCTCGAATTGGAATATGAATTATATAAGCATCTTTATTTTTAATTCTTGATCGATTTTTAATATCGAGTGTTGAATGAACGCTTCGCAAATTGTATTCTTTGTATGATTCTCTTCTCACCAAACGCATTCCCTGATAGCCGAGATTACGATCATGATTTTGGATCTTTCCCAAAAATTTTGTCTTCAAATAAACTAAATATCCATCGAATGGAATTTTATCCATTGCCAGGATTTTCTCGATCTCCGTTTGTAATTCAGGAGTGCATCTTTCGTCCGAATCGATGATCAGAACCAATTCATTGGAAACCTTTGGCATTCCCCAGGTTCGTTGTGCACCGGAATTTTCATATTCATGCTGAACGATCTTCACATTAGAAAATTTCCGGCAAATCTCAACAGTTCTGTCTTTGCTGAACGCATCTACGATAAAAATCTCATCTACCCAGGTTATCGATTTGAGACAATCCTCGATAATGTCCTCAACATCCTGTACAGGAATGAAAGCTGAAATCTTGTTTTTTCGCATGATTACTATCCTACTTATATAAACCGTGAATAATTAGTGTCTATCCGTAAAGTGCTGTTTCGAGTTGTAAGGAGCTTGCGACGACGACTTGAGGTAGCTTGAATACGCACTTTGTCTTCCCGATAAATCGGGATCGTTCCTTACGAGTCGAAAAAACCGAGTTTACGAATGGACTCTAATTGGCAACGAACAATAACGAACAAGAGCAAATAAATAACTATGATAAAATTTATTTTGTTAGTATTTGTTCGGTGCAAAAAAATATTTATCAAAAATGTTAGAATTTCCATGGTAATGGACTCATTTTACTCTAAATCTAATTTCCACCAAACAGGATGGAACAGGAGTTGTGTAGTTTCACCCAGTTTGCTTGATTTAATAGTATTAATTGGATCATTTCCAATAAACCAAAATTTTCTTCTTGTATCGGATATGTAATAATCCATTTCAACAAAATATGTTTCATATGATAAGTTAAAATCCTTCATTGAAAGAAATGGCAAATTCAGTGAAAGATTATTATATTTAGGATTTGGCAGCTTTGAGAATACTGGATTTGACGATATTTTCTTTTGATAGATTTCATCGAAGATCAAATAATTTGTATAGTATATTTCTTTTGGCAATTTTTTATTCAAGTTCTGAATTATTTTTGAACCATGAGAAGCACTACCATAGATATTTATTCCATTGTTTCTTAAACTTGTCAGGATGTTATGTAGATTTTCATCTGGTTTAAAACCGTATTTAAAATAATCAGTTAAAAGATCATTATGTAACCCGATCTCATGTCCTAAACTTTGGATTTTTTTTGAAATTTCAAGTGTCTCTTCAAATTTCGATTTATAATATTTCGCACTATGTAAGATAAAATATGTAGCTACCAGATCATATCTATGTTCGATCTTTGCCATTTTCAGGGAAGTCCATGGATCCAAATCGACATCATGTCTGATGATCATTCTCTTTTTTCTATGTTTAGAGTTTTGATTATGTTTCATAAAACACACTGATTCAATATCATCGATCTTTGATAGTTCTTCACAAAGAAAGGAGTATGAATATGGAGGAATTTTATATTTTTTCCCTCTTATTTTATACTTAATATTTCTACAAGTTTTCAATAATTTTTTCATTGTTTTTCTTTTCTTATTGTGTTATTGTACAAGTCGATGATTCTTTGAATTTGATTTTCCATTGTCCATTTTCCCCGATTCTGTAGAATTTGATACAAAATACTTTTTAAATCCTGCTTCTTTAAAAATTCAGGAGTAATTTCCGAGATGTCTTTAACAGAAATTCCGAAATCATTTGATTTGATAAAATCCGACATATCTTTGAACAAATCTATTGTCAGAACCGGAATTCCTGCCATCAGATAATCATACATTTTGTTCCAGAATCCAAATTTGATCTCATCGATCTTTTTTTTATCAGCAAGTTCGTAATTCAAAAAAGCAATGCCAAAATCATATTGACTTATTTCCTTAATCAGCATCGAGATAGGAAGTTGCCGGTGAATTATAACATTCTTGATCTTCCTGTATTTTTCATACTTCTTGTTTCTGGTTGAGTAAACATGGATGATAAACCCTCTTTTTGTCAGCCGTTTAAAAATATTCAGCATGTTCCGAACTTTGTTTTTGTGTTGAGTTATCAATCCGACGTAAACCAAATGGATATTATTATCAGAATTTGATAATTTCGGTAAAAAATCTTCCTCTTTTAGAATCAGGGAGGAAAGTCCGTAATTAGGAAATATGAAGTTGTTAGGATTAATTTTGTATTTTTCAGAGACAAGGTGTTTGTAATTTTCAGTTATATAAATTGCTCCATCATTCTCTTCATTACAGATTCGTTCATACGACAGTTTTTTTTCTGATAACTTTTTCTTTTCGGAAAAAAAATCATGCTGATCGTAGATTATTGGAATTTCCAATTTTGATCGAATTAATTTTGCTCCCAATTTATCGGGGAAATTATGATAATGGAGCAAATCTATTTCTTCTTCCTTTATTAGTGACTTAATGATTTTAATAGCTTTAAGATCATTTTTTGGTAAAGAAATAATGGAGTCAAATATCGAATTTCCATAACCATAAACTTCATCCGGAGTTTTTTCACGATGAGCCAGATGAACATTTATTCCTTTTGATTGCAAAGCTGAAGCGATTTTTATCGTTCTGATGCAGGGAGAAGAGTCCTGAACGAAGAGGATATTTTTAACTGAAGAATTCATTTTCATAAACTTTTGCAATATTATTTGCACCAAAATTTTTAATTACATAATTTCTATTTTCTTGAACTATTTTTTCTTTATCTTTAAGTGATAAATTACTCCATTGCAAAATACCTGCGATCATATCATCTTCTGAATTATATCCCCATTTATTCCAAAATTCTTTGATCAAAGGATTCTCCCAGGCATTATAGAAGCCTTGCAGCCCGCATAAAAGACCTTCTGCGAATGAATAATGAAAGCTTTCAAGTTTACTGAAACTAATAATCAAATTTTGTTGCGATAGATATTTTGATATGTTTTTTCTGTCGTCAGATAGATTTGGTTCAAGCTTTCTTTTAGTAATAATCACAGAATTTTTTAGTTTTAAATCTGACATTTTTTTTTCTATTTTAAGTAAGTAACTTGATTCTTTGTCATTTATCGGATATCGAGCAAGAATATTCAATCTGTAGGAATCATCTTTTTTTAATAATTTAGAGAAGAGAATAAGCAAATCGATATATCCTTTTACCCGATTAAATGTTAGGCTGTATGAACAAATATTTTTATTGTTTTTGGGAGAATTTAATTTAAAATCATCAATACTAATCGCATTTGGAATTGTTATTGTTTCAACGGTATTATTAATTTTTTGTTTAAATTCTTTTTCAAAATGGCTGTTTACAAAAATTATTCTATCAATATTTTGCCATTTGATTTTTTTCATATAATCTGTATCAATTTCATAACGATGCAAACGAACAAAGACTTTCTTATTTTTCCATTTCTTTTTTGAAACTATTTTAGTAAATTTATGCGCCCACTCAACCCAAATTATTTTTCCTTTTATCTGATTTAATAATAAATCCCTTTTATGCTCGGGATATAAATACTGAATTGTGTATGTTTTTGCCAATTCGGAAAGAATAGGCTCAGCAAAATGATCTTTACCACGTCTACATATAAATGTAATATCATACTTAATACTTTCATTACACATATAGTTCCTCACATTTTAGTAAAACATACAATATAATATGACAACTTTTGCAGTCCAGTTTTAATTATTTTTTAAGACTTTAAGGGCATTATCTGATGAAAGATTTTTTCTATTTGGGATTTAGTAACTTTTGGGTTTCTCTTCTTTCTTCAAAACTCGCAGCCCAGCACCAGCAAGCGCTTCCATTTCACCTTCACCCGGGAATATATAAATTGGGGCAATGAAGGATGTCCGTTCTTTGATCCATCCAGTAAGGAATTTGTCATAAGCGAGTCCGCCGGTTAAAAAGATTGCATCGACTTCGCCTTTAAGGACGGTTGCATAAGCGCCAATTTCTTTTGAAACTTGATACGCCATTGCATCAAGTATTTGACGATATTTATCATTTCCATTTTCAACCTGCTTTTCGATCTCAATATCATTATCTGTGCCAAGATATCCTATCAAACCGCTTGTTTTGGTGAATATTTTTTCGATCTCCGATTTTGTATATTCGCCGGAAAAACACATATCAATGACTCCGCTGAGAGGAAGTGCACCTGCTCTTTGCGGTGAGAAAGGTCCCATTCCAAGGAGTGCATTATTTACATCCACAACTTTCCCTTTTTTGATAGCTGCCACACTGATACCGCCACCCATATGAACACCGATCAAATTACAGTCGGTGAGAGCTTTGTTGAGTTCTTTTGCTGTTTTACGGGAAATCGCTCTTATGTTGAGCGCATGAAAAAGACTTTGCCTGACTATTCCCGGCGCACCTGAGATCCGTGCAACATCTTCCATTTCGTCAACAGTAATGGGATCAGCAATAAAGCATGGAATGTTCAGTTCGTCAGCGATTGATTTGGCGATAAAAGCGCCTAAGTTTGATGCATGAACTCTTCCCCAGATTGTCGGATCTTTCAGATCAGCAAGCATTTTCTCACTTATCTTGAAAACTCCACTTGGAACCGGTCGCAATAAACCTCCTCGACCTACAACCGCATCGAGAGAATCAACGTGAATATTGTTTTCTTCAAGAGCTTCCTCAACGATATTTTTTCTGAACTCGAACTGATCGATCAATTCTCCAAATGGTGAGAGTTCTTCCAGTTTGTGGTTGAGTGTCTTTTTAAAGACTTCTTTGTCATTATCAAAAACTGCAATTTTCGTCGATGTTGAGCCGGGATTGATTACCAGAATACGGAAATCGGGCATGCTTCCTCCTGAAAATTTTTTCCAAAATCTGAAGATGATTTATAAATGGTCAATAAAAAACCCCGCTCAAAGGCGGGGTAAAAAACATATATTGGTTTTTTTATTAAAACATGAATACGACTTCAAGGCTTACAGCATTTGTGATATTCTGATTATCTATGGTCGATAAATTTTTTACACCAACAGCTGAGTCTATATTATATTCCAACTTAATAAAGGAACTATCAACTGGTTTCATGTTTAAACCAATTACAATATTAGATTCTTTTGCCCCCTTATCATCTATTCCGTTTCTTGAGAAGTAACCCAAATATGGAATAGTTTTCTTGGCAAATGGAAGAATAAATCCTTTTTCATATGAGGTAATTAAAAAGAAGTTTAAATCGGAATTATCATCATCGTCAGCGATATTGAAAACTTGCAAATTAAATTTTGCAATATTTCCTACTTTATATAGAAAGTCTGCGCCCCAATCATATTTGCTATCATCGCCATCCCAGTCTCGGATTCTGATTGAAGCTCCTACATCAAGTCCTGCTAATGAGTATTTTCCTCTAAATCCAATAGTTGAGGGTGAATCGTATGCGCTAATACCTTCATTAATTCCACCATCCGCCCAATATGCATTGAAAGTGTACTTTGAACAGAGTTCACCGGTAAAATTAACCATCCAATTAGAATCAAAGGTTTGTGGGTGAAAAATACTGATATTTTTAGAGGATTTACTCGAAACATTCCCAAATGGATACGCCATATCCCCAACTTTCATGTCAACTGTGAACCATTGATATTTTTGGAAATAAGAGTAATATGAAGTTAACAAATTGAATTTTATCCAGGCTTCATTGATACTGAGTTTAGGATTATTCTCTATAAGCCCAGAAAAGTCTAGTGAGGTTATAAAATTTTTACCTTCCCATTCAAGATAAAAGTCTTTAAGATGCCAAAATCTTTCTGAACCATCACCCTTTTCAATTCGTTTTGAAGAATAATAGAAACTGATCTCATTTGCAATGAGGATTGAGCTTACAAGCAGGAGAGAGAGAGTTATTAATAATGTTTTTTTCATTAGTTTCTCCTTAAACTTTTTGAATAAAGGTTAGCATCTAAAAACTATATCCGATTTCAAGTGAGAGGGCATTTGAAATATTCTGATTATCTGTGTTCGATAAATTTTTTAAGTCAACATCGGAGTCAATATTATATTCCAACTTGATAAATGCATTATCAACAGGTTTCATGTTTAAACCAACTACAATATTAGATTCTTTTGCTCCCTTACCATCTATTCCATTTCTTGAGAAGTAACCCAAATATGGAACAGTTTTCTTAGCAAATGGAAGAATAAATCCTTTTTTATATGAAGCAATTAAAAAGAAGTTTAAATCGGAATTATCATCATCGTCAGCGATATTGAGAACTTGCAAATTAAATTTGGCAATATTTCCTAATTCATACAGAAGGTCTGTGCCCCAATCTAATTTGCTATCATCGCCATCCCAGTCTCGGATTCTGATTGAAGCTCCTACATCAAGTCCTGCTAATGAGTATTTTCCTCTAAATCCAATAGTTGAGGGTGTATCATATGCGTTAATGCCTTCATTAATTCCACCATCTGCCCAGTATGCATACCAGCGGAGTTTATCAAATTTTCCGTTGAATTTTACCATCCAGTCTTCCCCAAAGGTCGTGGGTTGGAAATTAGTGATATTGCTTGTGGTTTTACTCGATACATTACAGAAAGGATAAGTAATTTTTCCTAATGAGATGTCCATAAATTTGAATGGGGTGAATTTAATCCAAGA
>Ga0268281_1000858_pt1 | contig 19978 bp, 17 predicted proteins | sample saktaG_10_FD_190134 | JGI IMG/M metagenome (GOLD analysis project Ga0268281, IMG submission 190134) | Saline water microbial communities from Sakinaw Lake, British Columbia, Canada - sak_2011_5_24_50m | ecosystem: Environmental > Aquatic > Non-marine Saline and Alkaline > Saline ... | reverse complement strand
ATTTCCAGATAGATTACGTTCTATGGTGAGATAATTGATATAATCTTGAACTAAATGCTGCATTCACAGAATTACTTATCATTCCTAATTACTGACGGATTGCTCCAGAAGATCACATAAAATGTGACCGATAGCGATATGGGATTCCTGGATCCGTTGTACACTGTCAGACGGTACAATAATACTGACATTAGCGATGTGTACCATTTTACCACCGTCGCCACCCGTTAATGCCACAGTCTGTAGGCCATTTCTAATAGCGTATTTCAGCGCCTCAATAATATTCTTTGAGTTACCACTGGTACTGATTCCGATCAGAACATCGCCGGATCTTCCAAATGCTTCTACCTGTCGGGTAAAAACTTTAAAATAATCGTAATCGTTTGCCAGAGCGGTCAATGTTGATGTATTGGTCGTCAGTGCCAAAGCCGGTATGGCGATCCGCTCTTTTTTTAGGCGAGCAACCAACTCGGCTGCAATATGTTGGGCATCGGCGGCACTGCCACCATTGCCACACAACAAAATCTTCGCGCCTTTCGCAATGGCCGTGATCAGTAATTCAGCAGCGTCGGCAATACTGTCATTACACGTCGCGGCGAGTTTCTCTTTGACCCTAGCACTTTCGAGCAGTTGCTGTTTTATTTCTGATTGAATGGAATCCCGGGAAATAATCGGTGCCACTAAGAGTTTTCCTTAATATGGACAGCCCGGGCAAATTCATTGATGAGTTTTATATTTTCAGAATTATCGTAAATATTACCGGTGACAATGAATGTCGCCCCGGCCTCGGATTTGAGGCGGGCCTCTTCGGGTGTTCGAATGCCGCCACCGACAATTACCGGAATATCAATGTAACTGGATACGGCTTTCACCACCTGATTCGGGATAGACCGCAGAGCACCGCTGCCGGCTTCCATATATACCGTGCTGAAGCCCATATATTGTGCGGCCAAAGCATGAGCCATGGCGATTTCCGGTTTATTGACAGGAAGCGGCTTTGTATTACTCATGAACTCAGCTGTTGTTGTACTTCCCGATTCAAACAACATATATCCCGTCGATATCGGTTCAATCCCCATTTTTTTTATAAACGGAGCTGCGATTACATGTTCACCAAACAGATAATTGGGATTACGTCCGCTTATCAATGATAAATACAAAATCGCATCAGCATCATACGACAGTTGTTGAACGGATCCTGGAAAAATGATGATTGGTAACTTACTGTTTTCTTTGACGATTTTCATCGAATTCTGAAAATCCATGTCAATAATCAGGCTACCTCCAACCAGAATCGCATCGGCGCCCTGACAACTAATTTCCTGAATAAAATCCTTTAATTCGGAACCTTTACGGGTATCAGGATCAATCAGGACGAAATATGCCCCACCTTTTTTATCTGCTATAGATTTAAGATTTTCGAATATTCTCATACAGGTCAAAATTTAGACAAAAAATTGATAAAATCATCCATTTCTTGCTGACTGCGTTTTTCTGTGACGGCAATCAACAACCGGTTTTTCCATTTTTCGTTGAATTTACCCAAATCGACGCCGGCAAAAAACTGTTCCTCAAGAGCGGCATTAACGATTATATCCGCAGGAACGGGAGTTTCAATTACAAACTCATTAAAAAATGATGTTTTTTCATATGCCATCGAAAAATTCGGTAATGCCACAATTTTTTCAGCAAGATAATGGGCATTACTCAGACATAATTTCGCCACCTGTTTCAAACCGGCTTTACCGATCAGGGACAGGTAAATGGTTGAGGCCAGAGCCATCAGACCTTGATTAGTACAGATGTTTGAAGTAGCCTTTTCACGCCGAATATGTTGTTCCCGGGTTTGCAAGACGAGTACATAACCCCGCTTACCGTCAATATCAACAGTTTCGCCCACTATCCGGCCGGGCATGTTCCGGATCAGGTCTCTTTTTGTGGTAAAAATCCCGAGATAGGGGCCACCAAAAGATTGATGAATTCCCAATGCCTGCCCTTCGGCAACAGCGATGTCAGCATTCAGTTCACCCGGTGTTTTTAACAATCCCATTGCAACCGGATTTACTGACAGGATCAATAGGGATTTATTCACATGCAATTTTTCAGCAATTCCATTCAGATCTTCAATATTTCCAAAGAAATTTGGAGTCTGAACCAATAACGCAGCGATCTGATCATCCAACAGCGCGTCCAATTTACTCAAATCAGTCACACCTGCCAACTCCGGCAAATACTGAATTTCAATATCTTTAGTCTGAAGATAGGTTTCCAGAACTTTCCGAGAATTGACATTAATAAGTTCCGATACCAGAACTTTATTCCGATGGGTTTTATTAACCGCCATAATGGCGGCTTCAGCCAGCGCTGTTGCACCGTCATACATAGACGCGTTGGCCACTTCCATATCCATTAGATGACAAATCATGGATTGATATTCGTAAATAGACTGCAACGTACCCTGGGAAACTTCAGGCTGGTATGGTGTATAGGCGGTATAGAATTCCGAACGGTTGATCAAAAAATCCACGGCTGCCGGAATAAAATGATCGTAGCTACCACCACCCAGGAAGGAAACCATTGAATCGGTATCCAGATTTTGTCCGGCCATTTTACCAATCTTCTTAGTCGCTTCCAGTTCCGATAGTGATTCCGGCAGTTTAATCCGACATTTTTGAAGAAATTTATCGGGAATATTTTTAATCAGATCCTCAAACTTATCAACGCCGATTGCCTGCAGGATCTCTTTCTCAATATCCTTGGTATTTGGAATATAATGCATAGTGTCAAATCAGTTTTTTATAATCTTCATGATTGAGAAGTTCAGGCAATTCGGAACTATCCGAAAGTTTTAATTTCACGATCCAACCTTCACCAAAAGGATCCTGGTTGATCAGTTCAGAACTGTCATTTAATACACCATTAACCTCAATAATTTCGCCGGACAAAGGACTGTAAATGTCAGCTACGGTTTTGACTGCCTCAATAGTGCCAATTGAGTCGCCTTTTGTAGCGACAGCACCCACTTCAGGCAATTCCACATACACAACGTCCCCCAGTTCTCCGGCTGCATATTCCGTTATCCCAACGGTTGCAATATCTTCATTGACAAGTGCCCATTCATGATCGTTGGTATACTTGAGATTCTCTGGTACGTTCATTGATGCTCCTCCTTGAAGAAATTGTTAATTAAAACTTAAAATCTTTTAAAAAATCGATATGAAAATCACCTGCCCGGAATGCCGGATCTTTTATAATTGCCTTATGAAAGGGAATTGAAGTCGCAACCCCTTCAATAATCGTTTCATCCAGTGCACGCTCCATACGGGCAATGGCTTCTTCCCGATCCTTACCGTGGGTTATCAGTTTCCCCAGCAGGGAATCATAATTTGAGGGAATTTCATAACCGGCATAGACATGTGTATCCATCCGGGTACCCGGGCCGCCGGGTGCGTGAAATGCCGTAATTTTCCCCGGAGAAGGCAGAAAGTTTTTATAGGGATCTTCAGCATTAATACGGCATTCAATAGAATGCCCGCGTAACCTGAATTTGCGCAGCCATCTGGGCAGTTTTAATCCATTAGCGATATTGATTTGCTCTTTCAGCAGGTCAAAACCGGTCACCATTTCCGTTACCGGATGTTCGACCTGAATCCTGGTATTCATTTCCATAAAGTAAATATTACGATGCTTATCCATCAGGAATTCGACCGTACCAGCACTGGAATAATTGACCGCTTTCGCTGCCCGTATAGCGATCTTGCCAAATTTTTCCCGTAAATCTTCAGTGACAGCGGGTGACGGAGATTCTTCAATCAACTTTTGATGCCGCCGCTGTATCGAGCATTCCCGTTCACCCAGAAACGCAATATTACCAAAGTTATCACCCATGATCTGGACTTCAATATGACGGGCCTTTTCAATCAGCTTTTCCATATACATCGATGAATTACCGAATGCAGTCCGGGCCTCTTCACGGGCGGTCGAAAAGGCTTCTTCTAATTGAGATTCTTCCCGAACAATGCGCATTCCCCGGCCACCACCGCCAGCCACCGCCTTTAAAATTACCGGGTATCCGATAGCGGTAGCAGCTTTTCGTGCGGTTTTAACATCAGCAATGACATCTTCACTACCCGGAATAACCGGTACTCCAGCCTTCTTCATTGTTGCCCGGGCTTCAGCTTTATCGCCCATACGTTTGATAACCGATGCTGACGGCCCAATGAAGACAATTTCGTTATCAAGACACATCTGAGCGAAATCGGGATTCTCGGCCAGAAAACCATAACCGGGATGAATGGCATCGGCATTGGTGACTTCGGCGGCGCTGATAATTTGAGATTGTTTGAGGTAACTACTTTGACTGTTCGCCGGACCGATACAAACAGCCTCATCGGCAAAGCGAACATGCAATGACAAGGAATCTGCCGTCGAATAAACTGCAACCGTAGGAATACCCAGCTCTTTACAAGCCCGAATAATTCTTAATGCGATTTCGCCGCGATTGGCTATGAGTATTTTTTCTATCAAAATCTATTCGAATTTTTAATTCTTAACACCGATAATTTAGCCAGCCGGATCGATAAGAAACAAGGTCTGATTGTATTCCACCGCTTGAGCATTATTCGCCAGAATTTTAACCAGTTTACCCGAAACTTCGGATTCGATGACATTCATAATCTTCATGGCTTCGATGATACAGAGTGGCTGACCGATTGCAATACGATCGCCAGCTTTTACATAAGGTTCCGCATCGGGAGCCGGCGACTGGTAATAAGTCCCGACAATCGGTGATTTTATTTCCGTGCCACCATCATTTTCCTCGTTAGGGGCGGGCTTGTGCTCTTCGGCAATGCCAGCCAATTCTACAAAATGGGGCGGTTTATTAGACAACAGAGATTCTTTCACATGAACCACATTTTGAGCATTCCCAGATAAATTCTTGGTAATTCTGATTTTTTGGCCCCATCGGGATACTTCAATTTCACCGATATCGTGGGATTCAAGAATCTTGACCAGATCAAGAATTTGACTCTTTTTCATAGACCTCTCGCTTTATTCTTTAATCCGTTCAACATAGGTACCGGAGCGTGTATCAATACGAACTTTATCGCCAACATTAAGAAACAGGGGCACCTGGATGGTCAAACCGGTTTCCATAACCGCTGCTTTGGATGCACCGGTAACCGTATCGCCTTTCATTCCTGGTTCCGTATCGGCAATGACGAGATTAACATGAGAAGGAATGTCGATATCGACAGCCTCACTTCCAAATAAAAGAACCTTAATCACTTCATTTTCTTTGACGTATTGGGATGCCTCTTTAAATATTTCATCACCCAGTGGTACCTGATCATAGGTTTCGGTATTCATAAAGATATAATGATTTCCGTCGTGATAGAGGTATTGCATTTCGACGGCTTCAAGGCGAACAACATCAAGTTTTTCACCAGAGCGAAAAGTATTATCTACTACCTGGCCGGTACGAATATTTTTAAATTTCGTACGAATACGGGCACCGCCACGGGCCATTTTCACGTGTTGAAATTCAATAATCCGAAGTAAGTCACCGTTTAAATTGATAATTAATCCGTTTCGAATATCTGCTGTTGATGCCAATCATTCCCCCTTTTAAAACTAATCGTGACGCTAAATTTACCGCCTCATGCTGTTAGTGTCAATCAATTTTTCCTCCCTGCCATTCTCCCCGTTCTAACAATTTTTTAGCTTTTTCTAAAAGTTTTGGTGATATCTGGAATTTTGTCTTATCTTTGATTTATGATTGTATTTTCTGCAACCAATTGGTCTGACTATTTTAGCTTTGCTGGATTAATCCTGTTACCGTTTTTTCTCTACGCGGAAATACATTATCACTTGCCACTCTTTAAGGGATTTCTGTATAAAAAACAGCCGGAAATCCTTTTTGATTTACCCTATCGTACAGAAACCGGCAGCATCCCGGTTCTCCTGTTGATCAAAGACGCTCATTGGTTCCCGGTAACCATCGACAAACTGTTAATCCGGCTGATCGGTTCGGGTGACCAATCAATTTACCGGGAAATACCCATATCTTTCAAACAGCAGGTGACTCAAAAATGGTTTCACAGAATTTTTGAAATTGACGTTTCCGAGTACAAAAACCAATGGTTGAATGTCGATTGTTTTGCCTATGTTACGATCGGGAAAAAGGCCGCCATCATTCATAATGATAACTACCGTACACTGTCACAGCGGCCATTCAACATCTTCATCGATTCCGATCCGCTGCCAAAAGAAAAGGGTTGGCTATGGGGTGATTTGCACGCCCATTCATCCTTTACTGAAGACCAGGTTGAATTCGGTGCCCCGCCGGAATGTTATCGGCCAATGGCCGGCGCAATGGGAATTTCATTCTGTGCATTGACAGAGCATTCTTATGACCTGGACGATACCGAGAATTCTTGGACAGAAAACGATCCCAAACTGCCTAAATGGACACAATTCAAGAAATCCATTCAGGATTTGAATGCGGAAGACCAGGATTTTCTGATCATTCCCGGAGAAGAGGTATCGGTGGATAACGGATTTGGACGAACCGTCCATATGGCAATCCTAAATGATCCGAATTTCCACATTGGTTCCGGTGACGGAATGGAACATTCCCTGGGAAAAGAAACCGAAAATCACTATGCCAAAGTTCTTGATTTGATCCCCGATAACGCTCTGGCTTTCGCCGCTCATCCCTTTGATAATCCGTCATGGCTTCACCGTCTTCTGATTCACCGGGGCACGTGGAATCGCTGGGACTCACATCCACGTCTGAATGGATACCAAATTCTAAATGGAAGCAACTCTTCGGATTTTGAGACAGGTAAACAATTCTGGATCAGTCAGTTGCTTAAATGCTATCAACCACTCATTTACGCCGGAAACGATTCCCATGGAAATTTTAACCGCTTTCGTCAGATTGTATTGCCACTATTATTTATGCGAGAACATCAAAATCAGATATTCGGATTCAATCTTACCGGTGTAAAATCCGAACTGTCGAAGGGGCAGGATAGTATCATTGCGGATTTGAAACGGGCAGACGTAATCATTTCAAATGGCCCGTTTATATGTTTATCCATGAACTCCGAAAGAATTCTCACCATTACAGCAAAATCCAGCAATTTTTTCGGTTCACTTAAAACGCTTACTGTTTTTCTCGGCGACCTTGCGAAACAAACCGAGGTCAGTTTTCACACAAAAGAGTTCCAAGACCGACTGACTGACTACACTGTACAACTACCAACCATCGATATTCCCGATCAGGGTTATTTCAGGGCTGAAATCAGTACGCATAAAAACCGATTCGCAATGACAAATGCCTATTGGTATAATTTCAACTTTTAAAAAAATTTAGGGAATATCTCAGTGAAGTTTATTAATATTGTCTATTGATAATGGTTCAATAAAGGAGCCGGCATGAAATCAAATCAGAACACCGATAATGATAAGACTGAACATTTATTTGGACGCCTTATCGATCTCGCCAGAGACGTATCGCGCAGGCGATATAGTAATCCACAGGAGATTTTCGAATTAACAAAAAAAGAAAAGTATCCACAAAAAATCTCTGACCTGGCTGAATCCTTCGGTATGATGATGGTTAAAATCGAAGGGCGTGAGATTGAACTTGAAGAAAAAATCGAAGCATTGGAAAAAGCTAACCGTGATCTAAATCGTCAGATTCGGGAACGGCGCAGTGCTGAAGATATGCGGAAAAAATATGAGTTTATCGCCAATTCTTCAAAGGAATTCATGACCCTGATTAACCGAAATTATCAATATGAGGCAGTCAATGATGCTTATTGTTTTGCCCATAATCGGGATCGGTCGGATTTTATCGGAAATACCGTATCGGAAGTCTGGGGAAATGATGTTTTTGAATCTGTTCTAAGTCGAAATTTAAAACAATGTTTCAAGGGCAATGAAGTCCGCTACCAGGAGTGGTTTAATTTCACAGCACTGGGAAAACGTTATTTTGATGTGGTTTATTATCCCTATTTTAACCGATTAAAAAAAGTTACCCATGCGATTGTTGTCACCAGGGATATTACAGATTTGAAGCTAATGGAAGAGAGACAGCGGGAATTGGAATTGGAGTTGATGAAGGAGCAGCGATTATCGTCAATCGGGCTTCTGGCAGCCGGTATTGCACATAATATTCGCAGCCCATTAACAGTAATTTTGGCCCGAGCCCAAATGATGAAAAAGATGTTGACCGAAAATCATTTCCTTGATCCGATCATCGACCAGGCAAAACAAATTGATAAAATCCTGGACACGATGATGATCAAATGTCGCAAAGAACACGATTCGGATAAGACAGAAATAAATTTGAATTCTTTGCTTGAAAGAGAACTGGATTTTCTTGAAACTGATCACGACTTCAAAAATAAAATAAAAAAAGACTACCACTTTTCAGAGCATTTGCCCGTTATATTCGGCGTTTACAGTGACTTTTCACAGGGATTGGTAAACATCATCAAAAATGCCGCAGATGCTATGTTTTTATCCGATAAAAAACGACTTGGAGTCCAGACTTCTTTTGATACTCAATACATCTACATTAATATTGCAGATACCGGCTGCGGAATTGAAAAAGATAATATCCCAAAATTGTTTAATCCGTTTTTTACCACAAAGGCCTATCATTCGGATAAAAATGAAGATAAACCGAATGGAACCGGGTTGGGATTGTATAGTTCCTACCAGATTCTTAAATCCTATGGTGTTACATTCGAAATCAATAGTGAAATTAATAAAGGAACGACTGTAAATATTAAAATTCCCTTTACCAATCACCAAAAATCAATTACCAGGAGCAAATAAATGAATAATGACCGAGACCCCGATCCAAAACTGCTGAATCGTCTGGAATCCCTACGGCAGAAAATCTCAGACGAACAGAAAGAATCTCTTGAACATGCTCAAAAACAGGGACAAGGCAATTATGATAAAAAAGTCGATGAACTACTGGATTATCTTTCAAAAGTAGCCAAAGATATATCCCGCCGGCGTTATGGCGATCCTCAGGATATATTCGAGCTAACGAAAACCGGTATATATCCGGAACAGATTTATGAATTAGCAGAATCCTTTGGTATGATGATTGTAAAGGTGGAAGCCCGCGAACTTCGACTCGAACAAACCATCGATAAGCTGAAAGACCTGAACGCTCATTTGCAGGCAGAATATGATAATCGGGCCAAAATTGAAAAAGAATTACAGACTTACCGGGATAATCTTGAATCCCTCATCCGGGATCGTACTGATGAATTAATGAAAACCAACGAGACGCTACAGACCGAAATTCTCGAACGTCAGACGATTGACGAAGATCGGAAAAGATTGGTCGATGACCTTCAGGAAGCGCTGGACAATATCAAAACACTAAAAGGCCTGGTACCCATCTGCTCTTCCTGTAAAAATATTAGAGACGACAAAGGCTATTGGAATGATCTGGAGGAATATATCAGTGAACATTCAGAGATTGAATTTAGTCACAGCCTCTGTCCGGATTGTATGAAAAAATATTACCCGGAAGAATACAAACGACTACAGGAAAAAGGTAAACTGGTGTTACCACCGGAGAAATGAGGTCATTATGTATTACCTTGCAGAAACCGAAAATATTCTCGATTATCTGATCCGGGCAGTTAAAAATGCCGCTGCAAATACGTTTGATCCCGATAAATCAATCTTCGAAATGGCCAAAACCGATAAATATCCCGAACAGATTACTGACCTGGCTGAATCTTTCGGTATGATGATCGTCAAACTCGAAGCCCGAGAATTGCAGTTGGAGCAGACTATTCAGGAATTACAAAAGGTTCATGGACAATTGAAACAGGAGCTGCAGAAAAAACAGGATGCCGCTTCAGCGCTTCAGCAAGAGCGTAACCGCTTGGAAGATCTTGTGCGGGAACGACGTGGAGAAATCGTGAAATCCAACCATAAACTGCAAATCGAAATTCTATCCCGGAAGCGAATTGAAGAAGAGCGCGAACAGCTAATCTATGAATTAACTGAAGCTCTGACCCGGATGAAGCAGTTGAAACAATTACTTCCTATCTGCCCGGCCTGTAAAAAAATCCGCGATGACTCCGGGTACTGGAGTAATCTTGAAGTTTACCTGGATAAACACAGCGATGCTGAGTTCAGTCACGGAATCTGCCGCAGCTGTATGAAAAAACTGTACCCGGAACGGTATGAACGATTATACGGAAAAATCGATCCGGAATAAACACACTCAAAATGATAAACGGTATATAAAAAAGGGCGGTCGAAACCGCCCTTTTTCTATCTGAAATGATTAGAACTTTTTATTACTTGGTGATTTTCAGATACTGTTCATAGCGTTCATCAACAATCACTTGCTGCTCTTTCCAGTAGATTTCTGCATTTTCCGGGAAACTGAGTTTCAGGGATGTATACCGTTTTTCACCTTTCAGAAATTCTTCAACCGGCAATAACGGTTTCTTGGAATCCAGGGTAAACGGGTTTTTCCCTTCGGCTTTCAGAGCCGGATTGAAGCGATAGAGCATCCAGTAACCGGTATCTACGGCTTTTTTCTCTTCCTGCTGGGTCATCTGCATATTACAGCCATGATTGATGCAAGGTGCATAGGCAATGATAATCGCCGGACCATCGTATTCTTCGGCTTCTTTCACCGCTTTGATATACTGGTTCTTATTGGCGCCCATGGCAACTGAAGCCACATAAACGTAGCCGTAACTCATCAGCATCATACCCAAGTCTTTTTTCTTGGTCGTTTTGCCAGCTTCGGCAAACCGGGCGACCGAACCAAGCGGCGTCGCTTTGGAGGCCTGGCCACCGGTATTGGAATAGACTTCAGTATCGATTACAAGAATATTGACATTTCGGTTAGAAGCCATGACATGGTCCACACCACCGTAGCCGATGTCATAAGCCCAGCCATCCCCGCCAAACGCCCAAACGCTCTTGGGAACAATATAACTTTGCAGTTCCTGGATTTTAGCCAACACCTCTTTTTTATCACAACAGGCTTCTTCGATCAGTCCGGGTAATGCCTCCTGAATTTTCTTCGAAACCGCCTTGATTTCAACTTCCTTTGTATCCCAAAGTTCAAAGGCTTCTTTAATCAATGCTTTAAAATCAGCATTCACATCCATCTCAAGCGCTTTTTCCATACTAAAATGCAGCTGCTTGCGGTTGGCATCGACAGCAAGGCGCATACCCAAACCGTATTCTGCGTTGTCTTCAAAGAGTGAATTTGCCCAACTTGGACCGTGACCGTCTTTATTACTGGCATAAGGAATTGTTGGGAATGTCCCGCCCCAGATTGACGAACAGCCGGTGGCATTGGCGATGATCATCCGGTCACCATAGAGCTGAGTGATCAGTTTTACATAAGGTGTCTCACCACAGCCTGCGCAGGCTCCTGAGAACTCCAGCAGCGGTTGTTTGAACTGACTGCCCTTAACAGATTCAACCTTTACCGCCTGGCTGAGAACATCCGACGGTAAAGCATCGAAATAGAGCGCCTTTTCGGATTCACCGGCTTCCCGTTCCTCTTGAATCGGCTTGGCTACGAGCGCACCCTTTGGACATTCGTTAACGCAGTTCATACAACCCTGGCAATCTTCCACATAGATCTGCAAACGGTATTTCATACCGGCATCTTTCCCAATGGCATCCAGTGTATTAAAATCCTTCGGGGCATCGGCTAGGTCTTTTGGATCGATCAATTTCGGACGAATAGCAGCATGGGGACAAACAAAGGAGCACTGATTACACTGAATACAGTTTTCCTTGATCCAGTGCGGAACCATTGGCGCTACACCGCGTTTTTCCAGTTTGGCTGTTCCCACCGGAACATAACCGTCCAGAGGCATATGAGATACCGGAATATCATCGCCTTTTTCACGCATGATTTTCTCAACAACATTCTTTACGAAGTCATTAGCATCATCGGGAACCAATTGTTTAACCGAAGCGTGCTTAGCCGGCAATTCAGCAGGTACTTTAACTTCGACCAGTGCTTCGGCTGTCGCATCAACTGCCTTCCAGTTCATTTCAACAATCTCACGGCCTTTTGAACCGTAGGATTTTTCGATGGCAGCCTTGATCAGCTTAATCGCGTGGTCTTTTTCAAGAACGCCTGAAATAATAAAAAACGCCGCCATCATCACCGTATTAATGCGTCCGCCTAGTCCGATATTATTGGCAATTTCCAGTGCGTTTATATTGTAGAAACGAATCTTCTTTTCGATAATCGTTTTTTGCATTTCCTGCGGCAAATTCTCAAACGCTTCCTCTTTACTCCAGATAGAGTTCATCAGGTAAACGCCCTTTTCCTTAATGCCTTCAAGGATGTCATAACGATCCATGAACGCCTGGTTGTGACACGCAATAAAATCCACATTTTCAACCACAAGGTATTCGGATTTGATCGGGTGTTTTCCAAAACGCAGGTGACTGCGGGTCGTCCCGCCGGACTTTTTCGAATCGTATTGAAAATATCCCTGCGCAAACATATCGGTATTATCACCAATTATCTTGATTGAATTTTTGTTGGCCCCGACAGTCCCATCGGATCCCAATCCCCAGAATTTACAGGAGATCGTGCCTTCGGGAATCGTATTGATTTTTTCTTTAATTTCCAGGGATGTATTGGTCACATCGTCATTGATACCAACCGTAAATCCGTGAGTAGCGGCCCCGTCAAGGTGATCATAAACCGCTTTGACCATTGATGGAGTAAACTCTTTCGATGACAATCCGTAACGGCCACCGATAATTTTCATATCTTTTCCAGCCAAGGAAACCACAACGTCCATATACAGCGGCTCACCGATGGATCCGGGTTCTTTGGTCCGGTCCAGAACGGCAATCTTCTTTACCGATGCGGGTATAGCATCGACAAAGTGTTTCACTGAAAACGGCCGATAGAGACGGACTTTTACAACTCCGACTTTCTCACCCTTTTTATTCATATAATCAATCGTCTCTTCAACAGTATCGGCACCACTGCCCATGATGATGATGATTTTTTCCGCATCGGGAGCACCATAATAATCGAACAGGTGGTACTGACGGCCAATCTTCTTTGCCAGTTCGTCCATGTATTTCTGAACAATTGCCGGAGCATCAATGTAATACTGGTTCACTGTTTCACGTCCCTGAAAATAGGTGTCCGGTCCTTCCTGCCCGACCTTGAGCTGTGGTTTTTCCGGATTCATTGCACGTGCCCGGAAAGCCTCAACATATTTCATATCAAGCATTTCACGCATTGTATCGTATTCGATTGGGAAAACTTTCTGGATTTCATGAGAATTCCGAAAACCATCGAAGAAATTCAGGAACGGGATATTGGATTTCAATGTCGCCAGATGGGAAACCACACCCAAGTCCATAATTTCCTGAATAGAACTGGCGGCCATTAGCGCCCAGCCGGTATTTCTGGCTGACATGACATCCGAATGATCACCAAATATTGACAATGACTGGCAAGCCAGTGAACGAGCGGATACATGGAAAACCGCCGGAAGCATTTCACCGGCAATTTTATGCATATTCGGAAGCATCAGCATTAAGCCCTGGGAAGCGGTAAAGGTGGTCGTCATGGCTCCACCGGAAAGAGCCCCGTGCACCGCACCGGAAGCGCCGGCTTCGGATTGTAATTCCACCACATCCACTTTCTGACCGAAAATGTTTTTCAGACCTTTGGCCGCCCAGGCGTCTGCCATCTCGCCCATCCCGGAAGACGGGGTGATTGGATAAATCGCTGCGACTTCGCTAAATGCGTACGCTACGTGTGTAGCCGCTGTGTTTCCATCCATACTTTTCATTTTTTTAGCCATCATTTTCTCCAAATTTTATTGTTATCATTTATATGCGCATAAGATTTCCCTGCAAAGTCAATCCAAGCCAACAAACGGTGATCTTTTTCATCAGTTATATCGACTGCCAAACAACCTAATCCAACGCTGAAGTTACAATTTATGACCGGCAAAACCAAACGATATTGCCAGTATACCATTCAATAAAAAGGAGTGCCACGGCACTCCTTTCCTGATAGAATTGTTCACTTTCAATCGTTCTTCTAATCCTGCTCACTCGTTGTAATAAAAAAGGATTTTTCTTCAAAGTTCTTATACTTCGGGCAAAGCCGTTCGGTATTGTAAAACTCATCGATATTAACTATTTTTTTAAAACTCGTAACCACATCCAACGGTGCATTGCCATATTTGCCATTGTGCAGATTGACTAGTAGCCCGGATCTCCCTTCCAAAACAAGGTTCAGGGCAATGTTTCCAAAGGCCATTGGCACCAAAGAATCAATCGCATCCGGCGCACCACTGCGCACTAAGTAACCCAGATTTTGGATTATGGTGTTCACCTTTTCACCATTGTTGAATTTCGGCGAAATATTGCGCAGCTGTTTGGCTACGATATCACTGATCCCGCCCAGTTTTTTATGACCATACGCATCGGCTTCATTATCCTTAAAAATCATCTCCATTCCTTCGAACATGGCACCTTCGGAAATCAATACAACCGAATATTTGCTGGGATTGTCACGGCGGTCTTCGGACATCAGTTCGCACAGATGTTCAATATTAAACTTATACTCCGGAATCACACAGCGATCCGCTGCGCCAGCCATCGCCGGTACGAGCGCTGAAAATCCGGCATATCGGCCAAAGACCTCAATCACCAGAAAACGTTCATGAGAACCGGCGGAAGTCCGCAGGGCATGAGTCATTTCAATTGTCCGGCTGACGCAAGTGCTGAATCCAATTGTGTAATCCGTTCCGGGAACATCGCCATCCATGGTTTTCGGAATGGCAATCACTTTAAATCCCTGGTTGTGTAAATAAGCGCCGTAGCTTAGCGTATCGTCACCACCAATGGGAATCAAATAATCGATCTTCAGCCATTCGAGGTTTTTGATTACTTCGGGAGTCAGGTCATTAATGTCCTCATTATAGATGCTTTGTAAATGTTGTGGAACATCTTTTTTTATCATGTGACTCGGACGGGTTCGAGAGGAGTGCAAAAATGTTCCCCCCGTACGGGCAATACGTTCTACGATGGTTTCAGTTAAATGGATAAAATTATTGCTGTTATCGTAATCCTTTTCCCGGATTATTTCCGTCACACCAGCCCAGCCGCGCCGCAGCCCGATGACTTCGTGACCCTCCCGGATGGCTCGCATTGTCACGGCCCGGATTGCCGGATTCAGACCCGGTACATCTCCGCCGCCGGTCAGTATTCCTATTCGCATATTAAACTCCTTCTAAATGTATATTAGCGTTCAGTGCGGGAAGTTAATGAATCAACAATGAAAATTCAATTTGAAAAGTGGAGTAATATGGTGCTTGAAGTTTGAAATTGGATGAGAATTGGAGTAGTGGATTAATGAAGTAGTGCATCCTGGTTCTTGATTCTTGGTTCATGCATCTTCTGCATGGTCATCGCGAGGAGTGAATACAATGAACGACGAAACAATCTGTTCAGAATAGTGAATAATGACAGACTTAGCGCCGGTCTGAACAGATTCCTTCTCCCACCAAGGCGGGATCGGAATGACGATAAAACTACAAAAATTGAATGTTGTTTTTTCTGTTTAATCCGAAACGAGAATCGCCAGGATCATGGAATTAAATTTTTCTTCCGGTTTGTCTGAACGGGAAAGCAGGATAATCGGGACTTTCGCACCTACCACCAATCCGCCCACTTTGGCATTTGCCAAGTACATCAAAATTTTGATGATTGCATTCCCGCTGGTGATATTGGGAACCAGAATAGCATCTGTATCCCCAGCGATACGGCTGTCAAGCCCTTTCTTCCGGGCAGCTTCTGCCGACAGCGCCACGTCCATGGCCATGGGTCCTTCAAGAATAATATCACCAAATTCCCCGGCCTCAGCTAACCGCTGCAATTCCGCCGCGTCAACTGTTTCCTGGATTTTCGGATTGATCTTTTCTATCGGACAGAGCGCACAGATTTTCGGTTGATCAATTCTCAGTTTCCGGCAAACATCAACCATATTCTCGAGAATGGCTTTCTTATCTCCCATATCCGGGGCGATATTGATACCGCCATCACTGGTGATCAGCATTTTGGGATAAGTCGAAACTTCAGCTACCGCCACATGGCTCAACACACTGCCTTTACGCAAGCCTGTTTCCCGGTCGAGCACCGCTTTCATCAGAATCGGCGTGGAGATATGGCCTTTCATCAAAATATTGGCCCGGCCAGATCGGATTTGTTCGACGGCTTTGAATGCAATCTCACTTTCATCATTTGCATGGACAATCATATCATCAGTAATATGATAATCAACCTCTTTGGCGATTGCTTTAATCCGTTCTGAATTCCCCACCAGAACAGCATGGGCAATCCCCTTTTCGTCAATGGCTTTAATGGCTTTCAGCACGCTGGCATCATCGGCCATGGCGATGGATATTGTCTTTTTCCGATTATTCTCCTGAACAGCATTTAAAATATCCAGATAACTTTTAATCATTCAAGAACTCCTGTACAATTATTCACTTTCACTGACATAGGACTGAATTTCCTGTTCACCGTCAACCGCCCGGAATCCACCGGCGGCCAGGGATTCCAGTTCGTTTTCACCGGGATGGACGGAAATATTCGCAATAAATTTTATCCGTTCTGAAAGGTCATTCACCACTTTTTCAGAATGGGCAATGCCACCGGTTATTATAATACCATCCAGTTTGCCTTTCATTGTTGTCGCCATAGCCCCGATTTCTTTGGCCACCTGGTAAATCATCGCCCGATAAACCAGGGCCGCTTCCTCATCGCCACGATCAATTCTGTCCAGAACTTCCCGGACATCACTGGTACCGAGATAGCCCTTCAGGCCACTGTTTTTCGTAAATTTCCGATACAAATCCTTGAACGAATAGCTACCGCTCATGGCCATTTTTATCAACGCTTCCAAGGGTAAAGCACCAGCCCGCTCCGGTGAAAAAGGACCCATTCCCATCAGAGCATCATTGCAGTCAATAATTCGACCACGATCCACGGCCGCAACCGTAATCCCGCCGCCAAGATGGGCCACGACAAATTTTGTTTTATCAATTGATTTTCCGATTTGGGCGGCTCCCTTGCGAATACTGGCATTGATGTTAAGAGCATGCAAGCGACTCTTCCGCTGAATCTCCGGCACTCCGGAAATCCGGGCTTCCGGAATAAATTCATCCACCGTTACCGGATCAACGACGAATGCTGGAACTTTATACTCCATGGCAATGCCGTGAGCGATTGACGCTCCCAGGTTACTGGCATGAGTTGCATATTTACAATTGATCGTATCGTCCATCAAGTCATCATTAACAGCATATATTCCACCTTTTAACGGTTTTACCAGTCCACCACGCCCGACCACGGCCACGAGTTTGTACCCTTCCAGCCAGGGAATAAAGGTTTTTTTTATAATTTCAACCCGCAATGGCAACTGTTCCAGGATTGACATCATGTTACAAATATCCGTTCCACTGTGATCAATTTTCTCAACCTTAATTGCCCCCTGTCGGTTGTACAAAGCCATTTTGGTTGACGTAGAACCGGGATTTATTGCAAGGACAACTTCATTATCCATTATTAATTTCCTAATGTTATACCATCTTCAACAGGTCATTTTTACAAAAGTGATGCCATAGCGATTTCCCTCGTATACTATTAATTTGGAACGGTAAAAATTGATTTAATTTTCCAAGATAAAATAACCTATTCCCAAATTCAGCAAACCCGGCCTTTACAATTGTGCTTTGCCCTTAGCCGTCAAAATATTAAATTGTTGCCCAGATGCTAACTCAGGTTTACTTTATTTCAGATATTCATCTTCACTGCTATCATTCCGAATCGGAAAACCATAAAAAGTCATATCTGTTTGATTTTTTCAACGAAGTCAAAAAGAAAAAAGCCATACTTTATATCGTGGGTGATATGTTTGATTTTTGGTTCGAATACAAGCACGTAATCCCGCGACATTTCTTTAAAGTATTGCGTTTGCTTCAGGAAATGGTTGAAGCGGGTTGTGAAATCCATGTACTGGCCGGAAATCATGATTACTGGTTTGAATCTTTTTTCCCCGATGAACTGGGAATTGAATTCCACCCCGATTCGGTGGAAGCAACGTATAACGGAAAATCATTTTATATCTATCATGCCGATGGTATCCTAAAACGGGATCGTGGATACCGATTCATGAAAAAGATTCTGCGCAACCGGTTTTTCATATTTCTGTTTCGACTGATCCATCCGGGAATATCCTTTGGAATAGCAAATTATATTTCCAGCAAAAGCCGGCACCTGACCCTGCGTGATCCAAACCTGATAGAAGAAGAACGCCTGGAATTGATCGAATACGGACAAAAGATCGTCGAAAAAGGTTATGATTATGTCGTTACCGGTCATTTTCATTTACCCACCGATCACCAATATAAAAACGGTAAGCTGATTAACCTGGGTGACTGGATTCGTTATTTTACATTCGGCTATTTTGACGGCCAGAATATGCAACTGTGCTACTGGGACCGGAATTCTCTTAAAAAATCACTTTAAGTGAATCCTAATTTTTGCTTGACATAAAGGCATAAAAATTCTAATATCAAAATGTCAAACTATAGAGTGAAATCAATTATGAAAAGATTAATTTACCTGCCCATTGTTCTGTCTGTCTTTGTATTTATGGCCTGCAGTTCGAAGGTCGCAACCATTACCGAAGAAGACATTGAAGAGTTACGCGTGGATTATAACAAGGGTAACCTGGAAACCATCAATAATATGATGGCCGTTTATACGGATCCCACTCAACCTATTGAGACCCGTATTGCCGTGCTCCAGGCGATGGCTGAGACCAAGCATCCGGACGCGATGAAAATCATCCATGATTTCATGGCCCAGGGAGTCGGCTTGAATTACGGTCTGCTTACGGCAACTGCCAATGCCCTTACTAATAATCCGACGCCGGAAAATGTTGATGCCATGGTCAACGGACTAATTTCAGCGCAGCGTAAATACATCGAGTTCCGCACTGCAGTTATGGCCAAGCTGGAGACCACGGATATTACGCTCCAGGTCGAACAGCTGCTGAACGTGTATCAGACGGAAAAAGAAAATTACGCACTGATGCAGGAATCACTGACCAGAGTGCTTGGTTCTACCGAAGATGACAAGGTCGTTCCGATTTTAATTAATATTGCCAAAGACAGAACTGTCAGTGTAACTGTCCGTTCCCTGGCACTTGAGATATTAGGGAAAAAACAGCATCCACTGGTTACTAAAACTTTTATTGAAATGCTTGGTAATCCCGAATCCCAGCAACAGATCAAGGATTTTGCCTTGCAGGCTATTGGAGATATCAAACAGGCCGATGTTATCCTCGCTCTCCTGGAAACATTTAATGCGGGGAAAGATGAATATTTTCAAATGACTGAAATCCTGACCCGGGCGCTGGGCAATTTTTCCGATCCGGCTGTAGTCCCCACTTTAGTAGAAATCACCCAAAGCGCCGAGTTCCCATTGAAAACCCGAAAAGATGCGCTCGTTGCCCTGACAAAATTCAACGACCCGGAAATATTCAAGCAGTTATTACCGATGATGGAAAATCCTCGAAATTATGTTCTTTTCGACGAAATGACCGCGATGGCATCTGCCCTTGGCGATGCCGAAGCATTCAACAATCTTCGACAAAAAGCTTTTGAAGCCCAACGAAAAGCGATGGTGACACCATGAAAAAAACAATATTAACGACACTAATCCTTATGATATTCTGTCAGATGGCGTTCTCTCAGAAGAAATCCGGAATCACGATTTCACATAAGTTTTTTGAAGTCGATCAGGATATTGAAACTCTGCGGAAAGAGCTGGCCAATGTTCGAAAGCAAATGCGGGAATTGGAAATAATGGTTTCAATACCAGAAATCCGAAAAGA
>Ga0268281_1000840_pt1 | contig 20342 bp, 24 predicted proteins | sample saktaG_10_FD_190134 | JGI IMG/M metagenome (GOLD analysis project Ga0268281, IMG submission 190134) | Saline water microbial communities from Sakinaw Lake, British Columbia, Canada - sak_2011_5_24_50m | ecosystem: Environmental > Aquatic > Non-marine Saline and Alkaline > Saline ... | reverse complement strand
GGTTTTTGCAGCTTTATTTAAAATATCCATAATTTTTATTTTCGTATTAAAAAACTCCCTTTTCTGGGAGACTTTTTGAATTGTAGCATATATATAATTTTTGTCAAGAGTAAAGGGTAATGTCCACACACATATTGCACTTTTCTGATAATCTAGGGGCATATGAAAACTATGCCAAAAACAACATCAGAAGAAAGATATAGGTGGATTAAACCAATCCTGAATAAAGAAATTACCATTAAGAACATGGTAAAGGTTTGTCCTTTTTCTGAAAGGTCTTTAAAGTATTGGTTGCCTAGATACAGGAAGCATGGAATGAAAGGATTGGAGAATAAATCTAGAAGACCTAAGACAAATCCCAATGAAACACCCATTAGGATTAAAGAAAGGATAATAGAATTGAGAAAAGACAAAAAAGAATGTGCTAAGAAATTAGCATGGCACTTAGAAGATGAAGGTATCAAAATAGATACAAGAACTATTGGAAAGATAATTAAAAAGGAAGGTCTAACAAGAAAATACAGAATAAGGAAAATTAAATACAAATATGTTAAGATTCCTTTAAGGATTGGCGAATTAGTGGAAATAGACGTCAAGTATGTGCCGCAAAAGCTTAACAAGATACAATATTACCAGTTCACGGCAATAGATTGCGCTTCCAGGTGGAGATATCTTCAAATATATGATGATATTAGTAATGATTCTGCTATCAAGTTTTTAAGAAAAGTAATCAGTGTTGCTCCTTTTAAAATCCAAGCTGTTAAAACAGATAATGGTTCATACTTTACCAATAGATATACAGGATATTTGAAAAGCTCTGATCCATTTAATCCAAGACTTCATGCTTTTGATATTTTATGTGCTAAACTAGATATAGAACATTATCTGATTGACCCTGGTAAACCTGCTCAAAATGGAAAAGTGGAAAGAAGCCATAGAACAGATCAAGAGAAATTTTACGATGAGTTAAGGTTTAAATCGTTTGAAGAATTAAGATTCAAATTAAGATTATGGAACATGACGTACAATAATACAAAACATTGTGGTCTAAATGAAAAAACTCCTAACCAAGCTCTTAGATTAGGAGTGCAAAATGTCTGTACCTAAAACAATCTAAGTTATTTACCTTATTTATTAAAATCGTTATTATAGAGGTATGGTAGAACCGTTTAATGCCAAAAGAGTAATTTTTCTTCCAGGGGAGCAAAGAGAATTTCTTTTAAATGCTAATGGCATACTTAACTTATCATGTATAGAATTAGCCAAATTATTAAAGATTAGTAGTAGAACATTAATTGATTGAAAGCGAGAGAAATTTTCTATGACATTAAAAGCAGTTAAAATTCTTGCAAGAAAAACTAATAGGAAAATGCCAGAGCATATTGAGATAAAGAATTCTTTTTGGCATGTTAACAAAGCGGCTAAACTTGGCGGAATTGCTGTCTATAAAAAATATGGGAAAATTGGTGACGACCCAGAGATACGGAAACAGAAATGGTATGAATCCACGATTATCTCAGGATAAAGATGTGCGACTTGATAATGTAAAGGATATGCAGAAATATTTTCAGTCTGTTGGTTCTCATAATCCAAAACACTTGAAGAGATATTTTAAATAAGGTATAATCCAAATAGATTTTATTACTTTGATTGGAGGAGTGCGCTGAATGGTAAGGCAGCAGTTTGCTAAACTGTAACGGTGTAAAAGCCGTTTGCGGGTTCGACTCCCGCCTCCTCCGCTAAGACAATTTTTTATTGCGTAAACCAGAGTGGTTCGAATCCAAGTCCCCCAGCTTTTATCTATTGACTTTTCGTGTAGGATATGTTATATTTATGGTATCCTATTATAGGATATTTTTGTTCTTTGAAAAAGAATATTTAAATTATCTGCTATATAACTGGTCATTACATATGATTAGTGGTTAGTTATATGGCAAATAGTTAATAATATTAATAAAATTTAGAAAGGAGGTAGATAAAGGTGGTTACCTTTATATTTTTAATTTTTGCAGGTTTAGTATCTTATTTTGTAATAATCCGCGGTCCTGAAATATTTCCTATACTAGCAAATGCAAGTTCCGCTGATTTGTTGATAATCACTTATATCATATTGGCGCTTGGTTTGATTATCTCCATTTCTGCGAACAATAATAGAAAATAGTTTTTATTTATTGGAAATTAAACATAAAAAACCCCAGTCTTTTTAACAAACTGGGGTTTTAAATTTAAAAACGTAATTTTTTGGTTATTAGATAAATAATTTCTAATATTATTCGGTTATCGGAATTAAATAAGTTCCAATATCATTCCACAGGACCAGCAAATAGAATTGCCTTTTTATTCAGGCGATTTTTTGGTAGAATAACAAAAAGACTAGAAAGTAAACAAATATGGAAAAAATAATATTACTTTGGTACATATTTATATTTGTGAGTTTTGTAGGCTATTACTTAGCTTATCTTTATGGTAGGAAAACAACTGTTTTTAGATGGGGTGAATATATGGCAATAATTCTTGCACCAACAGCCTTTATAGTTTTTCTTTCCTTTTATTATAGTTTTGCCATATTTAAGATGTTTATAGTAAGCGCTATTGTAGGTTTTTTGGCGGAATGGTTTTTTGGCTTTATATATCATAAAGTTCTTAATAAAAGATTATGGACTTATAACCGTCTTAGTATAAAAGGTTATACCAGTTTTCTTAGTATTCCTGCTTGGGGAATTGCAGGGGTAGTATTTTGGTTTCTTAGTAAGTTAATAGGTTTACCATAATTTCTAACATTATTCAGTCTTTATGGCCAAAAAGGTTCCAACATCGTTCCATAGCCCCAGCAAATTAGAATCGCCAAAAAGGCGATTTTTTGGTAGAATATATTAAAGGTTATAACACATATAATTTTAGAAAAAAAAGAACAATATGTCAGAAAAAATAAAAAAAGCACGACCATATGCCTTTGATTTTGATGGGGTAATTGCAGAATACGATGGCTTCAAAGGACACGATCATTTTGGCAAACCAATCAAGGCAGTTGTTAATGCAATTCGAATATTAAAACAGCAAGGGCATAAGATTATCATTTATACTACGAGAGGTGATGAAATGATTAAAAAATATTGTGAGGATAACAATATTCCAGTTGACTACATTAATAAAAATCCTGAGATGGAAGGAAAAAATCCTCATAAGCCAGTAGCTTATGTTTATGTAGACGACAGGACCGTCTGCTACAAAGGCCAGTCTACAGAACAGCTTGTTGAAGAAATTCTTAATTTTAAGCCTTATTGGAGATAATTTCTATAGAAATAATTATTCAGAATATATCAAGATTATATAAATTATTAACTAAAAAGGTTTCAACATCGTTCCATAGCCCCATCTTTTTATTGTCGCACTTCTTATTTTTATAATTTTTAAATTTTAGATAAAATATAAAAAGAATTATTAAAATGTTTGGTCTTGATCAAAATATCGTAGAGAAAGTTGATTACAACTTGACGCTAAAGAGAATCATAAATGATGTTCAGGGGGATTTTATTTATGCTCCACATATTAATGCAGTTTATGCTTTAGCACAGGAAGAGTTGTGGAATAATTTATCAAGCAAATTAATAAGTAAAAATTTTGATTCATCTTTACCAATCACTATAGAAATTCCTAAGCCAACAGGGTTTACTCGTCCTGGATCAATACTTATGCCGTATGACAGAATGTCTTATCAATTAGCGATAGATAATATTGGACCAGACGCCGAGAAGCTAATAGATAGAAAGAAAGTCTTTAGTAACGTTTTGCTTTCTAGGGATCCAAAAGGATTAATGTTTAAGTCATCAGCGAAATGTTTTAATAGTTTTAGCAGAAATATTATTAAATATGCTAAAAAGAAATCTTATCGATATGTCTTAAAAGCTGATATAGCATCTTATTTTCAGAATATTGATCAACATGTTTTAATTAATCTTTTAAAATCTTCAGGCTCTAAAGAATTAGTCGTTTCTTTTTTAGAAAAACTTTTATCTTCTTTTTCCGAAAAAAGATCTAAAGGTATTATTCAAGGAGTTTTTCCTTCCGATTTTTTAGGAAATTTTTATCTTTGTTCTCTAGATGGAGAGTGTGATTTAAATAAAATACCTTTCGTTCGTTATGTTGATGATATTTATTTATTTTTTAATTCATGGGAAAAAGCTTTTTCTAATAAAATAAAATTAATAAAGTGGTTAAGAAAAGAAGGTTTACAGTTGAATGAATTAAAGACGGCAATATTATCATCAGAAGTATTATTGAGAGAGGAAACAAAAATTCAAATGATGTTTAAAAAAGCCAAAGATGAAATAGAGTCAGAGCTTGAAGAAAAATTTGAAGAAGAGGCCAGGCAAGAATTAGGGGATTTTTACTCGTCAACAATTCAGTGGGACTTTTTACCAAGTGGTATTACAAGACCAGAAATAGATTATGGAGAAGTAGATATAGATGCAACTAAAAAACTTTTTGATTTTGAGGAGGAAGATCGTTCCGCTAGAGATAAAATTGATAAATTTTGTATCCCAGTATTTGCAAAAATTAAAGATAGTTACGCGATTGAGTATGTTTTTGGAGAATATCTAGAGCGACAAGAGATGGCTCAGGTCTTTGCAGGATATATAGGGAAAATGATTGGCTTAGATCCTGGTTATGGAACAAAAACAGAAGGATTACTTTGTGATAAAAATATCTTTTTTGATTATCAATATATGTGGTTATATGCAGCTCTTATGGGAGCAGAGAAAGTTAAAAAAACTACTGTTAATTTTTCTATCAATCAATTGAGGGACGGGAATTTACCTGCAGCACTGAGAGCTATTTGTGCGATTTTTATAGGAAAGTTTGGTAATACAATACAAAAAAAATTATTAAGGAATCATTATTCTGATGAACAGTCTGATTATGTCTGTTCTGCTATTCTTTATGCCTCTCAATATTTTTCTTCTTCAGAAAAAAGTGCTTGTTATAGAGCATGGGGTGGTAAAAGTGAATTAAATAAGCTTATTTTATGCGCGATTAGAAAAATTTGAATTAATTTTAAGCTAGAAAACGCTTTATATCTGGTATTAAACGTTTTTTAAAGCCAAAAAGGTTCCAACATCGTTCCATAGCCCCAGCAAATTAGAATCGCCAAGAAGGCGATTTTTTGTTTAAACTGAGAAGTTTTAATATAGTATGGTAAAATAGAAGGATATTATAATAATCAAGAAAAAGAGAAGCCTGCATGGAAAATAAATAAATTATTAAGCGATTTAGTATAAATAAAATTTATGGAGATTCAATGCTGAGAAAGAGATATTGACAAATAGTTGATATCATGATATCATTTAATACGATATAATCTAAATAGGAAACAGGAGAGGAGGAGGCGAAATGATAATTGAAATAAGGCGGCATGGTGAATATGATAGACAGACAAAAAAACTGACCTTGAAAAGTAAAACAGAAGCAATGCGAATTTCATCTGGAACTAACTATGATGAAGTATTTTCAGCTCAACCATTAAGATGTGTGGAGACAGCAGAAATTTTTGGTTGTTCTAATCACCCTGTGACGAGAAAAGAATTCGACGACATTAAATCGGGAGAAGATATTAAAGAGCGGATAGAGAAAATAATTCAGATTATGAGGATATACAATTTAGCTAAAAAGCATGTTCAAAGTCGTGTTCTTATTATTACTCATAGTAATCTTATCGCAAGTATAGATTACTTTCTTGATGGGAAGAAGATACCTCATAATCTCGATGATCTTCCCATGGTTCCTCATTTAAAGGGAATTCGCATCAATATCTCAATCTTAAAGCAGAAGGTTTAAAAATTAAACTTTTTGAAAAAGGGGTGGATTTATCCATTCCTTTTTTCATTTTGCTGCTTAGTATATAATTAAGATAATGCCTAAATTGAAATTCAAAAGAAAAAAGAAAGACGGCAAAAGTAATTTGGGAGCTGATTGGGATTATTCAGCTGCTTTCGTAAAACGTTCCGAACTTCCTAAGAATGAAGGTGGCTGGGGAGTTGGTGAAGATAAATTAATTGGAGGATATTGGGATGAAATTGATGTAGTCGAAGCAATGTCTTTTGAAGGAAGATATGATGTGCGGCGAATAATGAGAGTAACTAATCCTCTTGGGTTTGAGTTATCTAAAAAGATAATTCCGCTTTTTGAAAAAAGAGGAATGCCCAAGTCAGAATTAAAGTTGTTTCATCAGTTAGAGGAAGAATGGTATAAAATCTCAAATAGCGAAGGAATTGAAGGGGCAAAGAAAAGATTGATTTGGCTTACTTGTTTTTGTTTTCACATTAGAAGGACGCATTAAAAGAATTTGAAAAAATGACCATCCGCTATAGTCCTTAAAAACTAATGAGTTTTGAGGATTAAGTAAGTTCCAACATAGTTCCATAGCCCCAGCAAATTAGAATCGCCAAAAAGGCGATTCTTTGGTAAAATTGGAATATATGAAAGATGAATATTTAGATATAGTTGATGAGGGCGATAATGTTAAAGGTAAAGACACGAGAGAGAATATTTGGAAAAGAGGATTAGAGCACAATGTAAGAGTTGTGAATATTTTTATTTTTAACTCAAAGGGAGAATTACTTTTACCGAAAAGATCAATGAATAGAAGAATTTTTCCTGGATGTTATGATTTTTCCTGTGGTGAACATTTGCAAGCTGGAGAAGATTATTATAGTGCCGCTCTTCGAGGATTAAAAGAGGAATTAGGGATTACAGGTTTAGAGTTAGTCGAATTAGGGAAAATAATTCCAAAGCAAGGGGTAAATTGTTTTATGAAAGTATATAAATTAGTTTATGAAGGAGAAATAAACAACTATGATAAAGATGGGATTGATAATTTATTTTGGTATGATTTAAAAAAGATAAAACAGATGATTAAAAAGGATAAAAATAAATTTAAAGCAGATTTTCCAATTGTTTTAGAGTTATTAAAACAATCAATTTAATTGAGCCAAAAAGGTTCCAACATCGTTCCATAACCCCAGCAAATTAGAATCGCCAAAAAGGCGATTTTTTGATAGAATTAGAATATGGATAATATTTCAAATCGCAAAAATTCATCCGAGATCCCTGAAATAAAAGAATTAGAAGCAATTCTTCAGCGAGAGGCAAAACGTCGAGTTGCGCCAGGCAAAGAAAATAAACACTTTGCTAATTTTGAATTACTTATTCGTTGGCTTGAATTAATTGGATTGCCTACTGATATTTTAAATCAAAATATCACATGGCAGGAATTAGTAATTCTTGGCGCAAGAGTACAATCACAAATTGTTTCCAGGACATTACGTATAATTAAAGAAGGAAACAGAGAGTTAGAAAATTTGATGAGAAATATAACAAAATATCTTGGTGAAGAAGATACACCTCAGCAATCTGATATGATTTTTGTCTTCGGAAGTAAAAGCTTAGCAAGGATTGAAGCTGCGGTTAATTTATATAAGCAAGGATTAGCTCCTAAGATTTTTATTTCTGGCGGTATGCCTATTTATGAGAAACGAGAAAAATCAGAAGCAGCAATATTTAAAGAATGGGCAATAGAACATGGTGTTCCGTCTAGAGATATAATTATTCATGATACTGCAATTAGTGTTCCAGATAATGTACGTGGTGGATTAAACATGATGGATGAATTAGGTATAACCTATAAGTCTATTATTCTTGTAACAGTATGGTTTGCTATGAGAAGATCATGGGCACATATGATGAAATATGTTCCACAGGGCACAAAGTTGTATAGAGTGAGTTCAGCATTAACACCAGCGAGTAATTTTACAACCAATGGATGGTGGAAAAATGAAATTGGTATTAAAATCATATTTAATGAATTTGGAAAATTAAAAATTTCAGAAATTCTTAATTCATCATAATTTAATATAAAAATCGTTAGTTAAAAGACCTTTTAATAGAATTAAACTCGTTTTTTGCCAAAAAGATTCCAACATCGTTCCATAGCCCCAGCCTACACTAAAGCTATGGCGGGCATGCCAACGAATTTTAAAAAGCCTCTATTTTTGTGATATAATATTTACATAATTATTATTTATAAAATAATCCTTTTATGAAATATATAACCGAAGCAACATCTATTACTGACGAAGTATTGAATATTATTGCTCATCTTCCAACAACCAGTCTTTTAACTATTATAGAAGAAAGCTTTTTCAAAAAATTAACAGATAAAGATTTTATGCGTGTTGCAGTGTTGCTTGCACAAAAAAGTTATGATGAAGGAGGTTGTCCTATTGGTGCTGTTATTATCAATAATAGCACACGTCAGATTTTAGGTAAGGGGCATAATACTCTCGTGCAGGAGAATCACCCCTATAATCACGGTGAGACATCTGCTATACGAAATGCTGGACGAAAGGATTTTAGTAAAACAACAATTTTTACAACGCTTAGTCCTTGCGATGTATGTGCCACCTTGATTTATATGCGTTTATTTAATAGAGTAGTTGTTGGTGATATCACTAATGCTTCTGGAAATGAAGATATGATACGAGGAAAAGGAATACGAGTCGATATCTTAGAGGACACGATGGGGATTGATTTGTACGCAAAATATCGTAAAGAAAGACCAGAATTAGATATTGAAGATTGGAAAGGATTAGCTTCTGTTAAGTAATCAGATAAGCCTAAGTTTAACGAAATCAGTTATTTATTTGTGGATTTTCTTTATTGTGGGTATGTCCATATCGTGCACTTTGTGAACTTTATATAGACAGTAATCAGGTGGAGTAAAACTATATGACTATTAGATAGGTTCCAACATCGTTCTATAGCCCCAGCAAATTAGAATCGCCAAATAGGCGATTTTTTGTTAGAATGAGGATATGAATAAAATAACTCCCGAGATCAAAAAATTAATTGAGGGGAACGCCTTATCAATATCAACAACCAATGAGAATGGTAATCCTCATTGTATTGTGCTTGGCTATCCTAAGGTCGTTTCTGATAATCAAATTGTTTTATCAGCTATATACATTGTGGAAACACTTAAAAACATTGAACGAAACAATAATGTTGCTTTAGCTGTCTGGAGTAGAAATTGGGAAGATGAAAAGGTTTGTGATGGGTATGAATTAAAAGGTAAAGCTGAATACTTCACTTCTGGAAGATGGAAAGAATTTGTAGATAATCTGATAGAGAATAAGAATGAGCATCCAAAAGGGGCAATCCTTATTACAATAGAGAAGATAAAGAAATTAGTGTAAATTTTCTGTCAAAAAGGTTCCAACATCGTTCCATAGCCCCACAATTAAATAAATTGCATATTCTAAAATAATTGATAAAGATGATGAAGATTCAATTTAAAAAGGATAACAATATTTCATATAAAAGAAAGCGCATAGTTCGTGTTATCTGTAAATATAAAGTCGGGGATAGTTTTGGTACTGGATTTTTTATTGAAAGGAACGATAGATTACTTACTTGTTTTCATGTTGTTTTTGGCAAATCGTTACGTGAAATTAGAAAAGATAATGACTTAATAAATATTCGTAGCACTAATGAGCATGATAAACTTCAGAAGTTTTATGATAATACAATTTCTACTCTTAGGATAGAACTCTCAGATGGCCAGAAGGTAGATGCTGAATTATTAGATTTTGACGAAAAATTTGATATTGCATTACTTAAAATTAATGAAGATAAAAATATTAGTTTTTTTAAATTAGATACTAATTATGACTTAGATTATGATGACAATGTATTTTTTTGCGGTTATCAGTACGCAGCTGATTACGAATCTAAAGATTTTCCATTTACCGTAAATAATGGTGTGGTGTCTACGTTTCCCAAAATAATTATAGGTGGAGAAAAATACCAACACATACAACTTAACAGTATTAATTTAGGAGGTAACAGTGGTGCCCCAATTTTTAGAGAGGGAAGTAATGAAGCTATAGCTATTATAAATGGTAATATGCGTTGGGGCAGAGATGATATACTTTATAGAAAAGATAAGGTAGGTCAAGATATAGTGGGCTCACTAAGAATACCGCTTGGTATTGCATACGCAACTCCTCTAAAAACTTTAAAAAGCCAAACATCAATTTTGAGCCAGATCTAAATATTTTATCAAGAAATAATCTATTAGTAGAATAAAAATATAAATTATTATGTTTTTTTGGCTTCAATTTAAATAGTATAATTAGATTAAAAAACACTCTATATCTAGCATTATACGTTTTTTAAGGCCAAAAAGGTCTCACCATCGTTCCATAGCCCCAGTCATCTAAGCTTTTTATGGAGAGATGAAAACGCATAATTATCCACATAGCTATCATTGACCCATAATCAATAATCTGGTATCATATAAACGATAAAGAATGGTTTTTAATAGGCTGTTTTTTAATATACACTTAGTACTCTTGAAAATTAAAAAATTTTAGAAAAGGAGGTAAGGAACAATGGAAAAGGTAATCCGGATAATTTTATGGACGGTTATTTGCATTTTATTGCTTATGACTTCTTTATTTGTATTTAATTCTATACTTACAGCAGTAGGTTACCATCAATCTTCTCCATGGGTAAATTCTCTTTTAAGACTTCCAATCAAAGATTTCGGAATTGTAATTTTTATGGGTTGGATTCTTATAGGCTTGATTGTTGGTGCGTTTCCAGAATGGTTTTAATGGCCAGAAGATATTAAAAAGTGATATAGAAAATGATAGAAAAAAAAGGAGGAAATTTATAATGAAGATTGGAAAAAATGAAGTTGATAGTTTAAAAGAACGGATTAAAGAAATTCAAGATAAATGTGAACATAGTTGGAGGGTAATTAAAAAACCAAAATTAATTTTATCACAGGTCCCAGGGGTTTTTATAGGAAGCAAGGCACGTTCTAATACTACTCCGGAGATAACATTAATTTGTACAAAATGTAGCAAACGGTTAGTGCAATCAATTACTACAAGATGTCCAAAATGTTTGAGCTTCATGAGAAAAGGAGTACTGCACAGTATAGAAGATGACGGTACCTTTAGCCGTAAAAAATATTTTGGGAAAGAGTACCTTTACTATGCAATTAGACTTCATTATTGTACAAAGTGTGATTTCGTGATCGCGTCTGATGAATGGAACCAATAATGTTGTCTCAACAATTGTATCTAATAGCGGCAATAGAGAACTAGAACTATTGCCGCTATTTATTTTTCTATTAAAAAGGTTCCAACATCGTTCTATAGCTCCAGCAAATTAGAATCGCCAAAAAGGCGATTTTTTGGTAGAATGAGGATATGAAAAAAAGAATTAAAAAGATAATGATAGGTGGGAGCATGACATTTGCTAAAGAAATGAAACAAGCAAAAGAGATTTTGGAAACCTTTGAATATGAAGTTCTTGTGCCAGTAGACACAGAACATGTTATTGAAAATCCAAACAAAAAAGAAGATGTAGAATTTCTTAAAAAACTTGGAGCTGGAAGAAAAGATGCTGAATTTGTAGCAAAAGCCGATGCTCTCTTAGTGCTTAACTATGAAAAACATGGAATCAAAGGATATATTGGTCCTGGAGCATATCGTGATTTGAGTGTTGCTTGGTGGCTGAAAAAGAAGATTTTCTTTCTGAATCCATATGACGAAAACCAGAACAATCAAAAATGTGAAATGTTAGGTTTTGACCCCATTATATTGCATGGAAGATTAGAAAGAATAAAGGACTATTTATAAAAAGGTTTCAACATCGTTCCATAGCCCTATCTCATTGGAATAAAAAGTATTAATATGAGTATTAAAAAAACTGTACAAATCGGTAATAAAATAATCAGACAAAAAGCGAACACAGTTCGAAATATTTTAAATCCTGAGATACAAAAAATAATCAAAGATCTTATAGATTCTATGCGCCACGACAATCTTGTGGGCATGGCTGCTCCACAGATTGGTAGAAAATGGAGAATTTTTGTTAGTGAAATACGACAAACTACTTATCGTAAAAATATTGCAAAGTCAGGTTTATTAAAAGTTTTTGTTAATCCTAAAATTACTTGGCAATCAAAAAAACAACAAAATGGCTACGAGGGCTGCAGTAGTGTTATTTCTTCTCAATTGTTTGCCTTGGTCAAACGAGCTGAGAGCGTTATTTGTGAAGCGTTGGATGAAAATGGAAAGCCTTTTAAAATTAAAGCATCAGGATTTCTTGCCAAAATTATTCAGCACGAGATAGATCATTTAAACGGCATAGTTTTTCTGGATAGAGTTAGCGACACTCGAACAATAATGGATAGAAAAACTTATATTAATTCGCAAAAGAAATAATTAGTCTAGGGATTGTGCTAAAAAGGTTCCAACATCGTTCCATAGCCCCAGCAAATTTAAAATTTAATCATAATGTAGTATAATTTAATTAACATTAATTTATAAAAATATGAAGTTTTTTAAGAACATCAAAAACAGTATCTATAGCCCTAGTTATTATAATAGTGTCATAACGAAATCCTTTTCTTCTTCTTTAAAATATTTTTTACTTTTTATATTATTTTTAAGTTTATTAACTACGATTATTTTATCTTTTACTACCATACCAAAAATTAAATCTTCTATTGATACGATGGGTAAAGAAATTTTGCGATATTATCCTGACGAGCTTGAGATTGTAATTAAAAAAGGCAAAGTTTCGACTAACGTTCAAGAACCTTATTTTATTAAAGCACCTATCTCTGGTTTAGAAAACATCTTGGTTATTAATACAATGGTCTCTTTTTCTTTAGAAAATTTCAAGGATTATAAAACTGCTTGTCTTCTAACTAAGGAAAATCTGGTTTGTTACGACGAAAACCAAACAATAAAAATTATCCCTTTGACCAACGTATCTGATCTTAAATTGAATAAATCGATTGTTTCCTCTTTTCTTATAAAAATCCAACCATTTTTCAGATTATTTTATCCACTTTTGATTTTAGTTTTCTTTATGGTTATTTTTATTATTTCATTATGGCGGATGATTTATCTATTTTTTGGTGCACTTTTGATTTGGCTGGTGGCAAAGGTTAGAAAAGTTGATATTGGCTATAAAAAATCTTATCAAATAGGATTATATTTAATGACTGCGCCTTTTCTAATTGATTTTTTAATTAAGTATGTGTTAGAACCCTTGGGAGTCCCACTTAATATTCCTTATCTTTTTACCATAGCATTAGTAGTTATGACCGTTCTTAATTTAAAAACTAAAACTATCGTCAAAAATCCTCAAATTTTTGCTAATCCCTCTTCTTAATTCTGGAGAAGATAGTGTCAACTTTAATTTTTATTCAAAACAGGTTTTAATATTGTTAAGTTCCTAGAGCCAAAAAGGTCCCACCATCGTTCCATAGCCCCAGCTGCCTAGTTTTTTACAAAGAGACAGGAAATCGTATATCTAACACTTTCTTGAGCTTAGTTCGAATCTTATCCCCTCCGCTAAGCAAAGCCTATTAAAGGGTTTTTTATTTTTTAACATTGCTTTAATAAAAAAATTATGATAATATGAAAATATGCTTACTACGAAACAAAAAGAAAAAGTTATTGAAGAGTTTGCTACTCATAAAAAAGATACTGGGTCACCTGAAGTTCAGGTTGCTCTATTAACAAAAGAAATAAAATTATTAAGCAAACACTTAAAAAAGCATCCTAAAGATTACCATTCCAGGAGAGGGCTTTTAGGCATGGTATCTGGTAGAAGGAGGCTTTTATCTTATTTAAAAAAAGAGTCAATTCGTCGTTATAATAAAACAGTGAAGAAGCTCGGATTATAATTTATGATTATTAGACATAAAAACCAACGTGTAGCGGTCTTGATAGATGTTCAAAATCTTTATCATTCTGCAAAAAATCTTTATGGCGCTAGAGTAAATTTTAAAAATCTTCTTTTGGAAGCAACAGCTGGCCGCCAACTAATTAGGGCAATTGCATATGCAACTAAAGCAGATGAACCTGGTGAAGGTTCTTTTTTCGATGCTTTAGAAAAAGCTGGAATCGAAGTCCGATTAAAAGATTTACAGGTTTATCCTGATGGAACAAAGAAGGGAGATTGGGATGTTGGTTTGGCAGTGGATGCTGTTAGGCTGTGTGCTAATATTGATGTAATGGTTTTAGTAAGTGGAGATGGAGATTTCATCCCTCTAGTAGAATACTTAAAAGCATTAGGAAAACATGTAGAAGCAATAGGATTTGGTAAAACTTCTTCTTTTCGGTTAAAGGAACTAGCTGATGAATTTACAGATTTAGATTCTCGTGCAGATTATTTTCTGTTTAAATCTCAAAAGCAGAGTTTCACGAAAAAATTGCCTAATATTATCAAGATGAAGTTGAAAAGATAGAGTGAATAAAAAATAAAAATAAAATTAATGGAAAAAAAAGAATATCAATTAAAAATTGGAGATAAGATTATAAATGTAGAATTTTCTAATCTTCTTGAACAGTCAAATGGATCAGTAATGGTAAGAATGGGAGATACCGTTGTATTAGCTTCTGCGGTTATGGGCAAGGAAGACAGGATGGATTTAGATTATTTTCCACTCATAGTGAATTATGAAGAAAAATATTATGCTGCTGGTAAAATTTATGGCAGTCGTTTTGTTAGGAGAGAATCTAGGCCATCTGAGAGTGCAATTTTGACTAGTCGTCTTATAGATAGAACAATTAGGCCCCTTTTCCCATCTAACATGAGAAGGGATGTTCAAATAGTGGCTACTTGTTTATCAATTGATGAAGAGAATGATCCTGATATTTTAGGGATTATTGCTGCTTCATTGGCTTTAGGCACTTCCAATATTCCATGGCAGGGTCCAGTATCCGCAGTGAGAATTAGTTGGTCAGAAAAAACAGGATTTATTATTAATCCAACTTATAAGCAAAGAGAAGAATCACTATTAAATATGGTGATTTCAGGTCCTGACAGCGTAATAAATATGTTAGAAGCAGAATCCAATGAAGTTTCTGAAGATATTATCAAAGAATGTATGGGAATTGCTCAAAAGGAAATAGCAGAACTTAATAAAAAATTGAGCAATATTATTGATGAAATTGGGTCTCTAAAAGAAAAGATCGTTCTAAAAGAGCATGATCAAGAAATTAAAAAGGAAGTACTTAATTTTTTAAAAGAAAAATTAGAGCCTGCTATTTATGTCGTAGACAAAAACGAAAGAGAGAATAAGTTATTTCTCTTAAAAGAAGAATTAATAGATTATCTTCATGGCAAAGATTATTTAGCAGAGAGTCTAATTGATGCGAAATCTGTTTTAGAGGAGGCGATTGATGAAGTTGTACATAAGAATATTTTAGAAAAAGAAAAAAGGCCTGATTCGCGGAAGTTAGATGAAATTAGGTCATTAGAGGTTGCTGTTGATATTTTGCCGCGACCTCATGGTTCAGCTTTATTTATGAGAGGTAAAACTCATGTTTTATCAGTTGTTACATTAGGTTCACCTGGCGATGTTTTGCTTTTGCAGGGAATGGAAATTTCAGGAGAAAAAAGATTTTTGCATCATTATAATTTTCCAGCTTATTCATCAGGTGAAATAGGTCCTTTCAGAGGTCCAGGCAGGAGAGAAATTGGGCATGGTGCTTTAGGAGAAAAAGCAATTTTACCAATGATTCCTTTGCAAGAAGAATTTCCTTACACAATTCGTGTAGTTTCAGAAATTTTATCTTCAAATGGATCTACGTCAATGGCAGCTACTTGCGCTTCATCTTTAGCCTTAATGGCTAGTGGAGTTCCTATTAAAGAACATGTTGCTGGAATTGCCATGGGTTTGATAATGGGTAAAGAAAACGAATATAAGATATTAACTGATATTCAAGGGCCAGAAGATCATTATGGAGATATGGATTTTAAAGTTGCTGGAACCAAAAACGGAGTTACTGCCTTACAAATGGATGTAAAAATGAAAGGTGTAGAATCAAAGGTTTTAGCAGAAGTTTTAGACAAAGCCAAAGAGGCAAGACTTTTCATATTAGAAAAAATGAATCAAACCATTTCTGAGCCTAGAAAAAATCTTTCTCCTTTTGCTCCGAGAATATTTACCATTATGATAAAACAAGAACAAATTGGCAGCCTTATTGGTCCTGGTGGTAAAATTATAAATAAAATTATTGAAGAGACTGGTGCTGCTATTGATATTAATGATGATGGAACCATTTTTGTGACAGCTCCTGATGAAGAAAAAGCTCAATTAGCTATTTCTAAGATTAAAGAAGTAACCAAAGAATTTATAGCAGGGGAATTAGTTGATGGAAAGGTATTAGAAATTAGGGATTTTGGAGCTATTATAGGATTAGGCGGTCGCAAAGAAGGATTACTTCATATTTCTGAATTAGCTCCGCATCATGTAACTAATGTTGAAGACGTAGTCCATCAAGGCGAAGTTTTGAAATTGAAAATCAAAAAGGTAGAACCTAATGGTAAGATTTCCCTTTCTTTAAAAGACGTAAGTCGTTCAGAGGATTCGAAAAATAGAAAAGAAGGAGAAAAAAGAACGTCAGATAGAAAATAGATTTTCTTGACATTTATTTTTGTGATATAATAAATATAAGGAATCTTAAAATTTTAATTTTTAAAAAACATGCCAGAAAATTTTTCTTTACCTTCAAATGTTTCCAATGAAGACCCTGGGCAAGATCCTGGGCAAATTCCTGAGCAGCAAGGATCAGAACAAAGATTTTCTCCCCCACCTTCAAATGTTTTTATTAGAACATCAAAATCGGATTTAGAAAAAATTAAATCTGAGGGAGGAGCAATTTCGGGAATGCCACCACCTCCACCTCCTTCTTCGCCACTACCGCCTTCTGATGCTTTTGCTTATGTTCCACCCACGGAACAAACACCTAGTATACAACCAGAACCTAGCATGCAACCAGAGCCAGCTTTTTCTGATTCTGAACCTTCTTTTGCTCCAGAAGAACCAGTTGGAATGTCTGAATTTCCAGTTACTGAAACAGAACCTTCACAGAAAAATAAATTATTATCTTTTATTATTATAGGGGTACTGATTATAGCAGTAGTTGCATTAGGATATTTTTATCTTTGGCCTAAATTTTTTCAAGCTAAACCTGTTGTTACTACTACAACAAGTACAAGCATACCAACGACTACTACAACTTTAGCTGCTTCACCATATCCTCAGGTAAGTGGTCCATTCCAGAAATCTCTTTTTAATATAGAAATTAGTGGGTCAGATGTTGTTAAATCCATGAAAGATGCAGCTATTTCTGAATTAGCTTCTCCTGGAACTTTCAAAATTCTTATTCCTAAGGTACATAATGATCCTCTTACAAATGAAGAAGTGGTCCTTTCTCTTATTCCGCAATTGCCAATGAGGTTAAAACCTTATATGTTAGCTCGTAAATATTTAACTTACTCTTATTATGGAGAAGTTAATCCATCCCTCGGTTTGATTATTGATATTGGAGAAGAGAGCAAAGAAGAAGTAAAATCAGTCTTTTTAGCTTGGGAAAATAAACTTGGGATTTTAAATGACTTGAAAGAGTTTTTCCTTATTAGTATTCCTAAAAAAACAGCAAATGATTTTAAGGAAACTACTAATGCAGGAGCAGAAATTCGTTACTTTACTTATTCTGGAGAAGAAGCAGCTATTACTTATGCTTTCTATGGTCAATATTTAATAATGAGTTCATCTTTAGAATCAGTTAATAGTGCCATTTCTCATCTTCAGGGTATAACTGAACCAATCTATCCATAAATTGCTTTTTAGTTTAATTTAAGATAAAATAGTATTGCTATGAATAAATTAGCTAAGTCTTTTTTAATAGTGCTCCTTCTCTTTTTAGCTCTTTCTTTATTGTTTTCTGCAATTGGAAGCAAGTCTTTAGAAACAAAAGAGGTGAGTTTTTCTGAAGCAATTCAGTCTTTAAAAGAACAAGAAGTAACAAAAATTGTAATTCATCCTAGTAAAATTAATATTTTTCTTCAGGATGATAATGTTTTAATTACAGAAAGAGAATTAAATGTTTCTTTTATAGAGACTCTTCAAAATTTTGGATTTTCTTCAGAAGAAATAGCTGCTTTAAATATAGAAATTGAAGGTGATGGTGCATCAGCTATTTTTTTTACTATGATATTGCCAATACTTATCCCGATTCTTTTAATAGGGTTTTTGTTGTTTTATTCTCTTCGTCGGGCTAATCAGGGAGCAATGCAGATTTTTTCTTTTTCTCGTTCTAATATTAAATTGTTTTCTCCTTCTAAAGATGGAATTACTTTTAAAGATGTAGCTGGTCTCAAAGAAAGCAAGGAAGAATTAAAAGAAATTGTTGAATTTTTAAAAACTCCAAAGAAATTTCATGATTTAGGAGCTAAAATTCCTCGGGGAGTTCTTTTAATGGGGCCGCCGGGCTCGGGAAAAACTTTATTAGCCCGTGCAGTGGCAGGTGAGGCTAAAGTACCTTTTTTTCATATTTCTGGATCAGAATTTGTAGAAATGTTCGTTGGAGTTGGCGCTAGTGTAAGTCACAATACAAATATTTTAATTAAAACCAAAAATTCTACAAAACTTTTATCAATTGGTGAATTTGTTAATCAGTTTTATAAAAAAGATGAAGAAGGTTTAAAAAAAATAGAAGACACTCAAACCTTAGGAGTAGATCTTCGAGGGAAGCGTTTTTTCAGGTCAAGTAACTGGAAAAATGTAAAAGCTGTTTATCGTCACAAAGTAAAAGAAATTTACGAAATTCAATATTTGGGTGGTAAGATTAAGACAACTGGCGATCATAGTGTTTTTGTTCGAGAAAAAAATTACATCCGAAGCAAGCAAGCTAAAGATTTAACCCCTGGTGATATTTTAGTCAATTTACCTTTTAAAGTGAGAGGCGCTTTTATTCCAGCTATAGGAACCACCCACCAAGTTAGAAGTCATCAATTTGAAGATTCAAAGAAAGAAAAATTAGTAGTTTGGCGGGAGGATGAGAGTCTTTTAGAGAGTTATCAATTTGTTTTGGCAAATGAAAATAAAATTTCACAGTATAGTTTGGCTCGGCAAGTTGGAGTTAGTCAAAGCGCTATTAGTGATTGGCAACGGCACCTTCATCTACCAAGAGGCCTTTCCTTATTAGTTTCTAAATCAAAACTTAAAATTCCTCAAGAAGTAGAAATAACTCCAGATTTAATGAGGCTTTTAGGATATTATACAGCTGAAGGAAGAAAAACAGACTATTATCTTCAATTCGTATTTGGTTCTCATGAAAAAAGCCTACACCAAGATTGTATTTCCTTGATGAAAAACATATTCAATCTTAATCCTCATTTGGCTTATACCCCAGATAACACTTTAAGAATTACTTACTCATCTAAAGTGCTAGCTGATTTTTTTGAAAAACATTGCGGGAATGGCAGTCATAATAAACATATTCCTCAATTCTTATGGGATTTGCCGAAAGAATATTTTATAGAGTTTCTTCAAGGTTACGCTAATGGTGATGGTTATACCAGCAAAGAAGGGAAATTAATTATAAGTTCGGTAAGCAAGCAATTGATTTTAGAAATTATCTGGCTTTCAGCAATGCATGGTTTACAAACTGGTTTTAGGAAAGCTAAAACTATAGGAGGAAGAATACTTAAGAAAAAGCCCTTGCCAGAAAGTGATTATTACCTTATTATATTTGGAAAAACTTCTCATCCTTTTCAAAGCCCAGAGGAGTTTTCTTATCAATTTAAAAAGCCTATAATAAAGGAAATCAAAAAGATCACTTACAATAATTACGTTTATGATCTTTGTGGCTGCGAAAATGAGGCTTTTTTTGGAGGAGACAAACCAATACTATTTCATAATAGTCGGGTAAGAGATACTTTTGCTACAGCTAAAAAAGCAGCTCCTTCAATTTTGTTTATTGATGAAATAGATGCTATTGGTAGAGTAAGAGGTGCTGGTATTGGTGGTGGACATGATGAAAGAGAACAAACCTTGAATCAGATTTTAGTTGAAATGGATGGTTTTGATAGAGACACAAAAACTATAGTGATTGCGGCGACAAATAGACCAGATGTTTTAGATCCTGCTTTATTACGTCCAGGACGTTTTGATAGACGGGTGGTTTTAGATTTACCTAGTATTAATGATAGAGAAAAGATATTAGAAATTCATGTTAAAGGGAAAAGTTTGGCTCCATTAGTTAATTTAAGAGAAATAGCAGAACGGACTCCAGGTTTTTCTGGTGCTGATTTAGCTAATTTAACAAACGAAGCTGCTATTTTGGCAGCTAGAAGGGACCAAAAGAATATTACCCAGAAAGAATTATTAGATTCTATAGAAAAAGTTATCTTAGGTCCAGAAAGAAGAAGTAGAGTTTTAACAAAAAAAGAAAAAGAAATTA
>Ga0268281_1000838_pt1 | contig 20347 bp, 17 predicted proteins | sample saktaG_10_FD_190134 | JGI IMG/M metagenome (GOLD analysis project Ga0268281, IMG submission 190134) | Saline water microbial communities from Sakinaw Lake, British Columbia, Canada - sak_2011_5_24_50m | ecosystem: Environmental > Aquatic > Non-marine Saline and Alkaline > Saline ... | reverse complement strand
AGTGTAAATTGACGCGGAAACGGGCGCCAAAAAATTCCTGGGAAAAATCCAGCTCCCGCTTACGGTTAAACCTTTCCCATGTTTTTTCATCAACCAAAGTGCGTACCGCCTGTTCCATTTCCTTGCCCTCAAGTACGCCGTGATTTAATTTTACTAACTCGCCCTCCAGCCGCAAAGCCGGAATACTACCGGAAGCCAGATGCAAATCAGAGGCTTTTTGCTCTATGGCTTGTTTAAAATAAGAAGAAATGTCCATGTCTTTAAAAATAAAATAATAAAATAATATCACCCCCGCCCTGCGGGAGGATCCCGCCCTCTATCAATAAAATAAAGTGGCGGGATAAAAATAATAAAAATTATCTTGCCTTTATTATACCACTAAACTCTAATAAAAATCAAACCAAAAATAATCCTAAAAAATCTCCGAGTTAACTCGGAGTTATCTCGGATATTTTTTATCTTTCCTTTTTTTATTCTACCCCGCCTGCCCCGCCTTGGCGGCGGCTTTGACGGGCTTTTAAACTTTAGTCAAAATCAGAAATTTTTTGGATTTTTCTAAAATATTGACAGAAAAAAGAAATCTGGCGGGTTTTTTTTATTCTAAAATTATTTTTTATTAATTTCGTCCCTTTCGTTATTTTTGTGTCTTTTAGAAAATTCACACCCGCAATAATTTTGCCGATAAAGCCCGAACTCTCTGCACAGGCAAACGGATTTTTTAAAACCATCCTGTTTTTTAAAGTCTTTATCTAAAAACTTAATTTTATATTTTTTTGCCAACTTCTGGCCAAGCTGGCTGATTATTTTTGCGTCTTTATACGGGCTGATCGTTAAGGTGGTAGTAAAAAAATCAAACCCTTTAGCGCCAGCAGCCTTAGCCGTGTTTTCCAATCTGTCCTGATAGCAAATGCGGCAACGTTCCCCTCTTTCCGGATCTCTTTCCCGGCCCTTTATTTTTTTAAGCCATTCTTCATGGTTATATTTTTCAGTAATCAGTTTAATTCCGAACATTTTTGCGATTTCTTTTACTTCTCCCAACCTTTTTTTATATTCGCTCTCCGGATAAATATTGGGGTTATAAAAATATAAAACTACCTCATAGTCTTTTTTCAAAATCTGGGCAACATAAACCCCGCAGCTGGCGCAGCAAACATGAAGAAGAAGTTTTGGCTTCGGCTTATAAAAAAGGATAAAAGCAAAAATAACAGCCGCAACCATGCCTAAGTTTCCGGCTAATAAATCAAATTCAGATAAATCCCGGCCCGGCACAAATACCTGAAAATATTCGCAAAACACGGCGTAGATAAAACTAACGACAAAGGCCGTCATTGCCAAAATTTTAAAATTCACCTTCTTAAATTCAAGCCCTGCCCAAATAATAAGCCAGGCTAAAACCCCAAATAAAATAAAGTGAACCCCCTTGTCGAAAAAAGTAATTTTTTCCTGGGATTCACTTATTCCGGTTATGGGCTTACTGATTAAAGAGAATATAAGAACGGTCCAGCACAAAACTAAATAAAATCTAACTGACTTGACCATAAATTATTGTAAAGCCTTAACAATTTCTTCGCCGAACTCCCGAGCCGAGGCCGGGCCGTCAGCGGTAATAATTTTTCCGTCCACGACTACGCTTTCAGGAGAAAATTTAGCCCCGCCTTCCTCCATTGTTTCGCGCACGCCTGACCAGCCAGTAGCGGTTTTACCTTCTAAAATCCCGGCCTGGGCCAGAATTGCCGAGGCGGCGCAGATAGAGGCCGTAATTTTTTCTTCGCCATAAAACTTCTTAGCTAAAACCTGCAGGCTCTCATCGTCAATAATTTCCAGCATTCCCGGCCCACCGACAAAAACTACGGCGTCAAATTTTTCCGGCTCTGCCTGCCCGACCGTTAAATCGATATTAACCTCTAGTCCCTCCGCTCCAATTGCCACGCCGGGCTGGATTGAAGCCACTTGCACCTTAGCCCCGGCTTCTTCAAAAAGTTTTCTCGGCTCGCTGTATTCGGCGTCGCGAAAATCCCGCGGCGCCACTACCATTAAAATATTAGCTCCATTCATATTTTCTTTTGGCTGCTCTTTATTTAGCTTTATCCCGCAGCCAGTTAATAATAAAAATAAAATTAAAAATAAAATTATTCTTTTCATATAAATTATAAATAATACGAATTAATCCGAATGGTATCCGAATGCTCCGAATGCCTTTACCAGTACTAACCCATATAGAAACATTCGGAGCATTCGGATAAATTTGTAGATTCGGATTATACTTTTTTCTTGTCTAAATAGCTAAAACCAATAACCAAAATTAACATCATCACAAATAAAACAAGTAAGACAAAAACCTTACCTAAGCTTTGTAAAAACAAACCGCTGGCCCCAAAAATTAAAGCCAGACAATAAAAAATAAGAACTGTTTTTTTCTGGCCTAAACCTAAATCAAACAAACGGAAATGAAGATGCCCGCGGTCAGCAAATTTAAACGGGTTTTTCCCGCTGATAAGACGGCGTAAAATTGTCCAGACTACATCCAAAATCGGAATACCCATAACGAGCAGGGCAATAGCAATTTTACCGCCGGAGATAATGGCTAGAACCCCTAAAATAAAGCCCAAAAGAAGCGAGCCGCCTTCGCCTAAAAATATTTTAGCCGGGTGCCAGTTAAAAAACAAGAATCCGAGGCAGCAGGCGGAAAAAATCAGAGCGGCCAAACCGATATCCGGCTGATAATATTTTGTCGTAATCGTAAAAAGAAAAATTATAAAACCCCCGATAGCGCAGATGCCGCTTACTAACCCGTCAAGCCCGTCTAAAAGCTTAGTGGTATACATCATACCTAAAAGCCAGGCCATTATCAATAAATCGGAAATAACCACAAAATAGCGCATAGCCCCGCCCCATTCCGTTATTGGTATTTTCCATTCGTCTAAATATAAAAAGCCACCGAAAGGATTAGTAATTTTCCCAATTTCCACCCCGCCAGCTACTACTGCCAGACCGGCCAGGACCGGAAAAATAAACTGCCAGCCTGGTTTTAAATTATGTTTGTCATCCAAAAACCCGCCAATCATTAAAAGGCAGGCGCCGAAAAAAAACCCCAGCCAATGATGAGCTTGAAGATTGCCAGAGAGGAGACTGCCTCTTGTAAAATAAAGCATTATAAAAAAAGACAAAAAAATCGCCAAGCCGCCCAAGAGCGGCACATTGGTTTTATGAATTTTTCTGTCTAAAACCGGCTTATCCACTATATTAAATCTGCCGGCTAAATATTTAACCAATAAAGTGGAAATTATTGTAAGCAATACGGAAACAATAAAAATTATGGGATAATTTATACTCATTTGACTTTTTATTAAAACTGGTATATATTATAACCAATACTCAATAAAATTCTAATGCTTTCAAGCATTTTTTGCTTTTTTGAAAAACAAACTCCAAAGAAAGGAGAAAAAAATTAACAAAAAAAATTTTTCTGGAAACGGGTCAGGTCTTGTTTTAAAAACCATTAAAGAGGAGTGGGGAAAGAAATGAAAAAGTCGCATTCTGTTTCTGCATCAAAACCCGCAGCAACCGTAACAACAGTTTATGTTATCGTAACCAAAAAATGGCAAAAGAGTAAAGTCAGATCAATTATGGATTTTGCCAGAAGAAAAGCCCGCCGTCGCTTCAATTGCCCCGGCGAAATCAATATCTGCGTCATCAAAACTTCTCCTCCTCCCGACAGTTTATCCATGTCTTATGCGGATATCATCACCTGACCCCAAATAACGAAATACAACAGTCAGCCCAGGACGCTTAGCCCAAGCGTCCTTTTTTTATTTCTATTTCAATCCATCATTGGCACAGACGGGTGTTTTTGTGTTTTTGTGTTTTTGTGTTCCTCACAACAGTCTCCCTTTCTCTACCTCAATTTTCGCTTCTTTATTGATTACTACCGTATCCCGCCTTACCAGCTCGCCGGTTAGAATCCTATTGGCAATTTCATTTTCGATTTTATCTTGGAGCAAGCGCCGCAAAGGCCTGGCTCCGAATTTCGGATCATAACCGGCTTTAGCCAATTCAACAATTCCCTCTTCTTCCGCCCGCAAACTAATGCCTTTAGCCGAAAGCATCTTGCTGGTGCTATTTAACATCAATTTAGTGATACTTACCACATTATCCATTGATAATGGTTTAAAAACAACAATGCCGTCAAACCGGTTTATAAGCTCCGGCCGCATTATTTTATTAAGCTGCTTATTAATTAACTCCTCTTTTATTTTTTCAATGTCCGTGCCCGCCGATACTTCATCCTGAATAAAAACCGAACCGGCGTTGGACGTGGCGATAATAATGGAATTGGTAAAATCAATGGTCCGCCCCTGGCCGTCAGTTATCCGGCCGTCATCAAAACAGGCCAAAAATAAATTCAGGATATCAGGATGGGCTTTCTCAAATTCATCCAACAAAATCAGGGAAAAAGGCCGTTTGCGCACGGCTTCGGTTAAATAGCCTCTAGCGCCGTCAATATCGCCGATCATTTTCTTAACGCTATCTGCCAATTGGTATTCGCTCATATCCAGCCGGATCATATAATCCTTGCTGCCAAAATAAACATCAGCCACAGTTTTAGCCAATTCGGTTTTACCAACCCCGGTCGGCCCCAGGAATAAAAAGTTGGCAATCGGGCGCTTGCCTTCCCGAAGCGCCGCCCTGGACCGGCGCAGACTGGCGGAGACGACGGCGACCGCCTCTTCCTGGTTTATCATCCTCTCGTGAATTTTTTCCTCTAAATTGAGTAAATCCTTGCTTTCGCTAGCCGTAATCTTTTTAATCGGCACGCCGGTTATTTCGCTAATAGTCCCGGCCACGTCATCAGCCGTGCACAAGCTAGCAGCCGGATCGTTACTTGCCCGGCGGCCGACTCGGACAGCCGTTGCCTCTAAAATTTCTATGGCTTTGGTCGGCAGATATTTATCATGGATATACTTTGAAGAAAGGGAGACCGCCTGCTCAATCGCATTATAAGAAAAATACACTCCGTATTTCCCTTCCATAATGCTTACTTTGCTTTCCGCCATAACAATCGCCTGATTTCCGACGGGCTCATCAACTTTCACTTTTACTAAAACATTACCTAAGGCCTTGCCCTCAATGTATTTAGAATAATTTTCAATTGTCGCCGCCGTTAAGCAAAAAAGGCTCCGACGATTTAAAGCGTCAGCCAAAACTTCCGAAAGCTCCAAGCTTTCTTCCCCGCCGCCGGTTATACCCACTAAATTTTCTATATCTTCTATAAAGAGAACTATATTGCGGGCTTTCCTTATTTCATCAATCATTACTAAAAGCCTTTCCTGAGCCTGAGCCGGAGTGGCTCCGCTTACCAAACGGGCTACGTCCAGCTCTAAGAGCCTCTTGTCCCTTAAAAATTTAGGCACATCTTCCTCAACCATCAATTGGGCCAGCCCTTCCGCCATTGTCCTTTTTCCGGCCCCAAAAGGACCGACTAAAATTACGCCGGTCCGGCCGCTGGTAAAGGCCCCAAAAATATCCTCAATTTCCTTATCTCGACCCACGCAGATGCCTAACCGGCCCCACTTAGCCGCCCGCGTTAAGTCGTGGGAAAAATGATTTAAAACCGGCGTGGCCACGGCCGTATAAGCTCGGTCCATAGTCCCAGCCGGCTTGAAACGGGCAGCTTTTTTATAGCCCCTATAATTGTCCAGGAGCCTCTCGTTCACCCTAAACCATTCTATGATATTTTTAATCTTGTCCTCATCTACTTCCAAATCATATAAAATTTCGGCTAAATCTTTATCATGGCGCAGGCAGGGTAAAATCAGGTTTAAAGCCTTCACCTTTTTTTGCCCGAGATTATAGGCCTGGCCATAAGCTTCAATCAAAATTTCTTTTACCTCCTCGCTGATTCTTAAATCATTCTTCCCTTCCGCTAAAACCGACTGTCTTAATAATTGGTTCTTAATTTTTGTTATTAGTTTACCACCATCCACATTTAAACGGACAAAGAGGGAAATTATCTCTTTGTCCCGCAATAAAGAAAAAAACAAATGCAGGGGCGCGAGCTGGCCATGCCCGGCCTTAGCCGCCAGTAAAAAAGCTTCCTCTATAACTTTTATCTCCTCCGGGCTTCCGGCGCGGGAAACATCAACTTTGCCGGAAAATCTTTTTAACTCTTCCCAGTTATCAGGCGATTTTACCTGTTTCTTTCCCTTAGCCAACCGAAATTTTTTTATTTTTTCCTGTCTGGTCTCTTCCTGGCTTAGCCGATAAACCACAAACATATCGGCCAGAACGCTAATCCAGAAAACCAAAATCAACCAATGCTTTAATCTCCAGAAGCTAAAAAGCTCTAAATAGTCCCCCGCTCCCAAACCAGCCGGACCTCCGGCCGACGAAGACCAAACCCAAAAAGCCAAAGCCGCCAAGCCAGCCAGGCTTATTATATAAGCAATTGAATTTATAACTAAATCAACGCTTTTTTTAAAATGCCTCAGATTTATTACGGCCTTGCCCAGGCTTAAGCCCCAATACAAAAATTTCCCGTCTAAAAAACTGCCCACGCCCATACCGGCGCAAGCCGGGCAACTTAAGCCCAGCTTTTTCTCGCCCGTGCCGGAACAGGTTGGGCAGACGATAAATTGCATTTTTGAATATTTATCTTCCATAGTTAGTTCAAAATATCTTAGCTGGTTACTTAATTTAGATGAACCATTAATCCGAATTTTACGTTGCTTATCTTCGTGGACATTGCCATAATCCGAATGCCACGAATTAGTATTCGGAGTATTCGGATTATGGCAGGAAAACTTAAGTCCGTAGGAAGAATTCGGATTAAAAGATCGCTAGCAGTTTAAGCCCGTAAAAAGCCAATTCTATTATTACAACGCTAACTGAAAAATTATTTCATAAACCGCCAGAACCGGTAAAATCAGCCAAAGACCTAAAGCAAGCAGCGCTACGGTTAGCCAACCCAACATAAAAATCCCGCGGACGGTTATCTGAAATAATCTAACGAAAAAACTGATTAAAATTCCAGCCCAATCATATTGGGCATACATCGGCCGAAAAATATTTTTCATCCAGACAAAAAGCGCCAAAGACCTTTCTTTGCTAACTAAAAAATTCTTTACTTTAATAGCTAGTTGCTTTAAGCCGCGGCTGTACCACCAAAGCGGGAAATACAAAATATCCTTTAGTAAATCAACTAAAATTTTCCCCGCATACAAGCCGAGATTATTAGTAAGCATAGACAAAAAATCTTACTCTTAAATTACTAATTGCTGACAATATTATACCATATTAACGGTTTTTACCACAACAACTTGACAGCTAATCTATCCCTTGCTATATTAAAAACACTTTTAACTTTTAATTTTTAAAAATATGGCACATAAGAAAGCCGGCGGTTCTACTACTCTTGGCCGCGATTCAGCTGGCAGACGTTTAGGCGTAAAATTATCTGATGGCCAGTTTGCCAAGGCCGGCGCTATTATAATCCGGCAACGCGGTACAAAATACCATCCGGGCAAAAATGTTAAAAAAGGCAATGATGATACTTTATTTGCCACCGTAGCCGGGATGGTAAAATTCACCACTAAAAAACTAAGAAAATTTAATAACCAACTGAAAGATTCTAAGATTGTCAGCGTTCTGGCGCAAAAATAAAACCAGATTATATACAAAAAGAAAGCCACTTCACCAGGCTTTCTTTTATTATTGTCATGGTGGACACCATCCTTTTTGTCATTGCGGCCTCCGAGCCGCAATCCACGGGCGAGCCGCACTAATCATATTTCATCCGATAAATCTCGCCAAGTGGGATTATCTTTTTCAATTAACTTTATTTTCCAGTCTCTTTTCCAGTTCTTCAGCTGTTTTTCCCTTCCAATTGCTTCGTAAACATCGCCATAAATTTCATAATAGACTAATTTATTTACTTTATGTTTTTTAGTAAAACCGTCATATACGCCTTGTTTATGCTTATATACTCTGTCTGCCAAATTTGAAGTTACACCTATGTATAATGTGCCCTTTCTTGTGCTGACCATTATATAGATAAAATATTGTTTTTCCTCCTTCATATTATACCAAATGTTCGCGCCGCCTACGTGGATCCCGGGTCAAGCCCGGGATGACAGAAAAGAGATAATTTTTAAATTCCTAGTCAAGCCCAGGACGGCGAAAGAAGGCTGGCTCCGTGGATCTCGTCCCGCTAAGCGGGACCGGGATGATATAAGGGATTACTTCTTCATCCTCAAACAAACCCTCAAAAACTCAACAAATAGCGGATGCGGATCTAGGGGACGGGAAATATATTCCGGATGGAACTGGGTGCCGATAAAAAACGGATGATTGGCAATTTCAATCGCTTCCACGATTTTCCCGTCCGGCGAAGTGCCGGCAATAGTTAAGCCGTTTTTTTCAAAAATCTTCCTATATTGGTTATTAAATTCATACCTGTGCCTGTGCCTTTCCGAAACAACTCTTTTATTCCCGGTTTTTTTCTCATAAGCGGCCGCCAGATGGGTGCCTTTAACAATTTTACAAGGCCAGCCACCGAGCCGGATTGTGCCGCCATAGCCCTTTTTAGCGATTAGCTCGGCCTGACCCGGCATAATATGAATTACGGGGTGGGGAGTTTTCGGGTCAATCTCGGCGGAATTAGCTCTTCTTAGTTTACAAACATCACGGGCAAATTCAATTACCGCCATCTGCATGCCGTAACAAAGCCCGAAATAAGGCACTTTGTTTTCCCGGCAATATTTTATAGTTTTAATTTTTCCTTCTGAACCGCGAGATCCCCAGCCCTGCGGCACGATTATGCCGTCGAAATTTTTCAGGATTTTTACGCCTTCCGTCTCAATTTCCTCCGCATTGACCCAATGTAAATTGGGTTTGCATCTGTTAGCCGCCCCGGCATGCTTTACGGCCTCAATGACCGAAATATAAGAATCGGACAAGTAAAAATCTCCGGTGGAAAAATACTTGCCCACAATGCCGATATTTACTTCTTTCTTGGCGTTTTTCATAGTCTTCACCATTTTCCGCCAATCTATTAAATCTTTCTTCTTTTTCTTCAAACCGAATTTCTCTAAAATTCTGTCTCCTAACTTGTCTTTTTCAAAATTTATCGGCACCTCATAAATTGAATCAATGTCAGGCGCGGAAATAACGTCCTCCTGCTGAATATTACAGAAGATCCCTATTTTCCTGCGGCGGGGCAGATCAAGGCCGACACGCGAGCGCGCCACAATAAAATCCGGCTGGATGCCGGCCGAATTCAAGGCGCGGACGGCATGCTGGGTCGGCTTAGTTTTCATTTCCCCGATTAAAGCAGGGATGGGCAGATATGACACCATAATAAATAAAACATTCTCCGGTTCAGCCAAATGCATCATCCTGGCCGCTTCCAAAAACAATAAATTTTCATATTCTCCCACCGTGCCGCCGATTTCTATAATCATTATTCCGGCTTTGGTTTTGCGGACCGCCGCCTTAATGCGCGAAATTACTTCGTTAGGTATATCAGGCACAACCTGAACACATCTGCCCCCATATTCAAGGTTTCTTTCACGCGCTATCACGCTTGAATACACCCGCCCGGTGGTCATATAGCTTTCCCGGCCAATGTTCCTGTTTAAAAACCTTTCATAGTTGCCGATATCCTGGTCGGTTTCGTCCCCGTCTTCAGTCACAAAAACTTCGCCGTGCTCAATCGGGTTCATGGTGCCGGCGTCAATGTTGATATAGGGGTCAATCTTTAGAGCGCTTACTTCATATCCTTTGGATTGTAAAATCCGGCCAATCGAAGCGCAGGTAACGCCTTTGCCTACGCCGGACATAACTCCACCAACAACAAAGATATACTTCGTGCTTATCTTTTTAGACTTTCCCTTGCCTCGCCGTAGTCCTGTCGCTCGTGAGCGACGGGACGAAGGCAGGTTTTTCTTCTTGGCCATAAAATTAAACACTAAGTGAATCTCTACGGGCTTACGCCCGTAGCATCTTCACACCCCGCCACGGCTTTTACAATCCTGGCGGGGTATACCGATCCGTCCCGCTAAGCGGGACGGCTTCCGGTATAAAATTAAACTATAAATAAATTGCGGGAGGAAAAATGAGGATCGCAAGTCAAATTTATGCCTATTTTCTTCAAAGCCACCTCATCACCCGGCGTTGGCATATGGGTCATGTGCATTTCACAGCCCCTTAACCCCCTCAAGTTGTTTAAAACTGATTTCATTTTTGAATTAGTTTGGGAAAAAATAATTAAAGCCATCAGCACCTCATTCAGGTCTAAACTGCGAGAATCCGAATTTAGAATTGCTTTTTTTGATAAAGAAATATTTTTTAAAAAATTGGCTGGCAGTAAAGGGGTATTTTCGGGAATATCGCTCAACACTTTGAGAGCTTCGATAATTAAAGCGGAAGCGGCATGCATTAATTCTGAATTTAAAGCGGTAATTATTTTTCCATTCTTTAATTCAATTGCCGCCCCGCAGGAAATGCCTTTATAGCCTATGCCCCGGGCAAAGGCTTCCTGGCCGATCTTTCTCGCCGGTTCCACTACTCTTCTTTCATTAATTTTTATATTATTTTCTTCCAATAATTTTTCCACCCTTTCCACGGTTTCTTTCCTTTCCACCCCGCAAACATATTCGCAATTATAACGAAAATAACGTCTGATTAATTCCTGTTGGCTGGCCTCCTTAACCATTTCATCGCTAATAATGGAAAATCCGGCTCGGTTAACCCCCATATCGGTTGGCGATTGGTAAGGCAGTTTCTTGCCATTGCCAACGATTCTTTCCAGCAACTTCCTCAAAATAGGAAAATTTTCCACATCCCGATTATAATTAACAGCCGTTTCCCCGTAAGCTTTAAGATGGAAAGGATCAATAACGTTATAATCGCCAATATCAGCCGTCGCCGCTTCATAAGCCACATTTACCATATGTTCCAGGGGTAAATTCCAAATAGGAAAAGTTTCAAATTTAGCATAACCGGATTTTTTGCCCTTTTTATGGTCATGATAAAGCTGGGACAGACAAGTCGCCATTTTGCCGCTATTCGGCCCCGGTCCGTTAACCACAACTATCGGCCGTTTAGTCGGGATATAGCAATTTTTACCAAAACCATTTTTGCTCACCGCGAAATCGACATCAATGGGATAATTCTTTATTTCTTTATGAATATAAATTTTTATTTTTCTCTTTTCTAATTTATTTTTAAACTTCACGACCGCCGGTTCCCCTTTAAAACGAGTAATCAAAACAGTCACTTTATCTAACCCCCATTTTTTTAAGTCGTCAATTAGTTTTAAGGTGGCAAAATCATAAGTTATAGCAAAATCACCCCGTACTTTGCCCCGGACGATATCATCAGCGTAAATACATAAAATAATTTCGACTTTATCTTTTAATCTTTGCAGTAATTTCAACTTAACATCGCTGTCATACCCCGGTAAAATCCGGGCGGCATGATAATCATACCCTAATTTACCGCCAAATTCTAAATACAATTTATTATTAAACTGTCTGACTCTCTCTAGAATCGCTTTTGTCTGCTCGGCTAAATATTTTTCATTGTCAAAGCCAATATTTTTTTTACTCTGGCCAGGAGAAATTAATTTTTCATTATTTGCTGAAGTTTTAACCGAAGAAAATTTTTTAGGCATTTCTCTAAATCTTTTATGTTTTTAATATAACAAAAAACCGAACGATGTTGTTATAAATTCCGCGCCTTTCTGCAAAATATTTTCACTAGATACTAATCCGTCTTTATTATAACCTCTATAGTAAAAAGCATTGCATTCAAATGGCGCGGGATAAATTGCAAAATCGTTTTTTAAGTTTTGTAAACATCATCACCGACTCTGACCTTTTCATCAACTTTCAAGCCAATGGATTCGCCTTTCTTCGCCCCGTTTACCTGCTCTTTCTCAATCTGCATGGAATTAACTTCCTGCTCAAAATCAGTTTTGCTTCCTGCGAACCTGATTTTTTCTCCCACCTTCAATTCTTTAGCTAAAACCACTACGGCCACGCCGATTTTACCGAAGTAATGAGTTACGGTCCCGATTTTTTCTCCTAAAGAAGAATCTTTTGCCATATAGTTATATTATTACTTATTCTTCAAAATTTCAATCGCTTTTTCCATTTGCGGATCTTTGTCTTCCTCATAATCCTCGGGGGTCATCTCAATCTCAATATCCGGCTTAATTCCCGCGTCATTGATAGAATCGCCATTGGGCGTAAGCCATTTAGCCACGGTTATCTTTGCCGCCGAACCATCCCCGAATTCTTTTAAGGTCTGCACTGAGCCTTTGCCAAATGTCTGCTCACCGACGATCGTGGCTTTTTTATAATCCCGCAGGGCCCCGGCTAGAATTTCCGAAGCTGAAGCACTTCCGCTATTAACTAAAACTACAGTAGGATAGTCTTTTAATCTGGCCCGGCCCCGGGATAAATATTCATCCTTTTTTTCTTCGCTGAATTTCTCCGTTACGATAATGCCCTCTTCTATCCATTCACTGGCTATCTCAATGGCGGTATCTAAATAACCGCCGGGGTTGCTGCGCAAATCTAAGATTATACCGACCGGGTCTTTAGTTAATATTTCCCGCACCGCCTTATTAAATAAATCCAAGGTATCGTTATTAAAATTAGTTATCTTTAGAACAAAAATATTTTCATCCCCTTTTTCTTCTCCTTCAGTCGAAGATATTGTTTCGGTTTTTATACTTTTAACAATAATCAACCCCCGGGTAATGGTAATATCCTGGGTTTTATTACTGCCTTCCCGGAAAATAGTCAGAGTAACGTCTGTCCCTTTCGGGCCGCGGATTGTACTGACAGCTTCGTCAATCGTGATGCCGACGGTTGATTCGCCGTCAATAGCATAAACTTTATCTCCGGGTTTTAAGCCAGCCTTTTGCGCCGGCATACCTTCCAGGGGCGCGATAATAGTTAAAATTTCTTTTCTAATGCCGATTTCCGCGCCAATCCCTTCAAAAGTACCAGCTAAATCATCGGAAAATTCCTGAGATAGTTTAGGATCCATAAAAACTGTATAGGGGTCGCCCAAAGAAGCTACTAAGCCTTTCAGGGCACCATAAAACATTTCTTTTTCATTTAATTTATCTTTATCTACATAATCTTTCTTTAAAGCATCCCAAACTTCCCAAAACAAATCAAAATTAATGTCCTGAGTTAAAAGGTCTTGGCGGCCTTGGCTATATTTACCGGTTAACTGGCCTAAATAAATAACTTCCTTTTTCGCCATCTCTTTTATCACCTCAGTTTTTTGCGAAACGTACATTCCTGACCCGAAGGAAACCACTATTAAAACCAACACTAAAATAATTAAAGCAACCCTTTTTAATCTCCGACCACTTTTCTCTTCCCTGACATATTTTGATTTTAGGATATAAGACATATTTTATTAATTATCAATTGCCAATTATCAATTTTCAATTGACTATTTTCGTAGAATTTTTATATTACCAACGTCTGTCAAATCAACTATTCTTGATGGCTTCGCTTTTATCACCCCAGCGTCAATTATTAAATCCGGCTTCTCTCCTTTAAAATAATTATCTAAATTATCAACTCTATCTAAAATCTCCTTACCACTTATATTTAAACTGGTAGAAACGATCGGCACTTTTAACTCTCTTATTATTTTAATCAAAAATTTGCTTTTTGGCAAATTGGGCAGCCGTATAGCTAAAGTATCCCGGCCACCCGACACTTCTCTTGGCAATAATCCTCTCCCTTTTAAAATTACAGCCGTCGGCCTGGCCTGACGCCAAATTTTTTTTAAATATTTTTCCTGCACACGATTAACATAGCAATAATCTTTCAGCATACTTAAACTGCTCACCAAAACAATTAAGGATTTTCTCGAATCTCTTTTTTTAATTTTTAAAATCTTTTTTACTGCTTTAACTTGATCCGCCCGGCATCCCAGCCCGTAAATTGTATCAGTCGGATAAACAATAACTTTCCCGCGCTTAAAACAATCAATAATTAAACCAATTTCCCCATCACTTACTTTGTTTAAATTTATCTTTAAATATTTCATTTAATTTTTTGCCGATTTTGCCCAAGAGCTTAAGCGATTGGCAGCAAAATCGAGCATCCCGCCCTAGCGGCGGGATAACTTTCTTATTACCCCCTTGTTCGCATCCACCTCCACCCTATCTCCGTCCTCCAGAACCTGGGTAGCGATTTTTGTGCCTACCACGCAAGGGATGCCAAGCTCGCGGGAGACAATCGCGGCATGGCAGGTTAAACCGCCTTCATCTGTCACAATAGCCACGGCCTGCCGTATCGCTGGCATAAGATTTGGATTAGTTGAAAATGAAACTAGAACATTGCCAGCTTCCATATTTTTTATATCGTCAGGAGAATTAACAATAGTCACTGCTCCTCTTACTTTGCCGGGTGAAGCTACTTCGCCAATCAATTTACCAGTTTTTCTTACCCCTTTTTCCGGTCCTACTCTCTGTTTTATAAACAAACCTGCCTGTTTACCTGTATAGCAAAATCTCTCTGGTTTATAACCGTAAACTACTAATTGCAAACGCTGGTTTAATAAATTATGATTAACTTTTCCGGTTTTCAAAGCAGAAACTATTTCTTCTGGCAGCATCATCCGCACCTGTTTTAAAGTTAAATGCAGGCGCTTAGCAATCTCTTTTAATAAAAATTCCATGTGGTAATATGACCAAGTTTGCAGTTCGCGACGATAGGCTTTGAAAAAGACAAAATCTCGTGCTAGCCCTATAATACCTTTTTCATAATTATTTAATTTCAGACTCCTAATAATTTCCTCCTGCTTATTGCGTAAAATCTTTTTGCCTTGCTGGTGTTTTGCTAACTCTTTGGCTGGGTTAACTTTCCGTTTTATATAATCTTTTAAAATACCAATAAAATAAGCTTCATCAGCAGGCGGTCCTTCGTAAACATAGTACACCCAACAGTACTTGTGTGTATGATTCACTAGCAGCTTCCAAATATTACTTTTTTTCTTTTTTAGATAAGACGCTAGTTTACCGATGTCTTCTTTCTTAAAATAATTAATAAGCTTTTTATTTTTTGTTATTTGAAATAACACTTTTAAAAGGGCAATTTCCTGTTGTTTGTTAAAAGTGTCGCGGAGAGAGGTGGTTAAGATACTAAAATACTTATCTGCTTTATTTTTTCGTAAAATTGCATGCAGCTCATCCGAGATAAAAGTCGCGTCATGAAAATCAAGCAAAGATAAAACCAGGCCAAAAGAATAAAACTCGGTATTGCTGGCAATAAAATTTTGGTAATAACTATTAAGTTTTTTATCATTATAGCCAGAAGCTTTTTTAATAAAAGGCTGAGTCGCAACAACCTGCTGTCTGCCTAATTTTTCGATTTGTTTATAAACGTCTTTTAAAAATACGGGATTGCCTTTTATCTTCCTTACGGCTTTCTTGTGGGCCAAATGCCACTTAGACGACCAGATATAGTAAGTAACGGCGTTATTTTCTAAAACAATAACTAAGGGGCAGGTGGCTCCAACCCTTTTTCTTATTGGCCCGGCAAAAGCGTCAATCATCGTGGCTACCGGAAAAAGAGAAACTACATATTCCCGAGCGATTTTTTCTAATTTTTCTTTGGCCATATTTTATTTTATCTTTTTTACTGTTCCCTTTTCTGCATCTACTTCTACCCTATCCCCGTCTTTTAAGACTTTGGTCGCAATTTTCGTTCCGATTATACAGGGCTTCTTCATTTCGCGGGAAACAATAGCGGCGTGAGAAGTGATACCCCCCTCTTCAGTGATAATGGCTGCGGCTTTGCTCATAGCGATAATTAGGTCGGGGTTGGTGGCGTTACATACTAAAATATCGCCTTGGTTTATTTTATTCATCTCGCGCGCATCAAAGATAAGTTTTACATTCCCTATCACTTTCCCGGGATAGGCGCATTTACCCCGGAGCATTGTCGTTGACTCTATTTTTTCTTCCGGATACTCACGTTTTATAACCGCTTCGGCTTTTCCCCCTTCGTATTGGCTAAACTTATCATTTCTAATTAGCATAACAAAGGCCTGCTTCCGCGCGGTTGCTTGTTTCGCAGACAACTCTTTTTGGTTACACAAAGCATCCACTATTTCTGGAGGAGTAAAATATTTGAGTAATGTGAGTGGTATATAAGTCCGTCTTCCGATTTCTTTTAGAACAGGAAAGGCGGCATAAAAGGCCTTACTAAATATATTCGCCCGATATAACCGGACAAAGGTACGAGCTTCAAGGACAGCGGCAAGTATTTTTGTTTCAGTTTCAGCAGTTGCTAAAATTTTTTCTCGCTCTTCCAATATCTTTTTAGAGTGGCACGTTAATTCATTTATCCGCAGAGTATAATCATAGGAATCTTTCAAATAGCTTTGAAAAAGTTGAATAAAAAAATCTATATCCCAAAGATCCTTTTCGTAATTTAAAGGAATCCAACAATATTTTTCGACATGATTGTTAATCTTTTCTTTCAGTTCAGGATAGTTATACAAATTGCTCTTTATTATATTTATATCGTTTTCAATAAATAAATTCTTGTGTCTTTTTTTTATATACTCAACAATATTGAGTCGGCTCAATTCTTCCTGAGCCTCCAGACTCAATTCGGCCGGTGCAGTTATAATCGCCAGTTCATTCGGATCTTTCAATTTTTGTGCCACTTTGTCCTCCATTTTTTCTGTGTTCATAATAATCGTCTCACCAAGCTTTTGGTAATTCTTCACAAAAATTTCAAAGGCGATGATGATATCTTCTGTGGTTTGCTTTGTAGTAACTGATTGAGAAGTTTCCTTAATTTTCTTTACAACGTCATCGCAGATATTTTCGCTTTGGTCTCGATACTTTTTAATAAGCGAAGGGTCATCCAGAGCGGCTTTTTCCAAAAAATCATTATAATACTCCATTTCACTAAATAAAAAATGTATCCCGGTTTCTTCCTTCTTCCATGTCCATAGTTGGCTATGCATGCCTGTCCAGTTTGTAAAAACATAACGCGGGCCATAAGAAAGGCCGCGCATAATAAGATATTTGCAGAGAATATTAGCATCACGTGTTAAATGGCGTTTCCACTTGGACATATTTTTTTCAATTTTATATTACTTTTAAATAATTTTAAATTTTTTTCACGATTCCCCTATTCGCATCAACCTCTACCCTATCCCCGTCTTTCAATACCTGCGTCGCGATTTTCGTCCCGACCACGCAAGGAATGCCTAATTCCCGCGAAACTATGGCCGCGTGAGAAAGCAATCCGCCTTCATCAGTAATAATGGCTATGGCTTTCTCCATAGCCGGGACATATTTCGGGGTTGTCTTCGGAGCAACCAATATTTCCCCCTTCTTTATCTTAGAAATATCGCGATGGCTTTCCATAACTCTTACTAACCCCTTTACTTTGCCCGAGGAAGCAACTAACCCCTTTATTGAATTTATTTGTTTTACCTGCGAATCCGCCCTTTGTTTTTCTTTTCCTTCTAATTTTTCCAGTTCTTTTCCTGAATAAACCTTAAACTTGCCACTTTGGTAAACTATACCCCAGCTTTTTATCCTTTCCTTTAATTTAATTTTTTTAGCAGGGGAAATGGCGCCCTTTTCAAAAAATTCATCAATTTCTTCAAAAGTCATTTCAATCAGCATCTCATAACTAACTCCTATTCTCTTGGCTAGTTCCAAAAAAAAATTTTTAAAATAATGGGTAATCAAGCATCCGGCTTCATCCAGATAATTAAGGCAAAACCCCCATTGCTTCAACGTTTTGATAATAAGCCGGGCTTGCGGCGAAAGGTTAAGCTCTTTGATTATTTCTTCTGTTAACTCCTGGTTTTTCTCCTGGAGTTTAATTTTTCTGATTTCTTCTTTTAAATCTTTAGTTAAAATTTCTTTAATTCTTTTTTCTATTTCCACCACGGAATATGGCTCATAGTAATAAAAATAATGGTTCAGAAAACCGTATTTCTTAATATGGTTTTTTATCGCCTTCTGGATACCGCCACTTTTGAGCGAAAATCCTTCTTTTTTAATTAAGTCAGCTATTTTTAAAAGCTTAAATTTTTCTTCCCTTATTAAAGTCGGCCTAGATAGCCCAGTCAAGATTTCAATAACTTCATTGAACCTGCTTTTGTCTTTCAGTTTCCTGTCCACTTCGGCGGTTAAAATTTCCGGCAGATAACGATCTATGACGTAATAAGTCATATCAAGAACAAGCCACTTCTTTTTAAGATCAATAAACTTTTTATAAATTATTTCAAGTTCTCTAAGCTTTAATCTTGAAAAATTGCTTTTTCTATATTTCCGGCAAAACTCGATAATTTTTCTAATCCGTTTTTCAAATTCTTCACCTAATTCTAAAAGATAGCCCGGCTTTCTACTTTCCTTTAATTTAATTGATTCTAAACATTGCTCCCATTCTTCCCTATTAAAATAAGTAGCGCCGAGAATCCGCCGGTAATAATGGAAATTAAAATCTGATTTTAAAAATTTCGGCAGTAATTTTTCCCTAAAAAAATAAGGGAAAGAACACATTAAAAATAATGGTAATTTTCCAGCTTTAGTAATCTGAACCCAGTTATCTTTCATAGAGTTAGATATTTATTTTTCTCACTATCCCCCTATTCGCATCAACCTCTACCCTATCCCCATCTTTCAATACTTGCGTCGCGATTTTCGTGCCCACCACGCAAGGAATTCCCAATTCCCGCGAAACTATGGCGGCATGGCAGGTTATGCCGCCTTCGTCCGTAATAATTGCCGCCGCTTTTTTCATGGCGGAAATTAACTCCGGGTTGGTTGCCCGGGACACCAAAATATTCTCTTTTGCCATTTTGGGCAAATCTTTTTTACTATTAATTATTTTCACTACTCCTTCGGCCTCTCCGGCCCGGGCCGGCATGCCTTTTATCTCGGCCGATGCCCGATGCTTTCTTTCTTCGACAAAAGACAATCTTTTAAACTGCTTGGCGGCTTTTTTTCCTACCAGCATTTCCGCTCCTTTTTCTTGGGAAATGAAAATTAGGAAATTTTCAATCCTGGCTTTAGTTATTTTCTTAAGCTCTTTTCCCCTGCCCCTAAACTTTTCCCATTCATCTATAAAAACATACTTTGACTCTAAAGAATTAAGGCCTAGGCGACGCCCCATTTCTTCCAAAACCAGGTAAAAATTCCGGGTGGCTTTCTGGAATCCGGATTCACGGGCCCATTTGTAATATCCTAAATTCCGGATTAAATCAAAAACTTTTATTTCTTTATTGTTTAATTTTATATCCCGGCAGACTCTCCTAAAATTTTTTTCAGTTTCTCTTTCGTAATTTTTTAGCTCTTTTATTTTTCCTTTAATATCTAAATCTGACTTAGACTTTTCCAAAACCAACTTAAGGTAATATTTTATACCCCAGCTCGTTTTATCAGTAAAATCAAAGGACAAATAATTAAACCTTTCATTAAGCGACTCCAGCTCTCCCCGGAATCTTTTTAGAATTTCCTGCCGACTCCTCAATTCCTTTTTCCTGACTTTTCCCGCCAGCTCAAGGACTGCAATCTCCTGCTTATTAGTTTCTAGGCTCTTGGGCGGATTAGTTAAAATTACAAGGTACTCGGCGAATTTCTCCGGCCTGGCTTTTGTTTTCTTTTTTAAAATTTCATTCATCTTTCTGTAAATAGGATTATCTTCATAATAGCCCAAAAAACTCTGGCAGGAGCCATAAGTATAAAAATCATAAAATCGCCCGCAATAATCCTGACAAAATTCAAACAATTTCCCGTATTCCGCCTTTTTCGGACTAGAAGGAAAATTTTTCTCTGAAAAAATTCTTAATTTTTCCGACTTCTCGTAGGCCTTAACAAAAATATTATAAAGAAAGGCCGGGTTCTTAAGCGCCCTGCCCGCTAAATCCTCTACGGTTTTTTTTATGCCTCCGTCATCGTAAAAATAATCGCCCAGGCCTTTTTGCCAATAATTGCCTCCGGCCTTGATCCGGCTGGCTGGAAAAATTTTCCTAAAGCCGATAACCGTGGATTCAATAACCGGCCGCATTAAAATCGGCGGATAAGTTCTTTCTCGCCAAATATAAGAATATTTCATATTTTTAAATCAAACCCTGCAATTTCTTTAAAACTTCCGGCAAAAGCGGGACCAGGACGCTGGCGAATTTAATCAGCCGTGGCGCCACTTCGGAATTAACCAGCCAGTCGCCGAAGAAACTATTAAAAACAGCATAACGGGCCGCCACGTACAAAATTAAGCCCAAACTCAGCCCCCCCATCAAAAATCCCAAAACTGCTCCGGCTAACCGATTAATGGACTTC
>Ga0268281_1000837_pt1 | contig 20385 bp, 16 predicted proteins | sample saktaG_10_FD_190134 | JGI IMG/M metagenome (GOLD analysis project Ga0268281, IMG submission 190134) | Saline water microbial communities from Sakinaw Lake, British Columbia, Canada - sak_2011_5_24_50m | ecosystem: Environmental > Aquatic > Non-marine Saline and Alkaline > Saline ... | reverse complement strand
AATTTCTTGTGCAACTGTACCATAACCTAAGACCTCCTCTTTGGTGTTTAGATTATGGTTTATCAGGTGTTCACTTTTAAACTTTAAATCCGTCAAAAACGGTTCACTTTTAATTCTTAAATGACAATCTTAATATCCACAGTTGACATACTCCCCCCTTTGATATATTGGAACTTCATGTATGAAATAACTATAAAGAAAACGTTTTCCGCTGCTCATAACCTGAAGGATATTGGAGGCAGATGTGAGGAACTCCACGGGCACAATTTTACAGTCGAAGTTTCCCTGGCATCAAAAAAATTAAGCGAAGAAGGGCTGCTTATAGACTTCAGGATATTAGAAGGGTGGATAGAAGAGATACTTGATGAGCTCGACCACAAATTTCTTAATGACACCCCTCATTTTAAAAGCATAAATCCGTCATCGGAAAATATCGCAAAGTACATTTATGACAGGGTTTATGAAAAAGTAATTTCTCAAAAAATAGATGTATCCCGGATAACGGTCTGGGAATCGGAAAACGCAAGGGTTTCCTACAATGGAGAAGAATAATGGTTGATATCCAGAACCGAAAAGATTTCAGAAATTTAGACATAAAAAAGGTTGGTGTTAAGGGAATTAAATACCCCGTAATAGTCCTCGATCAGGTAAATGGCACACAACACGTCAATGCAACTATCAATATGTATGTAAACTTGCCCCGTCAATTCAAGGGGACCCATATGAGCCGTTTTATCGAGGTCTTAAACAAATACAGAGGGCAGATCAATATCAAGACATTTGAGATAATACTTGAGAAGGTCAGAGAAAAACTGGATGCACAGTCGGCACACATGGAGATTGAATTCCCCTACTTCATCGAAAAAAAAGCCCCCGTATCGGGGGCAAAAAGTCTCATGGAATACAAATGCCAGTTCTGCGGAGAAAATAACGGCAAAAAGAATGATTTTATGGTTGGTATCGTGGTGCCGGTTACTACGGTATGCCCATGCTCAAAAGAGGTAAGCAATATGGGCGCCCATAATCAGAGAAGCATTGTAAATGTAAAACTTAGATTCAAAAAATTCTTCTGGATAGAAGACGTTATCAGGTTGATAGAAGACTCCTCCAGTGGTCAGCTCTATTCCCTGCTGAAGAGAATAGATGAAAAGTATGTTACCGAAAGGGGATATGAAAACCCGATGTTCGTTGAAGATGTTGTGAGAAGCATAGCGGAACGACTGAACATGGATGACAATTTCACCTGGTACAGCATTGAGGCGGAAAATTTCGAAAGTATACATAACCACAGCGCTTACGCATATCTGGAAAAAGAATAAACTTAGATCTTACCTGCACCTTAAACTCCACTGAAGGCAAACCGGGAAGTGAAAAGTAAAGCGGGGTTATCACCCAAACGATAAATCGTTTAAACCGGATCATTATCTAAAAACGGGAACGTCACATGAAACCGAAGATTGTCTTTATGGGAACGCCGGAATTCGCTATCCCGTCCCTCGAAATACTGGTAAAAAATGGTTGCCCCATTATCGGAGTTGTCACCCAGCCGGACAGGCCCAGGGGAAGAGGAAGAAAAAGTGTTCCGCCCCCGGTCAAGATCACTGCCGAAAAATATAATCTACCTGTCTTCCAGCCCGATAAAGTCAGAGATAAAGAATTTCTCGACACTTTCAGAGAACTTGCTCCCGATATGGTCGTGCTCGTCGCCTTCGGCCAGATACTTCCCGGGGAGATCATTGAATTCCCCAAGATGGGCTGCATCAACGTACACCCCTCACTGCTCCCTGAGTACAGGGGGGCCGCGCCGATCAACTGGACCCTCATACGGGGTGAGAAGCGGACAGGGATTACGACGATTTTAATGGATGAGGGAATGGATACGGGAGATATCCTGCTTCAGGAAGAGACACCGGTAGAATCCGATGAGACCTTTGGCAAGCTCCATGACAGATTATCAAAGATGGGCTCCGAGCTTCTTCTTAAAACGGTAAAAGGAATAATAGAAGGTACAATCACCGGGACACCTCAGGACTCAGCACATGCGACTTACGCCCCCCGGCTGGGCAAAGAAGACGGCATTATAAGCTGGCAGTCGAACATAAAGGATATCCTGAATCTCATCAGGGGCCTTTGTCCCTCCCCATGTGCATATACACATATAAACGAGAAGAAACTGAAGATATTTTCCGCAACAGGGGAAGAATGTCATGTGCCGGAGCCGGCAGGCAGGATAGTCGGTAAAACGGAAAAGGGGCTTCAGGTGGCGGCACGGGACGGATATATATATTTAGAGGAGATCCAGCTTGAAAACAAAAGAAGGATGTCCGTCTTCGATTTTCTGAGAGGGTATAAAATATCGCCGGAAGACACTCTCGGCTGAACCGTAATCACCCTTATTTTTTTGCTCCCCCGAACAGGAGAAACCGTGATCAACTATGAATCGATAAAAGGGTCCCTCACGCAGATCAACCGCGACATTTTATCTCTTTTTGCGACAGCAAAATCGATTCCCGGCATATCCGGAAATCCCTTTAATGTCTGGGAAAGAGAGTGCGCTTTCATCGAGAAACAGATGACTGAGGATATCGTCTCCGTGGCCGTTGTGGGACCTACCAAGTCCGGCAAGAGCACATTCGTAAACGCATATTTAGGAGGAGACTATCTCCGACGCGGGGCCGGTGTGGTGACATCGATCGTTACCAGGATACGGACGGGGCCGACACTGAAGGCGATCCTCGATTTTAAAACCTGGGATGAAGTCAATGATGAAATGAGACAGGCCATGGTACTCTTCCCATCCCTTAACCCTCACCCCACAGATATTCAGTTTGACATAAGACATGACTGGGATCGAACGGAACTGGAAAATGCGCTGAACTCTCTGAATACTGATAAACTTATCTCAAATGATACGCGCGACGCCAACTGGATGCTCCTCTCCTCGTACCTGAAAGGATACAAACGTGTAAATAAAACAGTTTCCTCCGAAAATAGAATTGAGGAATACAAAAACAAAAGGTTTGCCAGGCACAAGGAGTTTGTGGGTGATGATTCACTGGCCGTCTATCTCAGGGATATGGAATTACAGATAAAGCCGAGACACAACCTGGACGACAGCATCGAAATTGCCGACTGTCAGGGGAGCGACTCTCCCAACCCGCTCCATCTTGCCATGATTCAGGATTATCTGCTAAGGACCAATCTCATCATCTACGTCCTGAGCAGCAGGACAGGAATCCGTCAGGCAGATATCAAGTTTTTGTCCATGATCAAAAAAATGGGGCTTCTGGAGAACATTTTCTTTGTCGTAAACTGTGATTTCAGCGAGCATGAAGGCCTCGATGATCTTCTGAAGCTGATTGAGAGGATACGGGAAGAACTGTCGCTAATCAAGCCTGCCCCCGAAATCTTCACATTCTCCGCCCTCTTCAATCTCTTCAAACATCTTGAAGAGAATCTTCCCCAAAAGGACAGGTTGAGACTTGAACAGTGGGAAGAGGAATCTGAACTGGTAGCTTTTTCGAATGAAAAGACCGGGAAGTTCGAAACTGCCTTCTATGAAAAACTTACCGGAGACCGCTTAGCACTTCTCTTGAAAAATCAGCTGGAACGCCTGACGATTATGGCTTCCGGAATAGACGACTGGATCAGTATAAATCAAGATATCCTTACGAGGGATTCCGACAGTGCACGTGAGGTCTTTGAAAAAATCGGCCATGAACAGGAATTGATGAATCAGGCAAAATTGATGGCCAAAAACACCATTGACGGCACCTCACAAAAGACAAAGCTTGAACTGGGAAAGGATATCGACAGCTTCCTGGACGCTCACTACGGCACTATAATCAAGGACATCCAACAATTTATCAGAAACTACAACGTTTCATATCAAGACCAGGAGGACAACATTGAGTCCTCAGGCTTTTCATCTGCCATATATACGATATTCCAGGAATTCAAGCATGCCCTCGACATTTACATCGCCGAGACCATCAATCCGCAGTTGATTCAGTTCATTCGGCAGGAAGAGGCCAAGATTAAAACATTTCTTGACAACATTGCCTCGACGTACGATGGAATGGTTAAGAATACCACCAAGAAATACGACGAAACTCTTCTTAACCTGGGGATCACCTCAAAACGCCAGAGACCGGTGGGGGTACACTTTGTTGATCTTGAGGCGATAAAGAGAAAAACCGATTTTAACGTGCCGCCCCTCATTTCGCACACCGAGTATACGGCAAAGATTAGAACTGAAGCGATCATGCGTCTCGGTTTCTACAACTTTCTCAAATTCATAAAAAAACTTTTTAGAAAACCGATCCAGAACGAGAATGAAGGAGAAATCCTCGCCCTCGGTGACGGCGTAAAACGTATCAAACAGGAAACAGAACGGTCGATCGTCTTCTACTTGAAGGACTATAAGGAAAACCTGAAATTCCAATATATTTTCAAGCTGGTTGAGACAGCCTCGAATTACCTTCATGAAACATTGAGTGACCGTTTTTGTGTTTCCACCGCCGACATATCCGAGATGGCCGCACTCATCGGCGAAGAGCAGTCCGTCAAGAAAAAAACACTCGACATCCTTGAATCGATGGAAGAAGCCTCCCGGAAAATCCTGGAGGAGATCGATCAGATAAGAGGAAAAATATAATTCAGGTGAAAAATAACCCCCGCGCCATAGCGGTCGATATCTTGAACCGCATAGATGAAACCGGCTCCTTTGCGGAACCGATTTTAGACTCCCACCTCGCACAAGACATCTTCAACAATATACACGACAGAAGGCTCTTGACCGAGCTTGTCTATGGAACGCTTCGGATGAGAGGCCATTTAGACTGGATAATCGGGGAGCTTTACAGCGGCAGGCTGAAATCCCTCGATACCGGCATAAAAAATATCCTGAGAACGGGTCTTTACCAGCTCACCTTTACCGACAGGATCCCGGAGTTCGCCGCTGTTGATGAGGCGGTAAAGATCACAAAGAAGAGATATCCCGGCAGATCCGGACTTGTCAACGCGATACTGAGAAACGCGATAAGGAAAAAGGGGGAAATCGAATACCCCGACATTGATAAAGCCCCGTCATCGCATATTTCTATCGTCCATTCGCATCCGCTGTGGCTCGTGGAGAGATGGCTGAAAATATTCGGCGTTGAAGAAACCCTTGAAATATGCAAGGCCGACAATAAGACCCCGCCGCTTGCCCTTCGGGTAAACAGACTTAAAACAGACCGGGATGAAATTTTAAAAGCCCTTTCAGATGACGGTTTTACGGTTCGGCCCGCTCAATTCTCCCCGGACGGGATCATACTCTCACATCCACCTGTACCTGTCAGGGAAACAAAATATTACACGATGGGACATATCCAGATACAGGACGAAGCATCCCAGTTAATCTCCCACCTCGTAAATCCGAAACCCGGCGAGAAAATCATCGATATCTGTTCCGGTGTCGGCGGAAAGACGACCCACATGGCTGAGATGATGCAAAATGACGGAACGATACTGGCGCTCGATATCAGTCATAAAAAGATCGGTGCATTAAAAGGAATGTCGAAAAGGCTGGGAGCGACCATCATCGATACACTGGTAGGAGATGCGACCCTGGAACCCGAAAAAACACTGCATGGAAAATTTGATCGCGCCCTCGTAGACGCCCCCTGCTCAGGTCTCGGAACACTGAGGAGAAATCCCGAAATCAAATGGCGTCTCCTCCCCGAAGACCTGGAAAGCTTCCTGCCCCTCCAGAAAAAGATATTGAAAAACGCCGGTCACTATCTGAAAAGGGGAGGAACACTTGTTTACAGCACCTGCACTATAATGCCCGAGGAGAACGAAGACGTTGTCGCTACCTTCCTGTCTGACAATCCCGGTTTTGAGAAGATTAATCCCACCGCCTCAATCAGCAGTAAAATAATCGACGATGAAGGATTCTTCAGGACATACCCCCACCGCCACGGAACAGACGGCTTCTTCGGGGCGGTATTGGTGAAAAAGTAATATTGGAAAGATAACGAAAAAGGAGAATAATTATGGAAGAAAAGATCCCAACTCGTGAGGAGGCATTGAAACTTCTGCATGAATACAACGAAAGCGACAGCTTACGTAAACATGCCTATACCGTAGAGGGAGTCATGCGCTATATCGGAAGGAAGCATGGCGAAGATGAAGATAAATGGGGGATCATCGGTCTGATTCACGACCTCGATTATGAGAAGTTTCCCGATCAGCACTGTACCAGAACGAGAGAAATCCTTGAAGAACATAACTGGCCGGAGGAATATATCCGTGCCGCCGTCTCTCATGGATGGGGAATGTGCTCGGATGTGGAGCCGGAGAGCACCCTGGAGAAAACACTCTATGCGATTGATGAATTAACCGGTCTCATCGCTGCCAACGCCATGGTCCGGCCGTCAAAGAGTGTTATGGATATGAACGTAAAATCCGTAAAGAAAAAATGGAAATCGCCTGCATTCGCCGCAGGCGTTGACCGATCAATCATCCAGAAAGGCGCCGACATGCTGGGAGTCGAAATCGGGGAACTCATTGAAGATACCATAATGGGAATGCGTGAAGTTGCCGATGAAACAGGTTTAAAAGGAAATCCGGCCTGATGATTTAAACATCGCACTCGCCGAATTATCGAGAGATAGTAGACAGCTTAACTTTGAAAATAGACAGTAAAAATTTGGATATAATAAAGCTGTGTTAACTTTTGAATTTAATGGCATTGGTCAAGGTATGCAGCGACTATCTAAACTTGATTCTATCAAAAGAAATCAAGGCGGTTTATGTGTATTGATTACCATTTAATATCGAGTCTTTTAAAATCGCCAATCTTTTTTCCGAAATAATCTTAAACAGACATCCACGACATCCGCGTCGTAAAGAATCCCCCGGTTGTCCTCAATCTCTTTCATGGCCGCATCAATACCCAGGGCAGGACGATAAGGACGATGGGAGGCCATGGCTTCCACGACATCGGTCACGGCCATGATGCGGGCTTCCATAAGAATCTCTTCCCCTTTCAGGTTTCTCGGATAGCCCGAGCCATCCATCCGTTCATGGTGTTGATAGACTATCTCCGCCAGGGGCCAGGGTGATTCCACATTCTTCAGAATCTCATATCCGCTACGGGAGTGCTCTTTAATCAGGGAAAACTCAATGTCTGACAGCTTGGCGGGTTTGGACAATATCTCCGAGGGTATGGATAACTTCCCGATGTCATGGATGGAACCGGCTATGCGGATGCCTTCGATCCTGTCCTTTGACAATCCCATTTCGGTGGCAATGGTACGGGCAAGATCGGCAACTCGGAGCTGGTGGCCGGCCGTATAGGGATCTCTCGCCTCTACAGCCGATACCATGACCTGAATGGTTGCGCCAACCGCCTTCCTGAGGCTTTCAAGTGTTTTCTTCAGGCTTTCTTCAGCTTTTTTTTGCTCCGTAATATCTTTGCAAAAACCAAGAACCCGCGTTTCCGAAAGCTTTACGGCATTAACGGTCAAGCAGCGCTTTGAACCGTTTTTATGCTTATGCCAAAGATCAGACTCTGCCGCGCCCGTTTCCATTAATTTATTAAAGTGAGCCACTCCTTCTTCCAAAGACTCTTCGGCAAGCAAATCGCGGATGGACATTTTTTTAATTTCTTCTTCGGAATAGCCGATTATCCGGGCGGCGGACTTGTTACATTCAAGGTATTGGCCGGTATCATCAACAATAAATACGCCATCGGGGGCACGCTCTATATAATTACGGAACCTTTCTTCGCTTTCCCTAAGCGCCTCTTTTACCCACTTGCGCTCGGTAATATCACGAATATTGCATTGTACTAATTTTGCCCTATCTACAAGATATATCTCTGTATCGATACATTTCCCGGACTTGGTTTCTACCTTTACATTGCGATAATTAAGAATGCCGCTCTCGTTCAAATTTTGTATTATCGTTTGGAAATCACTCGTATCGAGCACAACGCCGATGTCCTGAAGACTATTCCCGATGCTCTCCTTTTCGGTATAGCCCAACAATTTCTCGGTGGCCGGATTAGCATGGATTACCTTCCCTTCGCGCTTTTCTAAAAGTACTATCCCATCACTTGCAGTTTCAAAAAGACGCCTATACTGTGTTTCTGATTCTATTAATAAGTTTTCCAGTTGCTTGCGCTTGGTGATGTCCTCAATAGCCAGGAGGATGATCCGCTTCTTTCCGAGCACTCTTTTAATTTGCCGGGCATTCAAAAGCATTGTGCGGTTGCCAATGGTAGCAAAATCGTGTTCAACCTCATAGTTGTCAAAGCTGGTCTTTTCGGGAAGGATGGTTTCCAGCAGTTCCCGCAGCTTGGGGATATCCCACTGTTTGTTGCCGAGGTCATAGATAAGTTGCCCCACGGTCTCTTCAGGTTTTACCTTAAAGACCCCGTAGAAAGAACGGTTGACGGAGACCACCCTTAGATCTTGATCCAGAACGATTAAGGGTTCACGCACGGTGTTGATGATGTTCTCAGCGTATTTGCGGGCTTCTTCTACTTCGTTATGCAGAGACTTTATTCTTAGAAGCGACTTTACCCTGGCTAAGAGCTCATGCCTATCAAAAGGCTTGGAGATAAAATCATCGCATCTTGCCTCAAGGGCTTTTATCCTGTCTTCGGTCTCTTTAAGCGCCGTGACCATAACGACCGGAATAAGCCGTGTCTTTTTATCGGCGCGTATTTTCTCCAGCACTTCGAAGCCGGACATGCGGGGCATCATTATGTCCAGCAGAACCAGATCGATTTGATTACCGGAAAGTATTTTCAGCGCTTCTTCACCGCTTGCCGCTTTGACAACTTCATAGCCCTGCGGGACAAGATGTGCTTCGAGAAGTTCAGTGTTTTCGGGCTGGTCATCGACTACTAAGATTACGGATTTGTCTTTCATCGTCTGCCTCCATTGAATTTAACTTTTCAACAGATTAGAAACTCACTTAATAAATTCACTGATTACTTTCGCAAACGTGCGCGTATTTATCGGCTTGCCTATAAATCCGCTGTTAGTTATAGCTTGAACCTCTTCTTTTCCTTCTGCCATTACAGAAGCAGTCACAAAAACAATGGGAATATCGCGTGTCTCTTTGTCTTGACGTAATATCCTGGCCGCTTCGGGACCCCGCATATCCGGCAGCCGCACATCCATAATGATGATATCCGGTTTTTCTCTCCTGGCAATGACAATCCCGCTGGAAGCATCCTCAGCTTCAAATACTTCGAAACCGGCGACCTCCAAAAGGTCTTTTTCCAGCATCAGATTGTTTCCATTATCATCGACAACCAATGCTTTCTTCCTCATCGTATACCACCCTCCCGGCTATAATAGGCAAGGTAAACCGGACCGAGGTGCCTTTATTGAGCCCCTTTGATTCTACGGAAAGCTTCCCGCCGTGCAGCTCAACCAGCTTTCTGGAGAGCGGCAAACCGAGTCCGGTCCCCTCGGTTACCCGTGAATATGGGGTATCGACACGGAAAAACCCTTCAAATATTTTCCCCATATTTTCAGGCGCGATACCAACTCCCGTATCCCAGACCACTATTTCTATCTCGGAATCGGCTTTCTTCACCCGCATGCCAATTTTACCACCCTCGGGGGTAAATTTAACTGCGTTTGAAAGCAGATTGTAAAGTATTTCTTTTACCTTGAGGTCATCCGCCTCGATATTCGGCAGATCTTCGGCTATTTCAAGCAACATTTTAATCTTCTTTTTACCGACCATATCCTCTACCAGTAATGAAATTTCATTTAACAGGCTTTTCATGGGTAAACTGGATAAATCCAGCTTCATCTTTCCGGCTTCAACTTTTGCCATATCAAGAATCTGATTTATCAGTAAGAGAAGGTGCTTTCCGCTGGTTAAAACATTATTGACGTATTGCCTCTGCTTCTCATTAAGCGGCCCGAACGTCTCATCGTATAATACCTCGGAGAAACCGTTAATAGAGTTAAGCGGTGTCCTGAGCTCATGCGACATGTTAGCCAGAAATTCAGATTTTACTTGAGCGACACGTTTTAACTCGGTCGTCAACTCCTTTAACTCTTCATGGGCCTTTCCCAAGCCGGCTTCTATCTCCTTACGCTCGGTGATGTCCTCAATGGCCAGCAGGATGATCCGTTCCTTGCCCATCGCTTGTTCAATCTGGCGGGCATTCAACAGCATGACGCGCCTGCCGATGGCGGCAAAGTCGTGTTCAACCTCATAGTTGTCAAAGGCGGTCTTTTCGGGAAGGATGGTTTCCAGCAGTTCCCGCAGCTTGGGGATATCCCACTGTTTGTTGCCGAGGTCATAGATAAGCTGTCCCACGGTCTCTTCAGGTTTTACCTTGAACAAGTCATAGAATGAACGGCTGACGGTGACCACCCTGAGGTCCTGATCCAAGGAAATTAAGGATTCGCTCACGGTGTTGATGACGCTCTCAGCGAATTCACTGGCTTCATCTGCGGTTTTTTTGGTGATCGCCAGTTCTTTTCGGGTCTTTTCCAGGCCGGCTTCTATCTCCTTACGCTCGGTGATGTCCTCAATGGCCAGCAGGATGATCCGTTCCTTGCCCATACCCCGTTCAATCTGGCGGGCATTCAACAGCATGACGCGCCTGCCGATGGTGGCAAAATCGTGTTTAACCTCATAGTTGTCAAAGCTGGTCTTTTCGGGAAGGATGGTTTCCAGCAGTTCCCGCAGCTTGGGGATATCCCACTGTTTGTTGCCGAGGTCATAGATAAGTTGCCCCACGGTCTCTTCAGGCTTTACCTTAAAAAATTCATAGAAGGAACGGCTGACGGTGACCACCCTGAGGTCCTGATCCAGAACGATTAAGGGTTCGCGTACGGTGTTGATGACGCTTTCGGCGTATTCACTAACTTTATCTGCGGCTATTTTAATAACCGCCAGTTCTTTCCGGGTTTTTTCCAGACCGGCTTCTATCTCCTTACGCTCGGTGATGTCCTCAATGACGAGAAGGATCATCCTTGCGCTGACGTCTTTCCGATATATCTGGCGGGCATTGAGCAACATGATTTTATGACCGATGTCCTGGAAATTATGGTCAACCTCGAAGTCGTCGAACGCTTCTTTTTCAGGAAGAATTTCTTCAAGCAGCTCTCGAAGTTGGGGAATGTTCCATTGGTTGTTTCCAAGTTCATAAATGAAACTTCCGATCGTCTCACCGGGAGTTACTCTAAAGATTCTGTAAAAGGAACTGTTCGCCGAGATGATCTTCAGATCCCCATCCAGGACCAAAAGGGGGTTTCGAATAGTTTCCACAATACTTTCGGCATAGTGATGGGCCTCCTCGGCGACAAGCTCAGCCGATATGCTCCCGGCTGTTGTTTTTTCCAGCGCGGTATTTTGCGAGCGCAATTCAATCAGTTCATGTACGAGCTGCTTCTTTGTCTTATTATCATCTTTCATAAGGTCACCCACTGAAATCTGGATAGGAAGCGTGCGTCTTCCTGCACAAATGTGCAAAAGTCCTATTTACTACTGCTAAAGCGCCGCGGTCGTAAAATAATATTCCTTTCGTGAATACAGATACTTATAGAAGGAGGGGAAGCTACTGGCGCGGTACGGAATGGGCTTGCTAAGGAAATGAGTTTGTCATGGATTCCTCTAAGCATTGACACCGCTCCTGGGATAATTAGAGTTGATGAAAATTATGGGAATCAGATCTGTTCGCTTAAATTACCGCTTTCATTATACTTTACACTATTAAAAAGTCAACATTATCTTTTTTACCGTCGGATGCTGTTTATCACTTGAAATCAGCCACTTTTCCTGACTCTGTCGGATTAAGGAAAGGGGATAGCTCCGTTCCATAAATTGTATACAGGAAACCAATATCGTAACATCGTCGTCAGTTCTTAAGGTGTAAACAGCTGCTTACTGTACGTAACACCGGGTGCTTGACTGATATTTGATAATCGGTCATTATCTGTCTGTTTTTTCTTGGTAAGAGAGAAAGGAGATAGACATGACTGAATCAATCGTATCCAATCACGCTTCGACTGTATCCCACCAATACCATCCCCACTTCGGTACGGTGGGGCGACAGCGAGCGTATGAAAAGGTCATTCGTGTTCTGACTGTTCATGAGTTTCCGGGAGACGATCTGGCGATTGAGCATGTTCGTCAGAAGTACCGGAAGAACTGCAAACTTCCTACGATTCGCGCTACGACAGATGCCCTTCGTGATTTTCTCCGTTTTATCAAGGACAGAGACATTCAATCACTTACCGAGATCACCAGGGATGAGTTAACCGTATTTGTAGAGCGCGAGCAAGACCGAGGACTGCAACCCATCTCGGTCAAAAACAAGCTGGCACTCATTTACGCCTTTCTCGGAGATTTAACTGAACGGGGCATCATACATTCTGATCTCATGAAGCGAAAGATCAGGATTAAGCTACCCGATGCATTGCCCCGGGCCATTGATTCTCTCGATATGAGCAAACTCTTATCGGTGATTGACAGCATTCGAAATCGGGCGATGATCCTGCTGTTGTTACGAACGGGGATACGTATCGGTGAGTTGCTTTGCATCACAATGCGTGATCTCGACATACGGGAACGAAAGATCATGATTTACGAAGGGGAAAAGAACCGCCTGGGACGGGTGGTCTACTTCAGTGACGATGTCCATGATGCTCTAATTGCATGGATCGAAGAGCGAGATCCTTGTAAAGTATTTCTGTTTTATGCCCGGGGAAGGCAGACCATGACCTATGGTGGAGCTCAGGTCATGTTCGCAAAGTACCTTAGACGGGCGAACCTTGATCACAAAGGGTACTCCCTGCATCGCCTTCGGCACACCTGTGCCACCGATCTGCTCAATGCCGGCATGCGGCTGGAATGCCTTCAGCAGCTACTCGGTCACAGCAATATCGAGATGACCCGCCGGTATGCAAGGTTAAGCGATAAAACCCGTGAAGAAGAATACTTCAGAGCCATGACGATTATCGAGAAAGGACAGGACGATGGATATGACCAATGCGGTGCTGAACTACCGCCGATTCATGAAGCGACGGAACTACTCGACGCATACCGTTAAAAATTACATGCACTGCCTGAAACACTTTGTCCTGTGGCTTCCCGTTCCGGTGGAGGAAGCAAAACCTCAGGAGATCTCAGCGTATGTCGAGTATCTGTGGGGCAGACGGCTTAGCCCGAAAACGATCAATAGTTGCCTGGACAGCATTCGGGGATTCTATCACTACCTGCAAGAGGAAGAAAACATACCGCTGCCCAATCCAGTCAGAAGCTCGCATGCAGTGCGCCTGTCACGGCCGTTGCCGAGGCACCTCCGTGACGAGGATGTGGCAAAGCTTTTTGCCACCATCGTCTCACACCGTGATCGGGCCATGTTTCTGCTCATGCTTCGGTGTGGTCTGCGGGTTGAGGAAGTTGCGAATCTCACAGTCAGTTCGCTCGATGTCCGCCGCAGGAAGCTCTTCGTCCATAACGGTAAGGGACAGAAGGATCGGGTCGTGTACCTGAGCAACGATGCCTATACCGCACTGGTGGAATACCTTAGAGTACGAGAACGAGCACACACCACAAAAGTCTTCCTGGTGGAAAAGGGAATCTATAAGGGGAAAGACATCTCGGTAAGGGGTATTCAGAAACGCATGGAATACTATGCAAAGAAGAGTAGCGTTACCGTTTCCTGCCATCACCTGCGGCACACGATGGCGACACAGCTCTTAAATGCCGATGCAGATCTGGTTACCATTCAGGATCTTCTGGGACACAGCAAGATCAAAACAACGCAGCGTTACTGCAAAGTCTCAAATCTCAAAGTCCAACGAGATTATCACAAAGCTATGGAGGTTATCATGCATAAATCTTACTTTACGTAACACTCGTTCTTTGATATTATTACAACAACTCTTAACTGCTTGTTCTTACAAGATAAAACAGGATATGTTACGTACAGTCGTTTAATACATTCAACTGTACTGTCAAATCATAGAGTTTAGATAGCACTTCCTCAACAGCATGTGTATATCTTGAAATTTTGAAATTTCTATTAAAGATAACAAAATATAAAAACCTTGACAAACAATTCCAGCATAGTATCTTGGTGAGCCCGAACGGCGTCTGAAAAGAGGTATTTATGAAAAGATTATTGACAGTACTCCTGATTCTGGCTTTTATCCCCGCCGCAACAGTCCTGGCGGGAGATCGTGATCCCGTCGTCATCATCAAAACATCCATGGGAGAAATCTCGGATAATTATCAATTTTCGATCCCCTATGGAGGCTTGATATTGGTACTTTCGGTAACTCTTTTTCACAGTGGACTCCTGAGGGGTAAAGGGTAGGTTGATAGGTTTACCGAACTTAATCTTCATTTCCATTTCTGCTTTCATCGATCAATCCTACCTTTCAGAAAAAGCCAATTGCAGATTAAAGGTTTATAATATCTTCTTGTCTAAAAGCAAAAAAGCCCTGTCCACTAAAATGGGACAGGGCTTCAATATCAATCGCGTTTTCCCTCTATTGAAAACAAAACTCATTAGCGGGTCATTTGGCTGCAATCCTTTTGGCCTTGGTTTCCACAATGCCTTTCTTGATGGGGACTTTCACCGCATCTTCCATTGGATCTTTTAAAGGTACCTCAATTCGAAGCAATCCGTTCTCGTAAGTCGCTTCGGCTTTCTCAGGTTTCACCGGCCAAGTCAAAGCCAGTGCCGAAACGTACTCAATGTCCCTTGCTGGCGCCAATAAATAGACACTATCTTTAAGGATCTTTACATCGATGGTCTCCGTTGGTGCTCCTGGGATTGCGAACTCCACTACTAGCTTGCGCTGCTCCCCGTCTGCATACGCTACTGTAACGGGCGCAACCTTCATTCGTTCTACCTGCATTTTGACACACTCCTTTTTGTCTCGTTCCCGATTAGCCGGGCTTATTGCCAATTAACTCATCAATTTTTTCGTGATGTTGATTCTAGTTTTAAGATATGCACGATTGTTGCGTTGTCAAGGCAATTCTATTTGTTGACGACATGGAAATATAAATAGGGGTGGTTTCATCAGTAGAAAATCTTGGACGAGATCAGTTGATTACCACGCTAAGGCAACGAATAGATACGCAACGAAGAATAACGATTGCCACCTGTTATTCACACACCTCCGACGTCGCAAAACAATCAAGATAAGAACTGATAATAAATAACTTGTTACTCATTTTTCATTGACACACAAAGCCCCTCACCGTACACTAAAATCCAAAGTAGTTATTTTTTATCAAAGACTTATTTTAACCTGCCATAGGAGGTCTTGCCCTTGAAGAAGAGACTGTTTTTTTATTCATTACCGGTGATTTTTCTGCTGATCGTCTCGGTTGCCGGTTGGTTTGCCACGGACAAGCTTGGCAATAACGCCCGTCAGGAAATCATCGGAGAAAGCCATGCTTCCGTATTAACCCTGTCCACCTATGTAACCTCTACTTTCACAATCACAGAAGGGGCGGTTAAATCCCTGAGTGGATCTCCATTGATCGCTCCCGCACTGACTTCCAAAAGGGATCAGGATATCGAGCACGCCAATAGCGTGCTAGACAGATACAACTCCGCTTCAAACGCCTCCGTCTCCTACCTGATGGATGCCGATGGCATGACGGTGGCATCCTCCAACCGGAACGATCCGGACAGCTTTATGGGGAAATCCTATCGTTTTCGTCCTTACTTTCAGGAAGCGGCCAAGGGTCAGGCCGGTCGTTATATTGCGTTGGGCATTACTTCCGGAAAGATGGGTTTCTATGCAAGCTACCCGGTTCAGAATCATCTGGGTGAAGTGATTGGCGTTGTCACGATGAAAAAGGATCTTGACGAGATGGCGGCCTTTTTCAGTCAATATCCACGTTGCTTTCTCATCAACAAAGACGGCATTATTTATCTGTCCAGTTCACCGGCAATGGCTCTAAAAAGTCTGTGGCCGCTGGACAAAGCAGTACAGGACACATTGATTGCTTCACAGCAATTTGGCAACAAACCCTTTGGACCCGGTTTTTTTAAAAATGAAATTGCTGACGGTACGGAAGTCACTTTGGAAGGAAAGGATTATTTTGTCTCCAGGAAAGTATTTGACAGCGACGGATGTTCGATTGTTCTTTTGACGCCGACAGATCGTGTCGGGATTTATAAATTGATCGGCATTCTGGCATCGGTTTTTGTAGGCTTTTTAATTGTGTTTTTTTTAATCATTATCTTCGTCAAAGACCGATCCAAAGAGGCTCTACGGGAGAGCGAATCGAGCATGCGCGCCATTACCGACTCCGCCCAAGACGCTATTCTAATGATGGATCCTGAAGGTCGGATATCTTATTGGAACCCTGCCGCTGAGCGTATTCTCGGCTACACGAGCGCCGAAGCCATTGGCAAAAACCTGCACGCGTTAATCGTGCCCTCGCATTATCACGAAGCGCACCATGCCGCCTTCCCAGTGTTTCAGCAGAAAGGACAGGGAGCCGCAGTGGGTAAAACACTCGATCTGGAGGCCCTCCGAAAAGATGGAAAGGAAATCTCGGTGCAGCTTTCGCTTTCAGCTATACATATGAAGGGCGCCTGGCATGCCGTGGGGGTTCTCCGTGACAGCACCGAGCGCAAGCGGGCGGAGGAAACCCTTCGGAAAAGCGAAGAACGGTTCCGCACGCTGGCTGATTCTACCTTTGAAGGGATAATCATCCACGGCAAGAGTGAGATTCTGGATGTGAATCAATCCTTTTTACAGATGATCGGTTATAAATCTGATGAGGTTATCGGGAAGAATATGTTCGATTTTATTGCACCGAAATCAAGGGAACTTGTCGTGCGTCATGTGCAGACGGGTTCTGATGAGGCTATTGAAATTGAGGTGGTGAGGAAAGATGGCACACCTCTGACGATGGAAGCAGCCGGGAAAACCATTATTCATAAGGATAAACCGGCAAGGGTTGTCGCCCTCTACAACATCACCGAGCGCAAGGTGATAGAACTTGGGTTGAAAAACGCCCATGAAAAGTTAGAGGCGTTGGCCACCGAGTTGGAACGTGCCGCTCGGGTAAAATCTGAATTCCTGGCCAGCATGTCCCATGAGCTTCGGACCCCCCTCAACGCGGTTATCGGATTTTCCCAGGTTCTTCAGGACCAGGATTTTGGCCCTCTCAATGAGAAGCAAAAAGAATATATGCTGGATATTCTGGAAAGCGGCAATCACCTTCTCAGCCTGATCAATGACATCCTCGATCTTTCCAAGGTCGAGGCGGGGAAGATGGAGCTACAGATTTCCCCGGTAGTGGTAGGTGACCTTCTCGCCGGCAGTCTGGTGATGATCAAGGAAAAGGCGATGAAGCATGGGATTACCCTTGAGACGGATATTCCCGAAGAGCTGTCACATTTTGAGATGCTGGCTGATGAGCGCAAGTTCAAACAGATCCTGTTCAACCTGCTTTCCAATGCATCTAAATTTACCCCCGATGGCGGTGCTATTACGCTTTCGGCAAGGCGTATGGCAGAGGGAGAAGGTGAAGTTATTCAGGTTTCTGTCAAGGACACGGGTATAGGAATTGCTCCCGAAAATCAGGCGAAGGTTTTCGAGAGTTTTTACCAGGCTTCAGGCGGCTTGACGAGCAAGACATCCGGAACAGGTTTGGGGTTGCCCTTGGCAAGGAGTTTTGTGAAGCTGCACGGGGGGAGGATGTGGGTGGAGAGTGAAGGAGAAGGAAAGGGAAGTCAGTTTTACTTCTCTCTGCCTGTTCAACCCGTTTTGCCTGAGATCGGTAAACATGAGATCCTTCTCGATCATTTAAAAAGATTCATTAGTTTCAGCAAAAGACAGGATAAAACGTTTGCTCTTTGCTTTCTTTATATGAAAGGGGAAAATCTGCAACAGAAGATACATGAAATAGATAAAATCATAGAAAGAAATAAAAGGGCTTATGATTTTTTAATGTTCAAAGAAGAAGGGATAATTACGCTACTTCTTCAGGATATCGATCAGGATACAGCCAAGATGATATGTGAAAGAATCGTAACAGACATCAAAAGTAAGTTTGAGACGTTTGAGACATCTTTTTCATTAGTCAGTTATCCATCTGATGGTGATAATCCCGAAGAATTAGTAGAAAAGGTGAAAGCGGCAACGAGATATCAAACCTCTACTCATTCAGAACAGGTGAAAGGAAAATGATATGGGCAGAGGCATCTTGATTGTGGAAGACGATCCCAGGAACTTGAAGCTGATACGTGACTTGCTTCAGATCAGAGGATATACAACCCTTGAAGCTACAGACGGAAAACAGGGTGTCGACATGGCAAGGGCGAAGATGCCTGACCTGATTCTTATGGACATTCAGATGCCCGTCATGGATGGTTTTGAAGCAACAAGTATCCTCAAGGCAGACCCTGTAACGAAAAATATAACTATCGTCGCTTTAACGGCCTTCGCCATGCAAGGGGACAGGGAAAAGTGCATGGAGGCCGGATTTAATGATTACATTACGAAGCCGCTGGATACACGAGCATTTATGACAAAGATTAAAGAATATTTGAAAAAATAGGGGAATAACCCATGGAAGAAAAAAAGAAAATCTTGGTGGTTGATGACGAGGAGAGAAACCTCCGTCTCATGGAAGCCATGCTTATCCCTCTCGGCTATGAGGTGTCACTCGCCCGTGATGGAGAGGCGGCACTGGGAATGGTAAAAAATATATCTCCCGATCTGATCTTGCTCGATATCATGATGCCCAGGATGGATGGTTTTGAAGTGGCAAAGAGATTAAAGGCGGATGATGAAACCAGAATCATCCCCATTGTCATGGCGACGTCACTACGAGAGGTAGAAGACCGGGTAAAGGCCCTTGAGGCTGGTGCTGATGATTTTTTAAGTAAACCAGTGGACAAAACCGAGCTGAGGGCTCGGGTAAATTCCCTCCTCAAGGTAAAAGTCTACAATGACCACATGAGAAACTACCAGAAGGAATTAGAGGCTGATGTTGCAAAAAGAACAGAAGAGTTAAGGCATGCCTTTGAGAAGATCAAAGAGGCTTCCCTCGATACCATATACCGCCTCTCACGTGCTGCAGAATATAAGGACGAAGACACTGGTGCGCATATCTTCCGCATGAGCAATTACTCGGCTATTGTTGCCCGTACAATGGGTCTTACCGAACAGACTGTGGAATTCATCCTCTACGCTTCTCCCATGCATGACATAGGGAAGATAGGAATTCCCGATAAGATTCTCTTGAAACCGGCGAAACTTGACCCTGATGAATGGGTGATTATGAAACAGCACACCATCTTCGGGGGGAAAATTCTGGAAGGGTCTGATGCAGAATTCATCAGATTAGGTGAGATAGTTGCCCTCACCCACCATGAGAAATGGGACGGGACAGGATATCCAAAAGGACTAAAGGGTAAAGAGATCCCCCTTGTAGGACGTATCGTTGCCATCGCTGATGTATTTGATGCCCTCACTTCAAAACGACCTTACAAGGAGCCTTTTTCTCTCGAAAAGTCTTATGAAATTATTAAAGAAGACCGTGGCACCCACTTTGACCCTGATGTGGTGGATGCCTTCTTCGCCTCTGAAGACAAGTTACTGGCAGTAAAAGGGAAGTACAAGGATGAGCATACAAGTCTCCTTTACCAAATAGCTGGGAAGATTTCTTGAATGATAAGAAAAAGACTGTATATGTATGTGCATTATGAACAGCCACCCCTATCTATCTTTCTGTCAGTAATGATTGAATTTTCAGCCTGCTTTGGGTGAAGAGTTGTAGGTGTCATTTCCAGCAAAGCATGCTTTTTCCTTGATAAATCCCCGCTGATTACCGTTCGAAAGCGTGCAAATAGAAGGGAATATCAATTTTATTGAGTTCAGGAAGACACAAATACCACGTCGCATTGAAAAAATCACTCTGAAATATATGCACGTTTCAACCAGTTATCATTGATCCGGACCGACCACCCAACCTGTTGCTTTGTATTTGCTATACGTAACATAATCTGATTTTCTTATTGATGTTAAGCTGTTAACTCATGTTTAAGCTCTCACATATTTATCTCTCAGTCAAGATAAATCCCGGCCGGAGCCATTAAAGAGCTCAAGGCTGGGATCACTTCTTCATGGTCCCTCGATCCGTTGCATAATCACCTCCATTGCATTGAAGTAGTCCCTCTTTACTTTGAGGTTTGATATCCGGCAATATCGTTGTGTGGTTTTCACACTACTATGCCCCAAAAGGTCCTGGATGGTGGAGAGATCGGCGTCGGCATTCAACATCTGAGTTGCCATCGTATGCCGGAGATGATGACAGGAAACCTTAAGCTTCGCTTTGCGGGCATAATATTCCATGCGCTTCTGAATGCCG
>Ga0268281_1000835_pt1 | contig 20417 bp, 22 predicted proteins | sample saktaG_10_FD_190134 | JGI IMG/M metagenome (GOLD analysis project Ga0268281, IMG submission 190134) | Saline water microbial communities from Sakinaw Lake, British Columbia, Canada - sak_2011_5_24_50m | ecosystem: Environmental > Aquatic > Non-marine Saline and Alkaline > Saline ... | reverse complement strand
TTTGCCTTTAAATCAGCTAAATCCCCTGAACAACATTCTAAAGTTCTAACAGGAATGTCCAAGTTTCTAAAAACATCAACAGTATACTGCAACATTTTTTCATACCAATCATAACTTTCCTTAGGTTCGCAAATAACAATCATTTCTTGTTTTTCAAATTGATGAACACGATAAAAACCTTTTTCTTCAATTCCATGAGCACCTTTCTCTTTTCTAAAACAAGCAGAATAAGCAGTTAGTTTTGCAGGCAAATTTTTACCATTTATTTTTTTATCCTTGTATATGCCAATTAAAGAATGTTCTGAAGTTCCAATTAAATAAAGATCCTCGTCTTGGATTTTATACATCATCACATCTTTTTCTTCAAAACTCATAACTCCATCTACAACTTCTGACCGAATCATATAAGGTGTTACAATTAATTCAAAACCTTTTGAAATCATAAAATCTTTTGCATACGATAAAATAGCTGTGTGCAATCTTGCAAGATCACCTTTTAAAAAATAAAAACCATTTCCAGAATTTTTCCTTGCAGTATCAAAATCAACACCATTTAATTTTAAAGCCAAGTCCACATGATTAATAATTTCAAAATCAGGAACATTAGGTTCTCCAAATTTTTTCAACTCAACATTTTCAGATTCATCTTTTCCAATTGGAACAGACTTGTGAATTATATTTGGAATTTTATACATAATTTCCTTAATTTGGACTTCAAGTTTTTTTCTTTTTCCTTGAAGAACTTCAATTTTCTCTGGAATTTCTTTAGCTTGTTTTTTTAATTTCTCAATTTCAGATTTTTTCCCAGATTTAATCACCTCACTTATTTGTTTAGAAACCTTATTTCTTTCAGCACGCAAATCTTCTTCAGATTTTTTCAACTTTCTCCAATCTAAATCTAACTTCAAAACTTTATCAACTAAAACAATTTTTTCATTTTGAAATTTCTTTTTTATATTTTCTTTAACAAGTTCAGGGTTTTCCCTAAGCAACTTAATATCAATCATAATTTTGTTAAGAATATATTGTATTTAAAGTTTATCTGCAAATCAAAAACCCATTATCAACAAATTTATAAAACATACTTACTAAAATATCCTATGGAAGCAGTGATGAGCAGTTCTTCAACAGGACTTGTAATGGCATACAAAACATTTGTTTCTATTTTACCTAGTTGGGCACAAAATTTTGTAGGAATTTTTTTACTTGTTTTAGTAATTTTTGTTTATGCTCTTATAATCTGGCACGGCTATCGTTTTATTGCAAAGAAAAATATTCTTGGGTTAAATCTTAATAAGTACAATAAATCAAATCATCCTTTTTTCGTAAAAATTATTGCAGCTTTATTTTATTTTTTAGAATATTTAATTATTTCTCCAATTATAATTTTTATATCATTTATGGTTTTCACAATTTTAATTATTTTTTTAAATGAAGGTTTAGAAGTTGGAGTAATTTTATTAATTTCAGCTGCAATTATTGGTGCAATTAGACTTGCTTCATATTATAAAGAAGATCTTTCAAAAGAACTTGCAAAGTTTCTTCCTTTTACAATGCTTGCTGTTTCAGTTTTAAACCCAGGTTCTGTTTTCAGTTTTGAAAAAATCCTTGGTCAATTAAATGAAATTCCCGATTTTCTAACTCAAATTACATCTTATCTTCTTTTCATAATTGCACTTGAAATTGTGCTAAGATTTTTTGATTTTATATTTTCTCTACTTGGTTTAGAAGAAGATGAAAAAGATAAGGAAGAAGAGTGATTAGGGATTAGTTTGCTCGCTCATATTTGTTTAAATCAATCTGTTCGCAAGAATTTTTAACTATTATCAGGATTAATTTGTGCCACTGAAAATTTTGAGATAATAATTTATTATAACTCGTGACTGGAAGGAGCGAGACTATTTTAAGCAAAATAACCAAACTAAAAGTAAACCTCTAATCCCTCTCAACTTCAGAATGTTCTTTCCATTTTGTTCGCCTTTCTTTAAGAACTTTAATATGTGCTTTCTTTTGTTTTTCATATCCTTTAAAATCTGTTTTTGAATTTTCAATCATTTTAGCAATATATTCTCCTCCTAAAAAATGAGGAGTTAAAACATAGTTTGCTCCTTTTTCATAAAGTTCAAGTGCATCATTAATTGTGTGGGCTCTTAAAATAATTATTGCATTAGGATTAAAATCCCTTACATTTTTCATTAAAAGAATATTTGATTCAACATCAGGAATAGTTGAAACAACCATTTTTGTTTTGCTCAAGTTTAATTCATTTAAAAATTCCTCATCATCCACATCCCCATATTTAAATGCGATTTTCCTTTTAGATAATTCAAGAGCAGTTTCAGGATTATAATCAACAACTAAAAATTTCTTTTTTAATTTTTTAAATGATTTCAAAATATCATAGCCAATTCGATTATACCCAAACAAGACAATATCATAATCTTTTATTTTTGATTCATTTTTTCTGGCTTTTTTTCTTTCAAATATAGACAAGTATTTAGATAAATAAGGATATATTTTATCAGAATATAATATAAGATATGTTGAACCTGAAATAGTTATTAGCCCCACAATTGTAACTAAAGACAAGATTTCATTAGTAAGATGACCAACACTAACACCCAATGCAATAAGAATTAAAGAGAACTCACTTATTTGGGCAACTGTAAATCCTGCTTGAAAACCTATTTTTTTCTTATATCCAAGCAAACCCATTAATATCATAACAATTAAAGGATTCCCAATAAGAATAAATAAAGAGAAAACTATTGCTGGAACAATAAGCTGGTTTATATTTCCAAAAACCATTTGTGAGCCAAGAAGTATAAAAAATAAAATAATAAAGAAATCTCTTAAGGTTCTCATTTTAGAACTAATTTCATAATGGTAAGGAGACATAGAAAGCGCAACACCTGCAACTAAAGCACCAATTTCCATTGAAAGTCCAATATAGTAGAACAACGACGCCAAACCCAACCCCCATGCAATTGAAAATAAAAATAAAAATTCCTGAGACCTTGCAAAAAACTTTGACAAACTTGGCAAAACATAAATACTAATTAAAATAAACAAACCAATTAATAAAACCCCCACAAAAATAATTCCAACAGATAAATTGATTGTGCTTAACCTGCTTGAAAAAGAAGAGATTATCATTAAAAGAATTATTACAAAAAGATCCTGAACCAACAAAAATCCAACTGAAATTTTTCCATACAATTTTTCTAAATCTTTTTTATCAGACAGTAATTTCATAATTATAATTGTGCTACTAAATGTTAAGGCAATTGCAATATATAACGAAACAATTACAGAAAATCCTAATAATCTACTTATAAAAAAGCCAATCAAAGAAGTAAAAATAATTTGACCAACACCTGTTATCAAAGAAGCTTTGCCAACTTCCCTCATAACTTTTGGGCTTAAACTTAGACCGACGATAAAAAGAAGAAACGCCACCCCGATTTGAGAAAACACAGCAATTGTTTCTGTAGATTTAACAATATTTAAAAAATAAGGACTAACAATTATTCCTGAAAGAATATAACCAATTATCAATGGCTGTTTCAGCAACCTCATTATCCCTGCAATTAAAGCAGTAATGCAAATAATTAAACTTAATTCTATAAATATTTCCATTTTATTTATTTAATACTTTTTCTTTAATATTTTTCAATAATTTATTATGATGTTCTTCCAATTTTTTCTCAAATGCATTCTTAAAAACATATTTTCCAATTATTGAAAAAAAGTAAAAAACCATTGCAATTCCAAAAAAAGTAAAAAACATCGTAAAAACTTTTCCGGTAACTGTTTGTGGAACAATATCTCCATAACCAATTGTAGTTAAAGTCACGACTGTAAAATATAATGAATCAAGATACGCCCAATCTTCAATATAAGAATAAATAAAAGAACCAACAAACAACAAAACCAAAAGAATTCCAATTGCCCAAATAAAACTTCTAATTAAATTAATCTCATTATTTTTAATATCTTCACCCATTTTCTAAATATATTAATTAAAACCACTATAAAAAGTTTTTGAGCACAATTATTACACTCAATTTTTTTATTTTATGCTGTTTTTTAAGAACAATCTTTAATCTTAAACAGAAATAGAAATTTGTTTATGTCCTTTGATATCTAATTTTTTCACATACCCTTTAATTTTAAAATGTTTATTTTCTATTTTCAAATTTCCATAAAATTTTTCAATTATGAGATTTTCATCATCAAGATTTATTGTTGTTTTTTTATCTAAGATTATTACTCCTGAAGTTTCATAATCAATTTTTTTAATAAAGATGTTTTCTGGAATTTCCAGCGAATCGTAATTAAAATCCGTATCAAAATAAATTTTCATTTTCTTATCAGTTTTTGATACCACGGGAATTCCATTAATAGAAATTTTCATGACTTTTCCTTTTAATTTTGAAATGGTTTTTTCATCAAAAGAAATTTCCCCTTCATAATCTGTTAAAACTATATAATTTTCTTTTGAATTTGACAAAGGAAATTTTTTATCCCCCACATAAAAAAAAGAATCTGAATAACTTTTAATAATTATTCTTTCAAACTCACTATTCAAAGATAAAACAGGGATAGTTAAATCTGCTGAAATAATAATGCTATTATTTGAACTGTCATTTTTAATAATATTTCCTGTTAAAGGTGAACCCGAAAATGAAGTGTAAATAAGCAAAAATAAAGTAATTAAAAAGATTCCAAATATAATTAAACTCAATATAATTTTTGTGTGTGTCTTGTGTTTTTTTTCTGGATAATTAATCATCAATTTAGTTTCTCCTTTCTTTTAAGATATATTCTTTCTCTTAAAAATCTTGCAAATTTGGCAGGATTATTAATATGTTTTACTAAATTATCAGTTTCCCCAGAATATAAACGAATACTAACATCCCCATAACCAAGCAATCTTTGCCAAAAAGTTTGTTCAACTTCTATAGAACTTATAGCAAGAAAATCCATGCTTCTAACTTTTTTACTAAAAATACCCTTATTATGAACAAAGGAATGCTCGTTAATTTGGTAAGAATTGCTAAACCGATGTAATTCGGTAAATTTTATTGAAAATAAAATAAATAATCCAACCAAAATAAGAATAAAATTATCCAACATCAAACCATTATATTTTATAAAAATAATAACACCAACTAAAACAAGAATCATAAAATAAATTGGAATGTATAATTTCCTTGAATTACTAACCTTCATAAAAATTTTTTCCTCTTCCTTTCCTTTTCTTGACATCTTTTATTAAAGAACATTAATCTTATAAATATTATGTTTCATTTAGAACCAAATTTTGAACCACAAGAACCAATAAAACCACTATAAAAAGTTTTTTAAACGAATTTCTGCATTATCTATCATGCCAAAAGTAAAAAGGGAAAATTTTCATTAACCTTTTTTATTGGAAAACTAAAAATGCCAAAAGTAAGAATAAAACTAAATAGCACAGATATTGGAATGTTAAATAATATTTGCGAAAGTATACAAGACCTTGCTAAGAAAGCAGGGATAACAATTAGTGGGCCAGTTCCTTTACCAACTAAAAAATTAAAAGTTACAACGCGAAAATCCCCATGTGGAGATGGCACAGCAACATTCGATAGATTTGAAATGAGAATTCACAAAAGATTAATAGACCTTCCTGCAAATGAAAAAGTTTTGCACCATATTATGAGAATGAAAATTCCAAAGTCAGTAAACATAAAAATAGAAATGAAAGATTAAATGAAATAACCCCGCCCTAAAGGGCGAGGTATCAATGTAAAAAAATGTTAAAACTAACAAACCCAGGGTTGAGAAGAAGCAATGTAGTGTTGAACAGCTTCGGTAGTTGTGTTTCCAACGCTTCTAAAAAATTTTCCAGGACTCCAGAAATGTCCTTTTCTGAAGTGATTTCTCAGCCAGGGATGTTTTTTGAAAAGTTTAAAGGCACTGTATCCTTTAAACAACTGAAGAGCCAAACTAACACTCATGGTCGGGGGCATTTCAACAAACAAGTGGATATGGTCAACACCGATGTGAAGCTCATAAATTTTGAACCCTTTTCTGTAAGCCACTTGCCTCAAGAAAAACTCACAATCCATTCTAAGCCCGTAGAACTTGAAGGGGTCTTTAGCATATTTAATTTTCCACACAAAGTGGAAGGCGTTTTGTCCGAAGCTATGCTTCCGAGATTTCAAATCCATTTTTTATCTCCTAAATTAACGCAAGAAGATAAAGCTCACGCTAATTTTGTTTTTAGTTCAGGAGGGTTAGTATCTAACCCTTCTCATATTAATGATTTAACAGAATTAAATTTAATGGAGGACGGCGATTCCTCCCTGCTTTAAAGCAGGGGTATCCTCGCCGGAGATGTAATGAAAAAACAAGCATTTCATTTTAAAAAAGAAATCAAAACTCTATTTAACTTAATTAGAAAAAGAAATTTTTCAGGAAATTCAGGATTGGCAGTAAAAAACAGCACTTATCAGTTTGGAATAGCTTTCTTTGGAAAATTTCTGGCCCTTTTATTTACTGCAATTTTAGCAAGAGTTTTAATGCCAGAATTATTTGGTTTGTATAGCCTGGTCTTAGCAACAATCTTTTTAATGATTTCTTTTACAGATTCAGGCATTGGCACAGCATTAATAAAATTTGTTTCTCCTTATTTAGGGAAGAATAACAAAAAAGCAAGTGATTTTTCAAAATATTTTCTTAAACTAAAATTAATCCTTATTTTAGTTGTTTCTTTATTTTTAGTTGTTTCTTCAAAATTTATAGCTTATAATTATTATGAAAAGCCTATTTTTTTCGCATTGCTTTTAGGTCCACTGATAATCTTTTTTTATGGGATGACAAATCTTTTAGAAAATAATTTTAGAGCTTCAAATAATCTTAAACCTGTTTTTTTCAAAGAAATATTTTTTCAAATAGCGAGATTTATTTTTGTATTTGGAATTTTGTTTTTACTTATTGGACCGACTATGTCTCAGGAAAAAAAGCTTTTTTTAATTATTTTTGGGGTGTTAATCTCATATTTGTTTACTTTGGGTTTTCTATCGTTTTTTTCAAAACAGAAATATTCTTTGAAAGAAATATTTGCTTCTAAAATTCCCATAAAAGAAAAGAAGAAGATAAAAAGATTTTTGATTCCTGTAGTTGTAACCACTTTATCTATAATGATTTATAATTATATAGATCTTCTTATTCTTGGTAAAATTGTTTCTAGTGCATTCATTGGTTTTTATAGTGTATCAAGCAGTTTGGTTGGTGCTTTAATGGCTTTTATGGGATTTTCTATTGTTATGTATCCAATTTTTAGTAAGTTAGATAGAAAAAGATTGGAGCGAGGATTGGAGAAATCTTTTAGAATAGTTTTTTTAATTTCTTCTTTTGTTGCTATAGGGACATTTATTTTTTCACCATTAATTATAAAAATAATATTTGGGAGCAATTATCTTAATTCAATAATCCTTCTTAGAATTTTTTCACCATTAATTTTAATTCTCTCTCTTGAAGGAATTTATGTTTCTTATTTCACTTCAATTGGGAAGACAAAATTTTTAGCAAAATTTTCTATCTTCACTACAATGATTAATATTGTATTAACTTTAATACTTGCATTGTGGCTTTTAAAATATGGTCCTTTAAATGCGGTAATAGGTGCATCAGTTGCAACTTTGATTTCGAGGATAATCTTTTTGGGAGGACTTATTTATTATAGAAGTAAAAATTTATAACTAATTTTCTTTCTTTGATTTTCATTTTTAAGTCCTTTAATTTTTTGAATTTTTGTGATCTATTTTAGTTATTTTAAGTTTTAGATAACTCGTTTTGATAATTTAAGTATGTTTTCAAATATTAATTATTCAACAACCAGTATCTTTAAATACATTAAAAATTCTTTAGTGATATTAATTTAGTTTAAAATGATAAATGGAAAAAAGGTAGCTTTTATAACCGGAATAGGTGGTCAGGATGGTTCTTATCTTGCTGAATTTTTGTTGTCAAAAGGATATTTGGTGAGGGGGATAACAAGAAGAACTAGTTTACCTAATCAAACACGAATAGATCATTTGGATAAATATGGAAGGTATCCGGATTCACCTTATTATACAATTTATGGAGATCTTTCTGACGCTACAAGTATTAGGAATGCTTTGGAAGAATTTCAACCTGATGAGATATATAATTTAGGTGCCCAAAGCCATGTAGGAATTAGTTTTTATAATCCCGAATCCACAATTAATTTTAATTTATTGGGGGCTTTAAGAATTTTAGAAGCAATAAGGGACATGAAACTTAATTGTCGTTTTTATCAGGCCTCTTCAAGTGAAATGTTTGGAGCATCACCCCCTCCTCAAAATGAAGAAACTTTGATGCTTCCACAAAGCCCTTATGGAATTGCAAAATTAGGGGCATATCATTTGACAAAATTATATAGGAATGCTTACGGAATTTTTGCATCAAATGGAATATTATTTAATCACGAATCCCCAAGAAGGGGGTGGAATTTTGTTACAAAAAAAATTACTAGGGAAATTGCAAATGTTCTTGTGGGGGAAAAGAAAAAAATAACTTTGGGCAATTTGGATGCAAAAAGAGACTGGGGGTATTCAAAAGAATATGTTGAAGCAATGTGGTTAATGTTACAACAAGATAAACCAGAAGATTTTGTTATAGCAACAAATGAAACCCATACAGTTCGAGATTTTTTAAGAGAGGCATTTAATATGTTCGAATTAAATTTTGAAGATTTTGTAGAAACAAGCGACAAATATTATCGGCCTGCAGAAGTTCCTGCGTTACTTGGAGATTATTCCAAGGCAAAAAGAATTCTTAATTGGGAACCAAAAACCAACTTTAAAGATCTCGTAAAAATGATGGTGGCATCTGATTTAAAAGAAAAATTGGAACAAAAAGGGTTTGTTCCATCAGGGGAAATTGAAAGATCTGATGAATTTTACATTCAAAAAGGAATCGAATTGGCAAGGAAGCTTAAATCAGAAAATAAATCAATTCAAATAGGAATTTAAAATGCCTGTAATTAAAAAATATTGGTTAAGAAAGATTTTGAGACCTTTAGGATTTAGAATGATACAATTTGAAATTCGTGCTTTTGATAGAAACTTAAGAAGAATAGGAAAAAAAGAATTAGTTGGTGTAGAAATTGGAGTTCACGATGGAGACCATGCTTTAGATATGATGGAAAATTTACCTATAAAAAAACTTTATTTAATTGACCCTTGGGTATCTTATAAAGATTATTCTGAAAGTATTGGAAACCTGAGAAAAACAACTAATGCCTTGAATGAAAGAATGGAAGTTGCAAAAAAAATCCTAAAGAAGTACGGAGATAAAGTTGTGTTCATCCGTAAATTTGCAGAAGACGCTGTAAAACAATTTGAAGATGAATCCTTAGATTTTGTATACATTGACGGAAACCACCAGTATGAATTTGTTAAAAAAGATTTGGAAAAATATTACCCTAAACTCAAAAAAGGTGGAATCATAGGGGGAGATGATTACACTTCTAGCCCAGAAACTGAATTAGAACGTTTTGGAGTTTTTAAAGCAGTAAATGAATTCTTCAAAAAGTTAAAAAAAGAAATTTCTTTCTACGAAAGAGATTTTTTTGTTATAAAGTAAATATTATATAGTTATTTATATTAAAATTATAAATGGAAAAAATATATTCCAAAATAAAACCAGAAATACTCCTACATATAATTAATAAGATAAATGATACAAGTTTTCAAAGGCATGATTTAAGTCCTAAAGAAGAATATCTACAGGTTGCATATTTTTCAATGGAAAAAGGAAAGGAAATAAGTCCACACAAGCACATTAAACAAATTCGGACAACAGATATTACCCAAGAATCTTGGTTGGTTATTAAAGGAAGCATAAAAATAAATTTGTATGATTTAGATGACAAAATAATTAAAGAGTCAATTTTAAATCCAGGAGATTGCCTGATTACATTTAGGGGGGGTCATAATTTTACTGTTCTTGAAGATAATACTCTGATTTATGAATATAAAATAGGGCCTTATTTTGGGAAAGGAACAGACAGTATTCCTATAGAGTAAAATTTGAAAATAATAAAATCTTTGTTTGAAGTTTAATTTTTTATACAAATATATAAAAAGGAACAAAATTTTTTAATAAAAATGGAAGAAATAGGAATTAAATTTGGAAAATGTCAAATATGTGAATCAATAAAATTGCATAAATTTTTATCTTTGGGGCACCATCCAAATCCAGACGGATTTTTGAATGAACAAAGATTAGGTGAACCTGAAATATATTATCCTCTGGATGTATTTTTTTGTGAAGATTGTAAGTTAGTCCAGTTGCAATACGCTCCAAATCCCTTTGCATTATTTACAGAAGATTTTATTTATACCACTGGTTCCAATAAGGAATTAAGAGATAATTTTAATTCTTTAGCAAAGATTATTCTTGAAAGATTTAATTTATCCCAAGATGATTTAGTGGTGGATATTGGAGGAAATGACGGGACTTTTCTTGAAAATTATTTACCTTATGGAATAAAAATACTGAATATAGATCCTTCTGCAGCTGCCAAATTATCTGTTAAAAAAAACATTCCAACATTAATAAATTTTTTTAGTGAAAATCTTGCTAAAAAAATTAATGAAAAAGCAAAAATAATAATTGCAACAAATGTTTTTGCACATGTCAGGAATTTAAATTCCTTTATGAATGGAATAAAAATCTTATTGGAGGATAAAGGGGTTTTTGTGCAAGAATCTGGGTATGTAAGAACAATGATAGAATATACACAATATGATTCAATTTATGTTGAGCATCTTAGATATTATTCATTAAAGTCACTAATAAATTTATTTAATAAATTTGATATGGATGTTTTTGACGCAGAAATAATTTCAACACACGGAGGTTCCATAAGAACTTATGTGTGCAGAAAAGGACAGTTTCCAATTTCGGAAAATATTCAGAAAATTTTAAATGAAGAAAAAGAATTTGGTTTAGATTCCAAGGAATTTTATGACAAATTTGGAAAAAAAGTTGAAGAAAATAGAGACGAATTAAGAAAAATTCTTTTTGATTTAAAATATCAAGGAAAGAGAATTGTGGGGATAGGAGCCCCTGCCAAAGGAAATATTCTTTTGAATTATTGTAGAATTGGAAATGAAACCATAGATGCCCTATTGGAAAGAGGAAGTTTGAAAGTCGGGATGTATTCTCCAGGAATGCATATTCCAATAATTGATGAAAATATTTTATTTAAGGAAAACCCTCCTGAAGCTGCTTTATTACTAAGCTGGAATTTAGAAAAAATTATTGTCCCTAAATTAAGGGAAAGAGGATATAAGGGAAAAATAATTATTCCTGTTCCAAGACCTCATGTTTTGGATATTTTTTAAAAAGCTCTTTCCTTGAAATCAAATTTTTTCAATCCCCAGTTTTCATCGTTGTAAAATATTAATTTTTTTTCTTTCAACATCTTTTTTGCATCACGGATATAAGCAGTTATATCTGGCATAGGCCTTTCTCCTCCTTCAGGATTTCCATGAGCTTGGTGATATGTTTTTTCTCTCATGATTTTTAATTTATTTCCTGAAGCAATAGCCATTACACTAACATAACCATCCATTCCGCCATGGACATTAATTTCAGGATATCCTCTGAAATTTTCCCAACTTTGTTTATCCATTAAAACAAAATCTCCAGGAGCCCCTCCATGATATCTGAGATAAGAATATTTTTGAGTCATTTTAACTAATGACCTTGCAAATAATCGCGGAATATCTGTAAGAATTTTTATTCCTCTATGATATCTTCCCCAACGCGGACTCCAGCAAAAATTCCATTTTTTCTTGCAGAATTTTTCCACCTCTTGTGTTTTTATTTTATTAGGAATATCTACAAACAAGTCGCATCTGTCTGCTCTGTAAAAAATTTTTTTCCTTAGTTTTTTTTTTGAGAAAAATTTAATCATTTTTTCACTAAAAATAATATCTGGATTTGTTACTACAATAAATTCACTTTTAGATTTTCTTATGCCCACATTTTTTCCAGGAAATTCAAGAAGGGGCAGTTTGTCAGAAGTTTTAATTTTATCATGAATTTTTTTAGGAACTTTTATAATCCTAATTTTTATAAAATTAGAGGTTTCTTTAATTCTTAATGCTTTGTAAAATCTTTCCTTATCTTTTGGAGGGTTCCATTCAACAAAAATTATTTCAGAAGGCAATTTATATTTCTCACATAAATAAATCAGATTGTCTATAAATCTTTGCGTCCTATACAAAAATCTATGCCCGTAATCATCATTTCTTCCTGTAACAACAAATGAAACATACGGGTTCTCTTTTTCCATTTTTGTGTTTACAATCATAACTAAATAAACTTTTTGTTAATTAACTTTCATGGAAAGATATAAAAACATTTTAGGCAACTATATTTTATGGCAAATAATGGTCTCTTAAAAGAGTTTTGGGGATATCTGAAAGTTCGAAAAAAATGGTGGCTTCTTCCAATTATAATTCTTTTACTTATAGTGGGAACTCTCATAATCTTTGGCCAGAGCAGTGCATTATCTCCTTTTATTTATGCTTTAGGATAAATTTTTTAAAAATCACGGAAAGCTTTTTAAATATATTTCCCTTGAATTTTTTATGAATTTAGAAAAAATTGGAGAAAAAATTGGATTTATTATCATGCTTCTTATTGCTTCAACAATTCTTTTCTTTATATTAGAAATTACAAATAAACTTCCGAGTAATTGGAATTATCTTTACGTGTTGGTTTTAGTTTTTTTGATAATTTTACTTGGTGCACTCATAAAAAAGATTTTAAAATAATATGAAAATAAAAATTTTCCTAAAAGGGGTAACTAGAGGGCAAAGAGAATTTGGAGAATCAATAACCGTAATAATTAATTCTGTGTTACTAAGTATAGTTTATTTTGTTGGAATTGGTTTTACATCAATTTTTGCAAAAATCTCAGGAAAACATTTTTTGGATTTAAAAACAAAAAAGCAAAAAACTTATTGGGAAGAATTAAATTTAAATAAAGAAGATATTGAAAAATATCATAGGCAATTTTAAAATGTATATTTTAGGAATAAGTTGTTATTATCATGATGCTTCTGCAGCATTATTAAAAGATGGAGTGATAGTAGCTGCAGTAGAAGAAGAAAGATTTACTAGAAAAAAACACGATACGTCTTTTCCAATAAATGCAATTGATTATTGCCTGAAAAGTCAGAACATAACAATAAAGGATATAGATTATATCGGTTTTTATGAAAAACCTTTTCTTAAATTTGAGAGAGTTTTGTATCAGCATTTAGAGTGTTTTCCCAAGAGCTACAAAACATTTTTATCAAAACTTCCCTCCTGGTTCAACGAAAAACTAAGGGTAGTTAAAACAATTAGAAAAAAATTAAAATATAAAAAAGATGTTCTTTTTGTCCAACATCATTTGGCTCATGCTGCAAGTGGATTTTTATTAAGCCCGTTTAAAGAATCTGCAATAGTAACTGTTGATGGTGTGGGAGAATGGACAACAACCTCTTATGGTTTTGGGAAAGAAAACAATATTCATTTGATGAAAGAAATAAAATTTCCTCATTCTATTGGACTTTTATATTCAACAATAACAGCATATTTAGGTTTTAGCGTGAACAATTCTGAATACAAAGTTATGGGTTTAGCACCTTATGGAAATATGGATAGGAAAACAAATATCTATTATAAAAAATTATTAAAAGTTGTTGACCTGAAAGATGATGGAAGTTATAGATTTGACATGGATTATTTTAAGTATCATTATTCTGGAAAAATGCCTTCAAGAAAGTTATGTGACCTTCTTGATGGTCCGATTTTGAAAAGAGATGCTGAAATGACAAAAAGACACAAAGATATCGCAGCTGCATTGCAATTAGTTACAGAAGATATATTAATTAAAATTCTTAATCATGTACATAGAGAAACCAAATCAGAGAATCTTGTTTTAGCTGGAGGTGTTGCTTTGAATAGTGTATTTAATGGAAAAATTCTCAGAAATACTAAGTTCAAAGAAATTTGGATACAACCTAATTCTTCTGATGGTGGAACAAGTGCAGGAGTCGTTTCTTATATTTATAATACTATTCTTGGAAAAAAACGAAATTATGTCATGGATAATGCGTATCTAGGACCCGGTTTTTCAGATAAGGAAATTAAGAAATTTCTTGATGAAAATCAAATTAAATATGCTGAATTTAAAAATAATGATGAGTTAATAAAAGAGACAGCAAAAATGATTTATGAAAATAAGGTTGTTGGATGGTTTCAGGAAAGATTGGAGTGGGGACCACGGGCACTTGGTGCAAGAAGCATATTAGCAAATCCATGTAATCCGAAAGCTCAGGATTTACTTAATGAAAAAGTAAAACACCGTGAGAAATTCAGACCATTTGCTCCTGTTGTTTGTGAAGACGATGCTTTAGAATATTTTGATTGCGACAAACCAATACCCTCTCCAACTGATTTTATGTTGATGGTTTATCCTGTAAAAAAACAATGGCATAAAAAAATTCCTTCAGTTACACATATTGATGGTAGTGGTAGATTACAGACAATTAGAAAACATCAAAACCAATTATATTATAACTTGATAAAAGAATTTGGAAAACTTTCAGGAATTCCTATTTTAATAAATACCTCATTTAATATTAGAGGAGAACCAATTGTTTGCACGCCAGAAAATGCATACAAATGTATGATGGGGACTGGAATAGATTCTATTATAATGGGAAAATTCTTAATTAAAAGAGGAGATAACCCAAAAGATATGTGGGACAGTGAGAAATATGCAAAAGATTGAAGAAATAATTAAAAAAATAATTTTAATTATGATAATTCTTGTTATTTTCGGAATCGTTTTGATAGAATATGCTTTCAATATAACTTTTTTCCGTCAATTAATTATAATTCCTCTTGGTCTTATTGCTGTTTCAATTTTTTCCTATTTTTATTTTAAACCAAATTTTATTATCAAAAGAAGAAAGGAAATTCTTTTATTGATTATGGTAATTTTGATTTTTTTTATTTTTGTAGAAATTACTTTAAGAATAACTTCTTGTGGTTGGAAATGGGATATAACCCCCAACGGAGATATAAAATATAAATATGAATCTTCTGCAAAAATTTGTAATCATATAATTGATGGGAAAAGATTTTATAGAACAACAAATAGTGATGGATTTGTCGACGATGAGTTTAAATTTAATGAATCTGATTATACTATCTTTTTAGTAGGAGATTCAATGGCAGCCTGTTTGGAATCAGATTATGAAAATTGTGTTCATCAAAAACTTGAAAAAGATTTGAAAGAGGAATATGGAGACAATATCAATATAATGAATTTTGGTGTAAGTAGTTATAGTGGTTTAGCAGAATTGGCAATAGTTGAAACATATGCTCCAATATACAAACCAAAAATAATTATTCTCTATTTTTTTATAAATGATTTTCGGGAAAATCAAGATTATTTAAATAAGGTATATTTAAAAACAAAAACTCAAGAGATTATAAGAAAAGTAACTCCAAAAACATTTCTATTCTTCTTTACAAATGGGAAAAACTTGTTGGACAAATTTTTTATAAAATATGAATGGTATAGGGATGTTAGTGGACTTGAAGATCGAGCAGTTCAAGGTCATGCAATGTATGCAAAAAATTATACTCCTGAATGGGAAAATTTAATACAACAAGAATTAGCAGTTTTAAATGAAATTTATCAAATTGCTTTTGAAAACAACATAACTTTATTGCATGTGGCGACAACAGCACCAAATCAGATATATGAGGAAAAGTGGATGTATGCTTTTGAAATGTATCCTTCTTTGAAACCAGAGGATTATAATTCTTCGAAACCAAACAGCATTATAATGAATTACGCTGGTAAGAAAGGAATTTATCATTTGGATTTGCTTCCACTATTTAGAGAAAATTTAGATTATTTTCATTGGAAGGAAGGGCACTGGAATGACGAAGGTCAAATTTTTGCTGAAGAAAAAATAAAAGAATATATTATAGAAAATAATTTGATAAAATTATAATTTTTTAAAGACGATTTTTAAGTGAAACAAATCTTAATTTGAGGTCTCTATTGGTGTTTTTGGGCTAGTCTTTTTAGTACATATATTCATTTTGGAGCATTATATTTTTTTCAAAAAAGAATATAATTTAAAAATTTAAAAAATCAAAAGACAAATAGTTTTATTTTAAAACATATTTTTATTTAAATTAAAATATAGAATGAAGTAGCATAATTCTTATAAATAGATTAAAACATACTTTAAAATGAGAAATATTAATGATTATCTTTTTGACACAAGTGTAAACCAAAAAATGCATATCATAGCAAAGTACTCTGTAGAAGCTAAAGATCTTTTATTTGCAGCAAAACAAATTGCAATAGGTCAATCTATTGGTAATCCAGATGTTAGAACACAAAGAGATTCACTGGAAATATTAACAAATAATTTAGCTAAAATTATGGGCAATCCAATTGATTTTGAAGGAAAAAACAAAGGAACTATTAAAATAGCATACCCCTTAGTTAATTTTGGAGAAAATGATGGTATAACACAATTACTTTGTGAACTTATGGGGGGACAAATGGATATTGATAATATAACTGCTTGTAGATTAGAAGAAATAGGATTACCAGAGGAATATTTAAAGCAATATAAAGGTCCAAAAATAGGAATGGCCGAAATTAAGAGAAGGACTGGTGCAATTGGCAGGCCTTTATTAGGTGGAATTGTTAAACCAAAAATAGGTATGAATATCCCACAATTATTAGAATTAGGAGAAGAATTATTAATTGGGGGGGTTGATTTTATAAAAGAAGACGAAATTCTTGGAAATCCTAAAAATTGTTCTTTTTATGAAAGAGTTCCAAAATTTGTTGAAATGGTAAAAAAACATGAAGAAGAACAAGGAAGAGAAATTTTTTATACACCTTGCATTAATTCTGATTTTCCCGAATCTTTAAAAAGAGCACAATTTGCTTCTAAAGCAGGTGCAAAAGGAGTGCATTTAAATTTTCATGCAGGATTAGGGGCATACAACACATTAAGGAATGCAGATTTAGAAAGCGCAATATTTTTTCAAAAAAGTGGAGATAAAGTATTAACTGGTGTAAATAATAAATTTTCAATTGCCTGGCCTGTTATATGTAAATTAGCAAGAATTTCAGGTGCAGATTTTATTCACGCAGGTATGTGGGGGGGATATTTATCTGATACAAAAGAGGATTTAACAAGAGTAATGCATGAATTAGCCGGAGAAAATAGATATAATGCTACAGTTCCATCTTTATCTTGTGGGAGTAATCCTGGGTTGGTTGATACTACAAGATATCATTTTGGAGAAAATTTTATGATGAATGTTGGTGGAGCAATACAGGGGCATCCAATGGGAACTGCTTCTGGTGCAATTGCAATGAGGCAAGCAATGGATAAACCCTTAGAAGTAGATATGTATGAATATATGAAAGATAAGCCAGAGTTAAAAGCAGCAATTGAAAAATGGGGATATGTCGCAGTTAAAAAATAAATTTTTTTGTAGAGATTTTAATTCTGAATTATGCCACAACAAATATTAAAGTTTCTTCTTTAGGAATAAGAAAGGTAGTAAAAAAAGAAGATATGATTGTAAACATGGCAGTTAAAGATTTTAAACATTTAAATAAAAGATATAGTTTAATACAACCTTATGAAGAAATGTTAAAAATTATAAGTAATAAACATTCATAAAACTTATAAAGATATTTTAAATTTAAAGTATAATAAAAATGGAAAAAATAAATATTGTTATTCCCATGGCAGGAAAAGGCCAAAGATTTATTGATGCAGGATTTAATACCCCCAAACCTCTTTTAAAATTAGGTGATGATTTGACAATAAAACATATAATTAATATTATGAAAATGCCAAATGCTCAATTTATCTTTATTGTTAGACAAGATCATTGTGAAGAATATCATTTAGACGAAGAATTATTAAAAATTGAGCCTAATGCTAAAATTGTAAGAGTAAATCAAATTACAGAGGGGGCAATATGCACGGTTCTTTTAGCAAAGAAATATTTTGAAGATGATAATCCTGTAATTATTAAGGATTGTGATCAAATAATAAATTGGGACCCTAAACACTTTATAGATTTTGTAGAAAGAAATAATGCAGATGGTGCTATAGTAAATATACATACAGACAGACCAAATTATAGTTATTCAAGAGTTAATTCTGCAGGAAAAATTATTGAAACAGCTGAAAAAACAGTGATAAGTAATTATGGTTCAGTAGGAATTTATTATTTTGCTAAAGGAAATGAATTAATTAAATATGCAGAAAAAATGATAAAGAAAAATTTAAGAGTAAACAACGAATTTTATACTGCACCAGTATATAACCAATTTATCCAAGATTTTAAGACAATTCTTCATTATCCAATTGCAGAAATGTTTCAATTAGGCACTCCTGAAGAAATTTATGAGAACAAGGATAAAGCTTTAGAATTTCTTGAAAAACACAATTTTAAATAAATTCTTTTTGAAATTCATCAGGTAAATCAGTACAAATTCCATCTACATTTGCATCTAAAAGTTCTTTCCACCTTTTTTTAATATTTTTATTAAATATAGATTCTGGAATTAATTCAGGAGATATTGCATAAAAAGGCTTTTTAAGGGAATGAGCTAATTTTACTTTTTCTTTTGTAATCCATTTAATAGTTTTTTCATCTGCCCAAATAAAATCAGAATTTTGAAAATCTTTTTCATTATAATTAGAACTATTTTCAGGAAGATAAATCCCCCCCTTATATTCAAAACATTTTTCTTTCATTATTTTTCTAAAATCTCTTTCTATTTCATTAACAGCAAAAAGTCTTATTCTACTTGTGAAATCATACTTTTTTAGAACTTGCATCACATTCTCAATATCTTTTAATTTTTTAATATGTATAAAAATCAAACTATCTCCCCGATTTTCTTTTACTAATTCGCACATTTCTTTTAAAGAGCATAATTTTTGAGTTGAATCTTCTTTATAATGAAATCCTTTTAATTCCTCTGAAGAAAAATTACTTATTTTGCCTAATCCATTAAAGAGATTATCTAAAATATCATCATGTATCATATAGCAAACACCATCTTTACTAACTCTTATATCTGTTTCAAAATTTTTATTTTCTTTAAGAGCTTTTTCAAAAGAAATTTTAGAATTTTCAGGAAATTTCCCCTTATATCCCCTATGCAAGATTAATTTTCCTTCCATTTTAAAGGCCTATTTATTTGTTCAAAAACATTTGCCCCTTCAATCTTACCTAAATTAACAATTAATTCACAAGGGCAGGTAATAATTTTTTTGCCATCTTTAATCATTTCATTATATGCTAAGCTAGGCAAATAAACTCCATTTGCAGCAACCTTTTTTTTTGAAATCATTTGCTCAACATACTTAACAAAATCACATCCATGCTTGAAATAAGAAATACATGCTGTTGAATGTGTTGAAATTGGCAATTTATCTTTTTCAGAAACTTTATTCACAAAACCCTTTTTATCTATAACCATATACCCTTGGTTCCAATAATAAGCTTCAAAAGTTGGGATTAGCCCATCAAATTCCTTGTCTTTATTTTGAATACATTCAGGAAAACCATTTAAATCCAAATATTGATCTCCTAAATCAATTAATAATTCCTCTTCATTATTAATATATTCTTTAGCTAAAAGAATAGTTTGGGGAGATCCTTCAGTCATTTTATCAATTATAATAACTTTGATATTATTCCCAAAAAAGGAGTTCAATTTAGTTTTAAAATTATATTTTATATCATGTTCTTTAAGAATTATAAATATTGCACGATCATAAGAAAATGGTCTAGATTCTGAAATTAATTCTATTATTGTTTTTTCTCCTATTTTAGTTAAAGGTTTAATCATTCCCCTTGATTCAAAATTATCATCTTTTCCAGCTAAAGGTATTACAATATTCATTTTAATCTAATTTTCTTTGTAAAATAAGATATAAAAACTTAATGGAATATAAAACATAATATAGAAATTATTATAAATAAGAAATATAAAGTAATATAATGTTTAAAAAGAAATTAGAACAAAGAAAGATTTTAGACTTAGGTTGTGGGGACCAAAAATTATCAAGAAAGCACATTTTCTCAAATTATGATTTTAATGGAAAAGTAATCGGTTTAGATTTAAACAAAACAGAAGGAGCAGATATTATTTGTGATTTGGAAAAAGGAAAACTCCCATTTGAAAATGACTCCTTTGATATTGTTTTCACATCTCATTGTTTAGAACACATAGATAATATAATTCCTTTAATATATGA
>Ga0268281_1000827_pt1 | contig 20577 bp, 18 predicted proteins | sample saktaG_10_FD_190134 | JGI IMG/M metagenome (GOLD analysis project Ga0268281, IMG submission 190134) | Saline water microbial communities from Sakinaw Lake, British Columbia, Canada - sak_2011_5_24_50m | ecosystem: Environmental > Aquatic > Non-marine Saline and Alkaline > Saline ... | reverse complement strand
GCACCACTGTCCGCGTTTTCTCCGAATATGGAGATTATTAAAACGTTGCGACCGCAATTCACCTGGAATCCTGCTGTGGACACCGATGTCAGAGATCGGTTAAAATACCGGGTTCAGATCAGCCGGGACCCAACATTCGCCTATACCCGTTTTATTACTCAGGACAGTCGTTATAATTTGACCCAAATTCGCCTGAAAACCACCCTGGTTGAAAACACAATCTATTATTGGCGTGTTTGTTCCATTGATTTGGAAGATGCCGTATCGCCATGGTCCAGAATAAATCAATTTACAGTAAACCAGTATAATGAGGCCCCCTCCGGGACTGTAACCTCTCTCTCACCGGCCGATCTCGATGAGATTTCCGAATCCCACATATTCAAATGGATGCCGGTACTTGACCCCGACCCAGGAGATTCAGTCCGCTATCTTCTGGAAATTGATCAAAGCAGTAGCTTTGACGCACCAATTATTCATTATCCTATAAAATCGATTGTTCATGCGTCGGATATATGTAAATCGGATACATTGTCATATTCTCTGTCCTCTATTCCCGGTAATGAGCGACTTCGGGATAATCAATTGTATTACTGGCGAATCGCCGCGCTGGATAAATTGAATATCGGTGGTCCTCTGCCTGAGATTTCGTCTCGTTTTATTTATAATCCGGTTAATGATCCACCAGAAAGCGTAGAAAGTGGATTTGTTCCCTCCGACGGAGAAACAATCAACTCGCGCCAGCCAACCCTTTATTGGGACCCTGCCAACGATCCAGATTTTTCGGATATGCAATTCAGTATTTATTACCAGGTTCAATTATCCGCGGAAGGACTTTTTTCCGAAGAAAACAGTTCTATATATCAAACCATTCCATCTGAAAACAGCTATCAGATAAACGAGCCACTTGAAGAAAACAAAAAATACTTTTACCGGGTCCGGGCAGTCGATTCACATGGCGCACAATCGGTATGGTCTTCTATTAACTCATTTATTACCAATGAAATCCCGGAGCCGCCGGAACTCGTGTCTGGTGGATTTATTCCGAAAGATTCAATTATTGTGACGACATCTGATCCTATGATTACCTGGCTGCCGACAACGGACCCCGATCCGGGACAATCCGAACGTGATTTAATTTATAATGTGCGCTATTTTTTAACTAAAAAACCCAATAAATATTATTACTCTCAAAGCGAAAAAGGCGTACCTAGCGTGCAGCTTATTTATCTTAAAGAGGATGAATATTATGGGTATCAGGTTGCCGCCACCGATCTGGAAGGATTGACGAGTGACTGGTCAGAAATTCAACACTTTGGTGTCAATGCCAACGATAATCCTCCCTGCTATTTTCAATTAATATCACCCCGTTTTTACGAGGATTCTGTACTAACCGATATGAGTTTTCAGTGGCAAGTCAGCGCCGATAAAGACCTGGCTGGAACGGTTCAATTTACACTCTATTATTCTACTGACAGTACATTCTCTTTAAATAGCCACGAGGCATTGATTGAAACCAACGACAGCCTGTACACCAGTTACCGGCCCGCCGTTCCTCTCGATCGAGAAACAAAATATTTCTGGAAAGTAGTAGCTATTGATAATGACGGTAATCAAACATGGGGATCCAACAGTAATGCCAATCCATTTATATTCACCACCATCGGATATAGTAAATACAGTAATGGTTACCTGCCAAAAAGTTTTATATTGCAGCAGAATTATCCCAATCCCTTTAACCAGCTGACAACTATTAATTATTCTGTCTCAGAGACGGGACAGGTTGATGTCACGATCTACGATGTTCTTGGCAAGCGGATCAGGTCCCTGGCAAGTGGTTATCACCAGCCGGGAATATATGAAGTCAGCTGGGATGGCACGGACAACAGCGGATCGCCGGTCCCCGGCGGTATGTACATCTGTCGCATGAACGCCCGTAATTTCATCGCTCATAAAAAAGTATTGTTGATGAAATAGTAATTTATTGGTTTTCTTCGCGGATACTCTTTAAAAATTCCACATAATTCACCGGCAGGGACCAATAGTATGCCTGCTCAATAATAAAGTCTATCAAATTACGGCTATAGGAAGGTCGGCCGCCAACATCAGTAATATATAAAAATGCTTCGGCGATCCGTCCATCAATAAAATGAAGCTCTTTTGTCAGTTTTTCAAATTCGCCCAAAGCTTCAACTTCCTTTATGTCCAACAAATGAATATCACGCACCGACAAACACCAGACAACTCCCCAAATAGATGACGATTCATCTTCGATAATTGTGATTTTACCCTGGGAGTTAAAGGTTAAACGATGTCCACGTAGCTCAGCTACGCCCTCAAAAGACACTCCGGGACAAATATCCCTGACAATGTCTTCATTCATGTTGTCGGCATAGGCAAAATAAAGCCGGGAATCTTGCATGTTCCATACTCCCCGAAATAAATCCTTTCAAAACGCGTATAAAAATATTAACAATAAGCCCCTAAAAGCAAGGTTATTGTAAGAAAATATTTTCGAACTCTATTTCTACTGAATTTCTTTCAGCACCACCCGGTTAAACCATTAAAGAAAACTCAATTGGGCGAAAAAATGACGAAGTGGCGAGTCATGATGGTCTAAAATCCGCATGCCTTTCAGGCTTTCACGATTTTTATACAGATGGATCACAGACTCGGCAACATATTCCAGGTGGCTCCCGGTATACACTCTTCTTGGAAGGGCGAGTCTCACCAGATCCAGGCTCGGATATTTTATTTCACCTGTTGTCGGGTGCTTTTGGGCAAACATAAAGCTGCCAACCTCGACGGTTCGGATTCCGGATTCAAGATAAAGGTTTACAACCAGTGACTGTCCTGGTAATTGATCCTGGGAAATATGTGGTAAAAACTTTAGGGCATTAATATAAACAGCATGACCGCCCGTCGGTTTTAATATAGGGACACCACCTTCTTCAAGTAAATCTCCCAGGTATTTCACCTGTCCGACACGATAGGCCAGATAATCTTCGTCCTGAACCTCTATCAGGCCCCGGGCAATTGCCTCAAGATCTCGGCCAGCCAGACCACCATAACTGGGAAAACCTTCTATTTGAATCAGTTTCTCTTTTATCGGACCCAGCAGCTTGGCATTGTTGAAAGCTATAAACCCGCCAATATTGACAATGGCGTCCTTTTTGGCGCTCATGGTACAGCCATCAACATAGCTGAACATTTCACGGACAATATCGGGAATACTTTTCGAAGAATAACCGGTTTCTCTTTGTTTGATAAAATAGGCATTTTCAGCAAATCGGCAGGCATCGAAAAACAGAGGTATTCCAAAACGATCACATACATCGTGAACCATACGTATGTTTTCCATGGAAACCGGTTGTCCTCCACCCGAATTATTGGTAATTGTAATAAACACCACCGGTATTTTCTCCGGCCCGTTTTCCCGGAGAACCGTTTCTAACTTACCAATATCCATATTGCCCTTGAAAGGGTGATATTTTTCCGGGTCTTTTCCATCGTCAATTACCAGATCCAGCGGAATCCCGCCGTTTGCTAAAATATTTGCCCGGGTTGTATCAAAATGGTTATTATTGGAAACGATCATGTCCTTCTTCAGAATTGTCGAAAATAAAATGTTTTCGGCGACCCGCCCCTGGTGCGTCGGTATAACATATTTCAGGCCTGTAATTGATTGTACCGCTTGTTCAAAATGATACCAGTTTCGACAGTGGGCATAGGATTCGTCGCCGATCTGAATACCGGCCCACTGATTGTCGCTCATTGCGCCCGTGCCACTGTCAGTCAGTAGGTCGATATAGACCTTTTCAGATGGAATATTAAAGATGTTGTATCCCGCCTTTTTTAGAATGGTTTCTCGTTCTGGCCGGTTTGTTTTTTTTATCGGTTCAATAACCTTAATCCTGAATGGTTCGGGAATATATTTTGTCATAAGTGCAGCCTCCTGTTGATAATGATTGATGGTTCTATGTCGATACCAACTACAGAACTCTAACTTGGAGCCCGCCTAAGTCTCATGAAATAATATTGTTTAAAAGAGAGGGTGCCAATGCCTAAGCGCATGGAATTCCGACAGAATTATTTGGATTTCTTTTTAATATCTTTTTTTATTTTATCGATAGCCTTACTGGCATCTTTTTCGCTGTTCTTGAATATTTTATCACTCTTTTTGAGAATCGTTTCCGTCTTTTTCATTAATTCGGATTTTTGAGCCTCGTTATACGAGACCCCAATCGCAATCGCTAATATAATAAATGAAATCAACGCCCACTTAATCAGTTTCCGGAATACCATAAACAAAAACAGAACGAGGACCACCACAAGGGCCAATGCAATAATCGGGTTTGCAGACAGATAATCGATCCAATTTCCCATATTTCCTCCGTAAATTTATAAAAGCGCCAGAAGCTCGCGGACCCATTTACGTTCAGCCTGCCACAGGGTCAGGGGTCGTGACAGCATCGCCCTCTCAATTGCGCTGGGATTGTTGACTCTGGTCAGTTCTTTGACTTTTAACTGAATCATTCGGCTTAGCTCGGAATCATATAGAGACAATGCCTCTTTCATTTCCTTTTTGTCCAGCACCTCGCCAAAACTCAGCCCTGTTTCAAAAAGACTGTTTTCGCGTTGGGGCTGTGATAAGGCTTTTTTAATCTCTTCGCTAAAGAGCTGGCGCCCCTTAAAGGTCACGGAGTAGACACGCCGTCCCGGAAGATGTTCCTGGGCCTTAAAATGGCTTTCCAGTAGGCCGGTTTTTTCCATTTTTTTTAATGTCGAATAAATCGTGGAAAATCCAATTTGCAGACGATCACGGATCCCTTTTTCCTCGATTATTTTTTCAACATTGTAGGCATGACACGACTTTTCCTGTATAATTCCCAGTATCGTTAGCTCCAGCTGTGTCATTCCCATCTCTCAATCATATTATTTTCTTATCCGGACTGCTGTGAATTTAACGGAATTGAAGCTTAAAATGCAAAAAATCTGCGCTGATTTCTGCTCACTCATCAAATAATTTATTCTCAAGTCCCTGATTCAGTCGATAATCCTTAAATCGGATTAAAATTGTACCAACCATCGGTTCATTCCCGGATTTTTCACTACTAAATCCAACCGGTTTTTCGACAGTTGGGCGTCGTAATTCAGGAATCGAACGCAGCATATTCAGATAAACTGTTGTGGTATCCGGTAACCATATTCCGTTGACATTAACATACTGAATAGTAATTACCGATTCTCCCATGTCCGGTGCATTGATAAGGACTTTTTCAATTGTCCAGCGTTTGGCATTTACCCAGATATTTGTCACTATCTTAACCAGTGAATCCGCCGGATGCAAATCCAGAATATAGGATTTACTATCGTTTTGATCGGGCGTACTGAGTAGCTCGATTGTTGCATTTTTAGACAGGAGGTCTATCTGTGACGGTAAAAAACCGATTTTGGGAATAATCGCAAAACCGGATGTTTTTACTCTAAATTTGTCCGGATGTTTATAATAAATCTGCAGTTCTTTGGCGGGTATCCGCAGGTTAGGAACATCTACGTCCACATTCACCCTGGCCGAGTAATCAGTAATGGAATCCAGCCTTGATTGCACTTTCTTCAGAATGTAGTTTGAATCCGGTGGTTGCTTTGCCGGCGCCCACACGTGCAAAAAAACCGTTAAAAGGAAAGAATGTGCTAATAATCGGAATGACCAAACCTGTTTCATTATGTTGTAATGTCTTTTCTTGAAAATATGATTAAACTTAAACTATAAAAACCCAGGATATAGCAACACAGATATCCCGTTTTATGAATAATTTCACTCCAGGGAATCGGACAAGCAAAGGGGGCAAAAAACACGTCGAAATAGGACGTGAACAGGTAAGGGCGAATCACATCCAGAGCGTCAATCTGAATCACCGATAAAATAAATGATACGACCAAGATAGCGTAAGTGCCGATAATCGGACCGATTCCATTGCTGGTAATCGTGGAAAATAGAAAAGTCAGCGACGCGACAACCATCTGAACAATCACCGCCAGCAAATACGCAATCAAAAACCGGAGCAACGCTTCATTCTGAGACAGGATCAGAATACCTTTATCAAAAACAAACAGGTCGCCCCCCCCTACGATCAACATACCGGAGCCGACACTAATTATTCCGAGAAAAAAGACAATTGTGAATGTATAAAAAAAGGTTGCTAGAAATTTTGCCGTAACAATCTGAAATCGCGAAATTGGCCGGGTCATTAAAATCCGGAACGTTCCGGATGCTCCTTCGCCAGCCATAATATCACCGGATACCAACACGATAAAAAATGGAAAATGGACCCATAAAACATTCATCAGATAATATGAAACCAGCAACCCGTTTACCAATGTTCCGATAAACATGACCGAATCACCAAGAGAACGCAAGGCCTGATCCTGTACTTCAAAACCAAAACGGTGGGCAAGATACATGATAATCGGAACCAGAATCGTAATCGTTGCAAATCCGATATAGGTTCGTAACCGATTGAATATTTTCAGTATTTCATAATAGGTCGCCTTGATCAAAAGTAACATATATTATCCATGTCGGGTTTTTAAAAGGGACAAATAGTAATCTTCCAGCGATGTTCTTGGTACAATTGAAAACACTTTGAAATGATTATGTATCAGAAATTCCGCTAATGCCGATCGTTTTTCCACGGACACATGTACTTTCAGCAATCCGTTATCAAGGGTAATATCTTTAACCCATTTTTCAGTCTTTAAATGACTAAATGCCCGCTCGGGGTTGTCGACCGATATTTCCGTTACATAGAATTCTGTTTTTCGCAAGAGTTCTTCAACGGACCCCTGAACTATCAGCGTACCGTTGTCCACAATCGCCATGTGGGTACAAACCTGCTCTATTTCATGCAGCAGATGTGATGAAAGCACAATCGTCATGTTCTGTTCTTTTGCTAATGATACAATGAGTTCCCGTATTTCGTGAATACCTTCGGGATCAAGTCCAGATGTTGGCTCGTCCAGAATGACCAACTCGGGTTGATGAAGTAAGGCCTGTGCGATTCCCAGGCGCTGTTTCATGCCGTGGGAATAATTTCGCACGTTTTCTTTGGCTCGGTTCTGAAGCTGGACAATTTCAAGAACCTCTTTAATTCTATTATCATCAACGCCACCACTTAATGAACCAAGAATCTGAAGATTCTTTTCTGCGGATAAATAAAGATAAAAATCAGGCTTTTCTACTAAAGCCCCAATCCGAGAGTATATTTTTTGTCCTGATGATCTAACTTTATGGGAAAGCAATTCAAACGAACCGGAACTGGGCTTTATAAGATTCAACAGCATCCGGATAGTTGTGCTTTTACCGGCTCCATTTGGTCCCAGAAAACCGAAAATCTGGCCCTTTTCCACTGACAGGTTCAGGTCCTTCACCGCCCAGCGGTTTCCAAAACGCTTACTCAGATTAAAAGTTTCTAATATCATAATTGACCCCAAAAGCGGTCGTCAATTTAATGCCGAAAACAACAGAATCCAACGGATGTTTTAAAACGTAGACGGAATCAGGTCGCCTATTCTCGATACAAAAGCAGGTTAAATTACATCCAAAGTTGACGATCCAGACTTCTATACTGAATCGCCTCTGCAAGATGCTCCGGTAAAATTTCAACTGCATCGGACAAATCGGCAATTGTTCGGGATACTTTCAGGATTCGGTCGTATGCCCGGGCACTGAGCCCCAGTTTCGTAATGGCATTATGCAGAAGGGTCTGGCCGGTTTTATCTATCCTGCAAAAGCGATGAATCATTTTTGTATCCATGTCCGCATTCGCATAAATGCCATTATATTGTAAAAATCGCTCGGTTTGACGTTTCCGTGCCATCTGTACTCTGCTGCGAATATTTACAGACTGCTCTCCGGAGCTCTTTGCTGACAATTCCGATATTTTTACCGCAGGAACCTCAATATGTATATCAATTCTGTCCAGCAATGGACCAGATATCCTCGACATGTATTTTTGGATTTGCATCGCCGAACAGGTACAATCATTGTTCGGATCAGTACTGTAACCGCAGGGACAGGGATTCATGGCGCCAACCAATATAAAGTTCGCCGGATATGACAGCGACATCTGGGCCCGGCTGATAGTTACAGTGTTATTCTCCATGGGCTGGCGAAGCACTTCTAAAACATTCTTTTTAAATTCCGGCAGTTCGTCTAAAAACAGTACTCCGTGGTGGCTCAAACTGACTTCGCCGGGGCGAGGGATCTTACCTCCTCCAACTAGCGCTGCATCAGAAATTGTATGATGGGGCGATCTAAACGGCCGGGTGGCGACGATTCCTGCGCCAATCGGAATCAATCCGGCAACAGAGTGAATTTTGGTCGTTTCAAGTGCTTCATTGAGAGTCAAATTCGGAAGTATCGATGGAAATCGTTTTGCCAACATCGTTTTTCCAGATCCGGGCGGGCCAATCATAATGATATTGTGAGCACCGGCCGCAGCCACTTCCAGGGCACGTTTCGCATGTTCTTGGCCCTTGACATCGCAAAAATCCTGTTCATATTGCCGGTGTTCTTCAAACAATTCGGACACATTTATATGAATGGTTTCAGGATGGAAATTTCCATTCAGAAAATCAATGGCCTCCAGCAATGATTTTACGCCGACAACTTCTAACCCGCCGGCAATTGCAGCTTCCCGCGCATTCTCCTCTGGCAAAATCAGCCCCTTTACAGATGTGTTCTCCTGAATAGAAACCGCGATCGGAAGAGCGCCCCTGATTCCACGAAGAGTTCCGTCCAGCGACAGTTCTCCGAGAATTACATATTCATCCAGAAGCTTGGTTGAGACCCGACCCGCGGCACTGAGAATGCCAATCGATATCGGTAAATCAAACGCACTGCCTTCTTTTCGAATATCCGCCGGTGCCAAGTTAATGACAATTTTATTATTCGGTATAAAAAATCCTGTGTTCTTAATTGCCGACATAACCCGCTCTTTACTCTCTTTTACGGCACCTTCTGGAAGTCCCACCGTTATAAATCGGGGTACCTGTGAGTTGCCCAGGTTACATTCAACGTTTACCACATAGGCATCAATTCCCAATACGGCCGCGCTTTTCACAAGTGAAAACATTGACATTTCTGCATCCTTTTTCTTTTCGTTATCTGAATATATCGGTTTTTTAAGTGAGTTACAAAAAGAAATTCAGCAATATGGGCAATACCGGGTCATATCATAATGATATGCCTGGTATGTATAATTGATATTGACTCATCATGCGATTGTTGTAATTAAATATTACCTCTCGTCGATAAATCGAAAATCGTTGTTTGTTGGCACCGATTTTGTCATTAGTATAAACGGATTTAAAAAAGGAGTTTGCAAAATGACATTGAATATAATTAAAAAAATCATTCACTATCTGATAATTCCGTTAATTACGCTTTCCTTGTTCAGGCCCGTGTTTGCAGAAAAGCGTTTCGATACGGATGGCCGGGAAACACCCGGTATGGAAGACCAATATAAACAAGCGGCCAAGGAGTTGGAAAGCTGGTTTAAAAAACTGTCTGTTTATACAAGCGAAACATCTATCACGAATCAATCGGATTTGGGTTACTATTTTGATAATATCTCCTTCAAAGACGCCTACGAATTAAATTATTCCGGAAATACCGGGGTTATTATCAGTGGTAGTCGCGGCTGGAATAAACATCCGATCCTTCAGAGAGAAGATATTGTTATTACTATTGACGGGGCAACTATCCTAAATCGATCAAATTTTGAAGACATTGTCGAAGCCAAAGACATTGGTGATACGATAACCATTGAATACTATCGCCACGGCGAAACATTTACCAAAAAACTACCGGTTTTTAAAAAGGAATCAACCTGGAACAATGATCATCTGTTGATAAGTACGCCCCATAAAAAAAGCCGGGGCTTGGGGGGCGCGGCGTATAAACCAATGTTTGTTAATGCCAATCAAGCGGGTTTCAATGACTTGTTTGGAAGCCTTGGATTCGATAATCTGTCCGAAATCAACAATCTTTATCATGGGTTTGATTTGCAGGGCCTGGTCGGAAACGGGTATTTTATTGGTGGTTATGGTGTCTGGACCGGCCAGAAACAGAGCGTTAATTATACTATTGACTCGTCAATTCCGGTTAGACGGAATTTAAAATATAATTCTGGAATGGGGGGGGTCAGTTTGGATAAGCGTTGTCGATTATCAGATAAATGGATCGCTTCAGCCGGATTAATGATTGGTGGCGGTGGCACTCGGTTCGAAATTGACCAGACTGAAACCACCGTTGACTGGAACCAAATGGATTCTGACACCATCGGTTCATACAATGATTATTTGCAATTAAAAAAGGGCTACGTTCTCTTACAACCCCGCATATCGTTAATGTATCGGGTATTGCCGGTATTCTGGCTAAAACTTGAGGCCGGCTATATGCTCAGTTATTCAAAGAATGGCTGGCAACAGATTCTGAACGACAACCAGCATGATATTGCCGGACCAGGAAATAAAACCTCTCTGAACGGATTTACAATAAGCATTTCACCCTGGTTTGGATTTTAACGTAATTATATAGAGATGAAAGGAAATATCATGAACAGCACCAATTATAAAATAAACCGTGTATCAACCAATTTCATATTCCTGCTGATTCTTGCCTGGTTTCTGTTTGTCGCCCGGGTGCTCTCTGCACAACCAAAGGTTCTGACAAACGATACTGGAAAGGCATTACAAGAAGAACTCTTGTCGGGAATAAATCCCGATACGATCTCTGTCGATACTTTATTAATTGAAACTGAAAAAAGTGGCAAGCCGTATTTGGGAATCGTTTTTAGTCGCGAGCTGGATTTTGAAAAAGCTGCGAACCTGCACTATCCCAACACATATGGTGCCTATATCAATGAAATCGATGCTGATGGGCCGGCCGATCTGGCTGGTCTTCAAGAAGGCGATATAATCACCCGCTTTGGTAATGATAAAATCCGGTATAACGATCATTTTATTCGCATTGTGGAAAATTATCGTCCCGGGGATATCGTTACCGTAATCCTGTTTCGAGATGAAAAAATCATGAAAACAAACATAACATTGGACGCCGCTCCAGAACAAAAATATGTGGAATTAGATGAACCGGATTTCACAAAGGAATTAAATTTTCCGACCAAAAAGAAATACCACTTAGTAGAAAATAACCAAGACGGAATACTGGCCTGGGATTTTATTTTCTATGCCCCGGATAACATGGAATTATATGATGATTTTCTGAGCTCACAACTGGGTTATTCATCACTTCTTGAGGGAAAACAGGTGAACGATAAAAATTATTCCGGATTAAACATGAATGGTTTTCACTTAAGACCGGGCGATCAGGACGGTTCAATAAACTGGGGAATATTTTGGGCCAACAACAAGTGGAACCGTCAAAAACCGATTACTTATAACAGCAAAGATTTTACCCGCAATATGGTTCACAGTATTAATTACTGGGGCCTGACGCTGGACAGACAAATTACAATTTTTAATCACGTTCTGTTATCCGCCGGTGTGCTGGCCGGCCGATTGACCAGCGGGCTGGATTTTTACCAGACCGAACCCCTGGATTCGTGGGGTGATATAGGAATTCAGTTGTCAAATAACGAACAGAATTATCTGAGCGTCGAAAAAAAGTATCTTCTAATTCAGCCAAATGTTTCTCTCATGATTCCTGTATTAGGGGATATTGGTATCCAGGTAAAACTCGGTTACTTTTATGGAATACCCCAATCAAGCGGATGGAAGGTGACGTCTATGAATGGTGAAAAAAGCGTAATTGATTCGCCCAATTCGTCCATCGGTGGCTATACTGTGTCGTTCGGACCAGCGATCATCTTGAAATAATACAGATCAGGGCAAAGTTCAAATTAAAGGGGAGTTTATATAAATCTCACAATCGTATTCTCACAAACCCACACAACATGCTCTTTCCGCCCGGAGAGGGCATGTTCACTAGCGTACAAAACTCACCGGATTCACGTAAAATAATTGGATTAATTTCCGGTTTAATGTATCTTGTAGCAACATTATGTTTGGAACAATTACAGATCGGCTCATCGCTACAATAATTTCCATCGGCTCGCTATTTTTTCCATTCATTGACGGCATTGAGCCTGTTTTCAACGATGTCCGAATAAGTATTATCGAAAACACACTGGTACTATCCATGCATCTCGAAAACTGTTATACCGAAGAACTGGATAAAATCCTCATGTCCGGGCAGGTGGTTACCCTTCGGTTCCAGGCTGAGCTCTATGACCGAATCCAAACACAACCCATTCTGACCAGGCAATTTTACCAGACCCTCCGATATAATCCTCTTGAAAAACAGTACTGGCTCTATTCCTCAGAAAAGGACAATAGCGATACTTTCAGTACGCTTCAACAGGTTCATAGAAATTTCAGCACCTTGAACAATATTTATTTGTTGAGGGCCGGTGATCTGGAAAAAGGAAAGAACTATTTTATCCGATTGACGGCGTATTTAGATCCGATTACCTTTATCAGCCAAAAGTCTAACCTTGATCTTATGCTGTATTGGAACAACAAAAAGCCCATTGTAAACACCGAATCTTTTAATCTGTCAATATTTTATCACTAACGACCTCTATGAAAAAATTAATCCCATCTTTTCGTCTGCAAATCTTCATCATTTTTATCATCCTGCTGTTTATTTCAGTAATGTTCACGCGCACATTTTTTATCCGCAGCAATGACGAATTCCTGCAGCGTCTTTCCGAACAGAACATACTGGCAAACATCGAATCACTCTACGCCGATTTTTCCGGTTCAATACCGACGAATCAATCCCAAAAATTCAACCGTGATGTCGAATCGCTAATGCTTGGGCAGAAAGCAATTGACCTGTCCGTCGATATATATCGGCAACAAATCAATGCCTACTCACGCTATATTTTTATCTTTATCCTGTTGTCTGTATTAATTGTTTTTGTATTGTCAATTAGCCTGATCACTCGTCCACTACGGCGCCTGCAGGCGGGCACTCAGGCGCTGATGTCGGGTGAAAAAAACATTCAGATAATGGAAAACCGCTTTTCGCCGATAAATGATCTGATTTTATCCTTCAATTCAATGGTGCGTGAAGTGGACCGCCAGCGCCGGATTGCAATTGAGGCCGAAAAGCAGTTGGTCTGGAAGGAAATTGCCCGGGTCATGGCCCATGAGATCAAAAACCCCCTGACGCCGATCAAATTGAGCGTCGAGCGACTGGAAATGAAAGCGGGTTCAAACACCGAGATTAATACCCGTCTTTTACACGAAAGTCTCGGTATCATCAAAGAAGAAGTTAATAATCTCCAGACACTGGTCGAGCGCTTCCGGGGATTTGCGTCACTGCCGAAGGCCAGGCCTGAATTTTATAGATTCGACGTTCAACTTGAAGAAATCGTCGGCGCCTATCGATCCGATCACAATATTGCATTAAATATTGAAACCAATCTGCCCCTTATTTACGCTGATAAAATTCAAATGAAACAGGCTATCGTAAATCTAATTCAAAACGCCATTCAATCCTCAGATCGCGACGATTTTCATATATTTATTAACCTAAGAATCGATGGAGACACTATCGTTCTTGAGATCAAAGATAATGGTCCCGGAATTCCTTCAAAATATATTGAGAAAATATTTGAACCATACTTTACAACACGACGAAAGGGCACAGGGCTCGGTCTTCCAATTGTAAAGCGTATTATTGAAAATCACCACGGGAACATAATGCTTAGTAGTGTGGAAGGACACAGGACAACGTTCACCATCACATTACCAATTATAGAAAATGAAAGATGAACAATGCATATATTGATTATTGATGATGAAAAAAACATTCGGCAGGTTCTTTCCGGAATATTAACCGACGAGGGCCACATGGTAAGTCTGGCCGAAACGGGCGAAGAAGGCTTGCTGCGACTGGGTGAATCACTTGTTGATCTTGTATTTCTGGATGTAAAATTGCCAAAAATCGGCGGAATCGATGTATTAAAGCAGATAAAGAAGGATTGGCCATCTGTAGACGTGCTAATGATTTCAGGAGATAGTGATATTAACACAGCCGTCAGCGCCGTCAAAATGGGCGCCCACGACTTCATGGAAAAGCCACTGTCACTTCCAAAAGTCCTGATTGTGGTACAAAACATCGCTGAAAAAAGGAGATTATATCAAAAATGTATTATTGTCGATGAGAAAATCGATTTTCGTTATCGTATTATTGGTCACTCGCCACAAATCAATACTATTCGGGAAATGATCCGCCGGGTTGCCAAAACCGACGCAAAAGTCCTGATCACCGGGGAAAGCGGCACAGGTAAAGAGCTAGTCGCCTATGCCATTCATAAAATGAGCCTCCGGTCAGAAAATCCGTTTATCACGTTTAACAGTGCTGCGATTCCCAGAGAGCTTGTCGAAAGCGAATTGTTCGGGTATGAAAAAGGTGCTTTTACCGGCGCGGACAGGCAAAAACCCGGAAAACTGGAAAGCGCAAATCATGGAACGATCTTTTTGGACGAAATAGGTGACATGAATATCGATGCTCAGTCCAAAATTCTACGGGTTCTGGAAGAGGGAAAATTTGAACGTGTCGGAGGTAACCGGACCATTGATATCGATGTTCGGGTTCTTGCTGCCACCAATCGAAATATTGAAGAAATGATTAAAAACGGACGTTTTCGCGAGGACCTATATTACCGGTTAAATGTTGTGCCTTTTTATTTACCACCTCTCCGGGAAAGATCCGGCGATTTACCGGTACTGCTCGACCACTATCTGCAAACCTATTCCAACGAACTCACAGCTACCAGAAAATATTTTACAGAACCCGCTTTGGATATATTAAAACATTATCATTTCCCGGGAAATATCCGCGAACTGAAAAACCTTGTTGAGCGACTGTATATTTTGTCAGATACTGACAAGATTGACGAAAACGATGTTCGGCAAAACCTGGCCCTTCAGCGATCTGCCGGACAAAACGTCCTCAAAACTATTCTTCAAAAAGATTCTTACGGAGCTGCAAAGCGGGCGTTTGAAACCTATTATTTTTCCGAGAAATTAAAACAAAGTGGTTGGAACATCAGTCGTCTGGCAAATGAAATTGGCGTACTTCAACCCAATTTATCCCGGAAACTTAAAGCCCTTGGAATTAACATTACGGAAAGCATTTAACCGATATATAATCGTTATTAGAGAAGCGTATTCTCGATTTTTCCTGAGTAGTTTTTGGATTCGAATGCAGCGATTTCTTTAGCAATGCGACCGCAGACATCATCACGGTGAGATTTTGCCGCCAGTTTGATCGCATTGGTAATTGCCTTGGCCCTTGATCTCCCGTGAGCTTTTATTACAATTTCTTTAAAGCCGAGTAGCGGCGCACCGCCATATTCCGAATAATCAGTAGAGCTTTTCAACTGCTTTATCCCGCTGGATAGCGCAATTAGGCCCAATCGCCAGATAAACCGGTGTTTAAACGCATAGCGACCCAGATGCGAGGCCATTTCCGCTATACCTTCCATTGTTTTTGTCACGATATTGCCGACATAGCCCTCTGTGACAACTACATCGGAAAGCCCGTGCATGACTTCATTGCCCTCGATATTACCGATAAAATTTACTTCTGGCAATTCATCCAGAATTTTATAAACACTTGTCAACAACTCACCGCCCTTGTAGGATTCTTTACCAATGTTTAACAGCGACACTGTAGGATCTTGAATTCCTTTTATATCAGAAGCATATATTTTGCCCATCAAAGCAAACTGGACCATGTCTTCCACCGAACAGTGGATGTTTGCACCAACATCCAGAAGCAAGGCGAAGTGATCCTGGCGCTTCTGGGCATTTCTGGTTGGATATACCGTTGCAATGGCGGTCTTACGTACCCCGACAATCCTTGGAATATTAAGCGACGATGCAAGAACATAAGCGCCCGTATTTCCCGCAGACACAACTCCCTGCGCACGTCCCTCGGCACAGAGTTTTGCGGCAATTATCATAGATGCATTTGGTTTTCGCCGGATGGCTTCGCGTGGTATATCTTCCGAAGTAATTACTTCTTTCGTATGAACTATTTCGATCTGGGCTGAATTGTTGGGCTCATTGCTCAATATAGATTCGATTTGGGCTTCATCTCCAACCAAAATAATTTTTCCGGGCGATTCTATTGTTGCAGTCGCTGCACCTTTGACGATCTCATATGGGGCATAATCACCTCCCATTGCATCAACTGCTATTACCGTATTATTCTCTATTTCATTCATATTTACCCTGCCTCTTTTTTAAAATCTATGCATTTTTTCATCTATTGTAAAGCGGCATTCATATTCCGCTGCATTCTTTTAAATTTTAAACGTTCAATTACCGTATTCTTAAAAACCGATGTGAATTTATCTATATTCCCCGCATTGCCCGAATCAATATAGTTTTGGATTTGGTCTTTTCGGTCCAAATACCGGGAGTCGGGTGTTGTTTTTAACCATTTTCGATTCCACGGACAGATTTCCTGGCAGACATCACATCCATACACCCATTTATCCAAGAGGGCCCTTTCCGCATCGGAGAAATTATCTTTTTTTTCAATCGTCAGGTACGCAATACACCGGTTGGAATCTATCAGTCCGGGTTCGACAATTGCCCCGGCTGGACATTGATCGATACAAAGCGTGCACGCACCACATCGATTCGCGGTCGTATCGGCCGGTTGAATATCAACAGATAACAGTAATATTCCGATAAAACAGTACGAACCGATTCCCTTACCGATAAACACTCCGTTTTTACCAATCCAACCCAGACCCGCTTGCTCGGCATACGCTTTTTCCATAATCGGGCCGGTGTCCACATATATTTTTCCGTTGATAGTACTGTCTTTATCTTTGATCCCCGATAAAACAGAACCCATCTTCTCTTCAATAACTTTGTGATAATCCTGCCCCAGCGCATATCGTGATATTTTCAAACCACTTTTTAACGATATCGGATCATTGAAGTAATTGTCCAGCACCACAAACACCGATTTGACCCAAGGAAATTTATTTCTAATATCAATGCGATCATCTTTTGTCCGCCTCATCCACTCCATGTCTGCATGATAGTTTTTGATCAGCCATTTTTCAAATTGCTGTATATATTTTACACTCAGCAGCGGTTTGGAGATTCCACCGGCAGATAGTTTATTGGTGCTTACAATGTTTTTTATCTGGTCCGGTGTGATCATTGTCAAATATACAATGCATTTTCTGTCAACAAAACCGGTTTAATGAATAATCAGTTTGTATAGAAACAAATAAAAGACGTATATTTCACCCTTGAAAGGATAAATGAATGGGTAGTTTAAGCGATTTATTTAAAAATGAAACTGGCAAGATAAAGCAGACAGAACCCGAACCGGTCGATGACGCAATTGAAATTGGCAAACCCACCGATGGGAAAAAACGGGTTTTATTCATTTGTACCGGAAATTCTGTCCGAAGCCAAATGGCCGAAGCCCTGCTGAAATCGCTGGGTTCGGACAAGTTTGAGGTTTTTAGCGCCGGCATAACACCAGCTGGGGTTCACCACCTGACAAAACAGGTAATGGGCGAGATCGGTATTTCAATGGATGGTCATCATAGCCAGCATGTCAGTGAATATGAAAATACAGTCTTTGATTTTGTTATTCCACTATGTGAAGTTGCGGCCCTTAGTTGCCCGGAATTCCCCGGCGAGCACCAACGCATTAATTGGTACATCGATGATCCGATCCGGGTACTGGGAGGCGATGAGCGCAAGCTGACAGCATTTCGGATTACCCGCAATATCTTAAAGAAAAAAGTTCAGGCATTTATTCAGGAAGCATAAAAAAAGCCCCAATCGGGGCTTTTTTATTAAATCGACCAAATATCTATTTATTCCTAATATCCCACAGTTTACCAAACAACCCTTCCAGTGCTTTCCCCAGATTTTCATCTCGGGCAGTGGTAATATCCGCCTCGTTTTCCAACACAACGTAAGGAACTTTATGGCCCTCTACATTAATAATTTCAGGATCTCCTCCCTTAAATTGCTCCCAGTCAACTTCGCCATAAAGACGTTCCAGTTTCCAGTCCGGTAATCCGTGTTCCAGAATACTATCCGGACGATCGGGATTAAAACGTTTTTTATTTTTTCTCAGCGATTCTTTAAAGGAAACGTCAATATAAAAAATCGCGGCTTTTTTTAGAATATCGCCAGACAAGTGCGGATATGCATCAATATACCCACCATGCTCGGTTCCCCGTGAAAATTCGATTAGGGAAGTGTACTTCTGGTGATAGTCTTTAATGTCCCGGAGGCGCTTGCTATAATCCATAGAGATTCTTTCGATCAACAGGTGCCATTGATATTCATGCAGGAACAATCCGTCTTTGGTGGATTGCATTCTGGGTTTTTTCATAATTTTTTCAAGAATCGCATCTTGTTCAAACCATTTCCACAACATCGGAAAATCATCGATCTCGTCCATTTTACCAATGTGAAAACGCTCTTTGCGTTCATCCAGTGGTGTCTTTTTTAAATAATCGATCACCTCGGATTTTCCCGAGGCGGGGCGACCATTTAGAATGATAATTTCAAATATATCACGACTCATACCTTACTCCTTTTTTGTTTTTATCGATTTACTTGTGGGTACAACATTCCATAGGCGGGACATTACAATCGCTCCAATTATTGCAAAGGGAACGGGCCAAAGTTTCCAAACCTGCCATCCAAAATTAGTCGTAATGTATCCAACCACCATGCCGACAATTGATCCGGCCAGATATTGCATGCCGTCAATTAGGCCCACGGCTGTTCCGGCCGCTTTCCTGCCACCAAAGTCCATTGTGGCGGCACCGGCTATCATCCCGTGTGATCCGTTCACAAAAAACGATAATATGGGCAGCATAATTGCCGGTGCATATGCCCCAAGGTGGAGAGCGTCAGCAAAATAAAACAAGATCAACATTACAGTCATTCCAATAAAACCAAAAACGATTACAGGGGCGCGACGCCCACGATAAATTCGATCTGATGATATTCCGAATGCAAAACCGCCAAGAATTCCGAATAGCGCAATTCCCCACGCCGTAATTTGGTAAGGGATATCGGTCCCAAGAACATTGTGCATTTCTTTGTAATAAACCGGCCACCAGGCATCAACGACGCTTCGCCGGACAAAGCCAATCATCATGGAGCCAACCGCAATCATCCACATGACCTTACTACTAAAAACCTTTCTCAAAACATCCCGCAGGCGAACCTTCTCAATGATTTTTCCTGATCCATCTCCAGAATCGAACTCCAGATAGCCGGCCTCCTCCGGTGTGTCCTTGACAAAAAATAACACTAAAACAAAAAGCCCAACGATAACAATCGCCGGAACCCAGAACGCCCAATACCAGGCCATATATTTTACTATCAATGGGGTTCCGGAAAATGCCAGGATTAAGCCAAACCTAATTAAAACACCAAAAATTGCCGAAAAGGTTCCTCGCTCTCTGATATGAAACCATTGTGCATTTATTTTAACAATTGAAAGCGCACCAAACGACTGAAAATAACCATTTAAAGACCAAGTCGCCGCCAGTAGCCAGAGCAATCCGGTCTTACTAATACCATAATTCAAGATAGACTCTTGAACCAATTCATGACCAGCCCAGACGGCTGGTGCATGAACAAAAATATATGAAAGACCAAAAAGGCCATTCATGATAATAACTCCGGCAGCGCCAATAAGGAATGCTTTTCGGCCACCAATTTTATCTGCGATTGGCCCATTTATTACTACCGATAAACCATATACAAGTGGCATCAGGGTCTCGAAAATTCCAAGATTACTTTTTGTCCAACCAAAAACCGATTCTAATGTTGGCGCAATTGCTGAAAAATTATATCGAGACATATAAAAGAAAGAGTACAAAAAACCAATAATTAACCAGTTTTGAATTCGGCGTGATTTGAAATCATCTGAATATACGGGAAACTCGGATACAATTGTTGACATAAATGCTTCTCCTGGTGATTAAATATTTTTATAACGGTAGATGAAATTATTTATCGGCACAAAACAAAATTAATATTTATGATACAAAAACCAAACTTTATTTTTACCTGCATTTTGTATAAGTTAGACTCCATGAAAAAGATAAAAATTACTATCGATCAAAAAAAATCCATCTCTGTCCCCGCCGGGCAAACAATACAGAAGGTTTTTAATAATCTCGTTCCACCCCACCGCGGACATGAATACCTTGCCGTCAAAAACAATATCTTTGCATCTCTGAATGAAGCAATTACCGAGGACACCACTATCGGCACACTCCCCTTTTTCTTTGAATCTTCTCGCAGGGCATATGAAAATGCTTCTGTCGCCATGCTACAGTATGTCGTTGAAAAAATACTCCCCGGTCAAAAACTATATATATTACACAGTATGTGCGATGGTATTTATTGTGAAATTAATCAAAACAATGACGTGCCAGAACAGACTATTTCAATAATAAATAAAGG
>Ga0268281_1000825_pt1 | contig 20607 bp, 22 predicted proteins | sample saktaG_10_FD_190134 | JGI IMG/M metagenome (GOLD analysis project Ga0268281, IMG submission 190134) | Saline water microbial communities from Sakinaw Lake, British Columbia, Canada - sak_2011_5_24_50m | ecosystem: Environmental > Aquatic > Non-marine Saline and Alkaline > Saline ... | reverse complement strand
TTCCGCTAGCATTTGCATGGTATTAACTGAGTTAGTTTTTACTAACTCCAGCCAACCACCAACCGATTCATTTTGCAACATGTTTTAAGTGCCTCATACTGTAAAGTATACCAGTGGCCAGTGCATTATTCCCAAGAAATTAGCAAAAGTGGTATAATGACAGAATGAAAATAATCGTTGCCAAGGACAAAAAGTTAGAAGGGCACAACTTTTTTGTAAAATTTGTCAGAATTTTTAGTGTACCCATCCTAAACAGTCTGCCCAAAAAATTTTTACGGAAATTTATGCGCGGGTCAAGCCAGGATGCCGAAGTTGTACTGGATAATGTAGGTTCTGCTAGGGCTTTGGAAGTTATGTACGGAAGATACAGAAGAAATCTTTTTGCGAGGGGTGCCTTGCAAGGAATAGCTGATATATTTTGGCACCACTTTGTTTCACAGGCCAAAGGCGTAAGAAACCGGCTTAAAATTGTGGAGAGCAATTTAAATAACGAAATCTGCCGGCTTTTAAAAGAAAAAAAAGAAAAAGAAATCAAAATTGTGACTATCGGCGGAGGGTCAGCAAGAGGCATTCTTGAAGTATTGAAAAAACATTCTGATGCTTTGAAAAATTGGAAAATTTCTGTGATAAATTTAGATAAGAGTTTAAAAGCTATAGAATTGGGAAAAGAGCTGGCAAAAGATTTTGGTTTTTATGAAAATTTTAAGTGGATCAACGATCTGGCGCAGAATGTTAAAAACCATATTGCGCCCGATTCAATCGATGTTGTGGAAATGGTCGGCTTACTAGATTACTTCCGAGACGAAAAAGCAGTAGAAACTTTTAAAAATATTTATGATATAATGAGGGAAAAGGCTCTCTTTATGGTGGGAAATATTGTGCCGAATAAAGAACAACCTTTTATATCGCGACTTGGTTGGCCAAAAATGTATTATAGACAGCCGTCCGACTTATCAAGGCTTTTATCGGAATCAGGATTTTCGAAAGAAAAAGGAGAGATTATTTTTGAGCCATTAAAAAATCACATAGTAGCGGTTATTAAAAAATAAGATGACGCTTTTAAATGTTTTCGCTATATCTGGACTCGTTAATGCTTTAATCGTTTTGGTTCTGGGTATTTTTATCATTTTTCATAATTGGCGGGATAAAACAAACCGTTTGTATTTTTTAATTGTAATGGCGATTTGTTTGTGGTCTCTAAGCTATTGGAGGTGGCTTTCTAGTAGCGATGAGTTGTCGGCGTTATTTTGGGTCAGGCTATTGTCAGTCGGTTCCACACTAATACCTGTTTTTTATTTTCATTGGATTGCCTCCCTGTTAAAATTTGAGAAAAAAGAGAAGACGACAATTTGGCTGGTTTATATTCTAGGTGGTCTATTTTTACTGTTTTCATTCTCAGATCTTTTTGTAAGCGGAGTCCAGCAGAAATTATTTTTCCCGTTCTGGCCGAATCCTGGAATTTTGTATCATTTTTATTTGTTCGCCTTTTATATCTGTCTAGTTATTTATTCTGGAGTTTTGCTCGTTAGGACTTACAAAATATCTTTCGGCGAGGATAAAAAGAGGATGGTTTATCTTTTAGGGGGTAGCATAATAGCTTTCGGCGGGGGGCTAAGTAATTTTTTCTTATGGTATAACATTCCTATTGCACCATACGGTAATTTTTTGGTGGCTTTTTATGTTGTTCTCTTCGGCTACGCGACAATTAAATACAGGCTATTTAATGTGCAAACTATTGCAACAGAGTTGTTTGCAATAGCAATTTGGATTTTCTTTTTTATCAAAATATTATTGTCTATCAGTTTTAATGATTTATTAGTGAATATTTTTCTATTTATAGCAGTGGTGTTTTTTGGAATTTTGTTAATAAGAAGCGTTTTTAAAGAAGTTAAACAAAAAGAGCAGATGGAGCAGATGGCGAAAGAAATTGAGAGGGCTTATGAAGTGGAAAAGCAAGCTAATAAAGAATTAGAAAAGCTGGATAAATATAAGAACAACTTTTTAATGCAAGCTCAGCACGATATGAGGAGCCCGTTGAGCACCCTTATGGGATATACTGATTTGTTGGTGGATGGCTCTTACGGCAAATTAAGTAAGGGCGCAACAGGCACTGTCGTAAGGATGCAGGACATAATACAAAACAAAATCAAAGATGTAAATAATTTTTTAGATATAGAGCAATTTAAAATGGGTAAGGGAGTTGTTGCCCTAAAGCCCGGCGTGGACCTTTCTTCTATTTTAGAAGAAATAATCAGCGCCCTTAGTCCTAAAACTCAAGGAAAGGGAATATATTTAAAATTTGAGAGGCCGGAGGAAGCATTTGTTGTTACAGCCGACAGGGAAAAATTAAAAGCAGCGATTTTTAACATCGCAGATAATGCAGTAAAATATACAGAGAAAGGAGGGGTGGCAATAATGTTGAAAAAAGAAAAAGAAAAAATTAAAGTTGAAATAAAAGATTCCGGCATCGGGATTCCGCAAGATAAAATAAAAAACATATTTGAGGAGCAGTTTGAAAGGACCCAACGAGCGCAAAGAACAGCCTCGGGAAGCGGGATTGGATTATATTTATCCGGACAGATTATTAAGCTTCACAATGGAAAAGTTTGGGCAGAATCTAACGGCGAAGGGAATGGTTCGATGTTTTATATTGAGTTGCCGATAAGTTAAAAAAGTAAAAATATTTTCCAAAAGCAGGAGAATAATATAGACTAAATTATCTAAAAGGATTATTATTAAAAGGAGATATATTAAGGTTTTGTAGCAATTGTGAAGACAATAAATATAAAAAATATATGGTTAAAAAAGTAAATAAAAAAATTCTTATAGTAGAAGACGACGAGGACTTTATTTCTATACTTAAAACAAAATTTACCGCCGAGGGATTTTCTGTTGTTACCGCCGCAGACGGAGAAGAGGGCGCAAGGCAGGCGGAAAAAGAAAAGCCGGACTTAATTTTTTCAGATGTTTTAATGCCAAAGATGGACGGCGTAGCTATGGCTAAAAAATTGAAAGAATCCGATATTAAAACGCCGATTATATTTTTGACAAACATAAAAGACCAGAATTACATAGAAAGCTTGCAGAAATTGGGCAAGTTCGATTATTTGATTAAATCTGATTTGAGAATCAGCGAAATTGTTGATAAGGCAAAAAAGAAGCTTGGATTGTTATAGGTTTTAATGTTGTTTTTCAACAAAGAATCCGTTATAAAGCGGCTTTTTTGTTGTGTTTGCAATTTATCCACTTTTTGGGCTTATCTTCTATTTGCATTATATGTTATAATTATAAAAAAGGTGCACGACAGCGCAAAGAGCAAAATCATATGAAGGTTGAGTTACAAAAGCTAAAAAAATTTATTTTGGAGGCTGGCTTAATAGATGGAAAAAAATTTGCAGAAGCCATAGACCAAAGCGAAAAATCTAAAAATGGGATTGAAGAGATTTTGGTTTCCGAGGGTTTGATATCGCAAAAAGAGCTGATTAAAATTGAGGCTTATCTTTTGGGTATTCCTTTTATAAATTTAGAGGATGAAACTATTTCGCCCGATGTCTTAAAAATAATTCCTGAATCGATTGCAAGGGCGCATAATATAATCGCCTTCAACAAAAAAGACAACAACCTTGAAGTTGCGATGCTCGACCCGGAAGATTTGAGGATGATTGAGTTTATAAAAAAAACAACTCCTTCCTTAAAAATTTTAGCAAGATTAACCACCCCGGAAGGTATAAAAAATGCCTTATCCCAATATCAAGAGGCCATAGAAATAGAATTTGGAGATATTATGAAAGGTGGCGCGGAGGGGATTAAACACATAAAAGAAGAGGAAATACCCGAAGGGGACGCAAGAGGTAAAGAAGAATTAAAAAAAGCAGCCGAAGAAGTATCTATTATACGAGTTGTTGATACTTTGTTAAAACACGCAATTTTGCAGAGAGCCTCTGATGTCCACATTGAACCCCTGGAAAAAGAGGTTGTTATTCGGTATAGGGTTGATGGAATATTACACGATGTTATCTCTTTGCCAATTACTACCGCTTTGGGTATTGTCGCCAGAATCAAGGTGCTTTCTAATTTAAAACTCGACGAGCACAGGTTGCCTCAAGACGGCAGATTCAAAATTGAGACAGAAGATTTTAAATATTCTATTAGGGTTTCTGTTTTGCCGGTTTTAAATGGCGAAAAAATAGTAATGAGGATGTTGGCCGAAGATACAAAAAGTTACACTTTAGAAGATTTGGGTTTTATGGGAGACATATTGGAAAAAGTCCACGACAGTTTATCAAAAACAACGGGCATGGTATTGATAACCGGGCCTACGGGGTCAGGAAAAACAACTACACTTTACGCAATGATGGAAATTATAAATACTCTTGGGGTGAATATATCCACAATAGAAGACCCGATTGAATATAGAATGCCAAGAATTAATCAAACGCAGGTTAATGATAAAATAGGCTTAACTTTTGCATCTGGATTAAGGGCTCTAGTGAGGCAGGATCCCAATATTATTATGGTTGGAGAAATAAGAGATAGGGAAACAGCAGACTTAGCGGTTAACGCCGCCCTGACCGGACACTTGGTTTTATCAACCCTTCATACTACGGGAGCCGCAGGAGCCATCCCCAGGATTATAGATATGGGTATAGAGCCGTTTTTACTTTCGTCAACTATAAATATAATTATTGCCCAAAGGCTGGTAAGGAAATTTTATGGCGATAAAGAAAAATATAAACTTAAACAGTCAGACTTTGCAAATCTGGAAAAATATTGTGATATAGGAAGAATTACAGAAATATTAAAGCAGGAAAAGATATTAAAGCCCAAAGAAACAATTAAAGATGTGGAACTTTACAGGCCAAAGCCAACCAAAAATTCTTCTTCGGGGTATAAGGGCAGAATCGGGATTTTCGAAGTTTTATCAGTGAATGACGCAATCAAAGATTTAATAAATAGAAAAGCCACAACAACAGAAATAGCCAGGCAAGCTATGCGAGACGGGATGAGAACAATGGTGGAAGACGGCCTTGTTAAAGCCGCTAAAGGGTTAACCTCAATAGAGGAGGTTCTCCGTGTAATAATGGATTAAGCTACAAAAATGGTAAATTTTTCATATAGAGCAAAATCAATCGGCGGGGAGATAAAAACGGGAAATTCGGACGCCAAAAATATAAAAGAGTTAGCCCAAAATTTGAGGGGAGACGGACTGTTTTTGGCGGAGGTTGATTTTAAGACAGAAAACATAAAATCTAAGTTTAACATTCCCCTTTTTTCCGGCAAGGTTTCTATAGCCGAAAAAATGTTAATGACCAGAAATCTTTGGATAATGGTTTCTACGGGACTTCCCCTCGTTAAGGGGTTTTCTATTTTGTCCGCGCAAGCAAAAAGCAAAAGAATGAAAATAGCTCTATTGGATATAGGGCAGGAAACCAGCAAGGGGAAAACTTTATCAGATTCTTTAAGCAAATATCCTGATATTTTTTCCGAGCTTTACCAAAGCATGATACGAGCGGGCGAGGAATCGGGAACATTAGAAGACGCTTTAAGTGTTTTATCGTTGCAGCTGGAAAAGGAAAAAGAAATGAAATCTAAAGTGCAAAATGCGCTGATTTATCCCGGTATTTTAGTTACTACGCTGATTCTTGTTGGAATTTGTTTATCAATTTTCGTGCTTCCAAAACTTAATAATTTTTTTGTAGGACTGCATGCAAATTTGCCCCTGACGACCAGGATAATATTGGGTTCCGGAGATTTTTTCCTGAAGTATTGGTATCTTTTAGCCATAGGAGTTGTTGTTTTAATTTTCGTTTTTTCAGCACTAATTAAAACAAAAAAAGGAAGATTTATTATAGATACGACATTATTAAAAATTCCACTTGTTTCTTCCTTGGTAAAAAAAAGCAATACGGCCGCGTTAATCAGGTCATTGAGCTCTCTTTTGTCTGCGGGCGTTTCTTTAGTAAGGTCTCTGGAGATAACCGCAGGGACTGTAAATAATTTTTATTTTAAACAAGCATTGTCAGAGGCGTCTAAAAAAATAGAAAAAGGAGAAAAATTATTTAGCAGTTTAAAAACCCATCAAGATATTTTTCCTTATGGCACAACCGAAATGATTGAAATTGGAGAGGAAACGGGTAAAACTTCTTTAATTTTGAAAAAATTGGCGGAGTTCTACGAGGAAGAAGTGTCCAACGTAGCGGAAAATTTATCTGCAATAATTGAACCGGTTTTACTGGTCGTTATCGGGCTAGCGGTCGGAGTTTTCGCAGTTTCCATAATGGGACCGCTATACTCGGTCTTGGGCACGATATAAAATTTATAAACATTTTGGCTTGCAGACTCAAAATTAATGCGTGGATATGAATAAAAATAACAACGCTGGATTTACCCCGTTAGAAGTTTGCGATGGAATAATATCGCGCTAAAAGTCCGGCGGGATTTTTAGCGCCAAAAATTAGCGATTAAATTATTAAATGATTACAAAAAAATATTTTAAGAATGGCAAACTTCTAACGGGGTTTACTTTAATTGAAATAATTATTGTGATCGCGATTTTGAGCGCCATAGCGGCAATAGTTGTTTTTAATTTTCCCTTTGTCAAGAAAAAATCAGACTTAGATAACAGCGTTAAAGAGTTTGTAAGCGTGTTAGAGCTTGCCAGGAACAAAACTATTTCGTCTGAAGGCGACAGCCGGTACGGAGTCCATCTAAATACCGCGGTCTCGCCCAATCAGTATGTATTATTTAAAGGGGAAAGTTATGCGGATAGAGACGTTCCTGCTGATGTAATATACTGCTTGCCTGACACAACTGAATTTTATGATATTAATTTGGGCGAGGGAAACGAAATAGTTTTTGACAGGCCGGGCGGCGGAGTAGAAAATTCCGGAAGCGTTTCTGAGAGGATTAAATCAGATGCCGCTTTAAATAAAACCGTTTATATCGCAAGCTCCGGTCTTGTAAGCTTCAACTTGCCGGTGACTCCGCCAGGATCTAACAGGGTTATAGATTCAAGGCATGTTTATTTTAACTACAGCAGAACCATCGACACCGTAAACGAAAATATAATATTAACTTTTGATGGCACTATAACAAAAACAATTCCGATCAGTTCTAATTTATCCGGGGGAGAGATAGAATGGAGTGGAGTTTTTGACGTCGGAGGAGAAAATCAGGCGTTATCAATCAAGACTCATAGTTTAAATAATCCAGATATGTATTTTAGCATCCACAGAGACAGGAGATATAATAATAAGAGCCTCAAAATTACAATTTCTGGGGACAGCTCGGGAAGTCTTGCGGAGTATCCGGCAGACGGCACAGATGCTAATTTCTCGTCAGCTTATGTTTCCGGTTTTATAAAAATATAAATGATTAAAGAAAAAAATATCGATTCTATAAGCATGGCAAAAAAAGAAAACTTCGGCTTTATGCTTTTGGAAATAATAATATCAATAGCCATTATTACTATTGTTTTTGTGACCTTGTCCGGCATAGGAGTACTGGTCATAAATACTTCGTCTTCGATACGGAACGAAACCAAGGCAGATTTTTTGATGAAGGAAGAGTTCGAGGCTGTGAGAAATTTTCGCGATGGAACCACGTGGGCGACAGACGGCCTTGGCGCAGTAAACACGGGCAGCGGGAATCCATATTATTTAACAAATAATTTAGGCAACTGGGCACTTGTTTCTGGAACAGAAATAGACGGTGTTTTTACAAGGAAAGTTATTTTTGATAAAGTTTCCCGCGATCCGGTCACTCACGATATCGAAGACATCTATAATCCAACAAATAATGATAGCGATACCAGAAAAATCACAGTAATAATTACGTGGCAAGGAAAAACATCTCAAGTTGTTTCATATTTTACTAATTGGAAATGATGATTAAAAAATTTTTAAATAAATTCATCCGTGCCGGAAAAAACGCGTGTCATGGGGTTATTGACGGAAAAAAACATTGGAGAGGATTTTCACTTTTAGAAGTTTTGGTTTCCATTGCAATTTTCTCTATAATTCTGTTGGTGGTGTCTTTATTTTTTTCTTCGATGAACGCGTCTAATTCAAAAACAAAAGTTGATGCTGACGCATTGGAAAATGCGCAAAAAGCCATCGAGGAGATAGCGTATGAAATAAGGGGAGCTAAAAGCATTTATACTCCTACAACTACAGCGAGCCAGCTTTCATTGGAAACATCGAGATATTTGCCACCCGGAGAAGACAATACTTTTATTGATTTTTTCTTGTGCGGTTCTGTGGTTTGCCTGAAAAAAGAATTCCAAGAACCAATTGCCCTAACATCAGATTCTGTGGATGTAACAAGCCTTGAATTCTCACAAATTTCAACCGGAGGGGCGCCCTCTGGGCCATCGTCAGTGCAGATAAATATAACGGTTAGTTCTGCGGCCGGAGAAAATTTTTCTTCGGTAAGCCTTACGTCAACAACATCTTTAAGAAATTATTAACCCCGCTAAAAATTTGAACACACAAGAAAAATCAATGAATAAAATTGTAAATAGTCAAAAGGGGTACGTCATCTTAATGATTACATTTTCCATAATGATAATTATGTTAACTATGGCTATGGCCGTAAGTTTTTTAACAGCCAACAGACAAAAAAACATCACTAACACCGTCAAATCAACTCAGGCGTATTATGCGGCTGAAGCAGGAATAGAAGACGCTTTATTAAGATTAAAAGAGGCGCCCCAGACGCTATCTCTTTCTTATAATTTAAATGTTAATAATGCGGCCGTTGCCGTTGATATTCTAAACGCCATTGGCGCATCAAAAACTATAACCGCGCAAGCTAACAATAAAGACGTAAATAGAAAAGTGCAGGTAGTCTGCAGTATAGGCAACAGCTTAAACGCCTCTTTTTACTATGGGGTAGAAGTAGGAGCGGGAGGTCTCGTGATGAATAATGGAAGCAAAGTGATGGGAAATGTTTTTTCTGCCGGAGATATTTCTGGTTCAGGAATTATTGATGGAGACGTTGTAGTCTCTGGAAACGGGCATAGCATAAAAGGAGTTACTGTTAATAAAAATGCCATGGCATATAGTTGTTTGTCTCCTGCAATAATCAAAGGAAGTCTGGTTTATGTGACCGGCGGTTTGCATACTTGTGCAGTAAGTGGCACAACTTCTACGCAATCAGAGGAAATTTCAGAGCAGCCATTACCGATACCTCAAAGCCAGATCAACGATTGGAAGGCCGGGGCAGCAGCGGTTCAAGTTTTTACCGGGAATAAAACCATTAGCGGCAATCAGACATTAGGCCCCATTAAAATTACAGGCAATTTAACCATAAGAAACAATGCTAAACTTAATATGACAGGCACCGTGTATGTAGCCGGCAATATATCTATAAGTAATAATTCCACCGTAAAATTAGACAGTTCTTACGGGTCGCTGGGCGGGGTACTTGTGGCCGACGGAACTATACATCTTAGCAACAACAACACGTTTTCCGGATCGGGCCAGCCGGGAAGCTACCTGCTAGTTCTTTCAATTAACACTTCAGACGACGCCATATCTATTAGCAACAATGTATCCGGAGGGGTTTTTTATACAAGCGCCGGAGGGCTTGATGTCTCTAATAATGTCTCCCTTATTGAGGCAACAGGATACAAAGTTATAATGCAGAACAATTCCACAATAGAATATAGCAGCGGAGTGGTGAATATTTATTTTACGTCTGGGCCGGGAGCCGGCTGGGAAGTGGCGAGCTGGCAAGAATATTAACCCCATTAGAAGTCTAGATTAAGTAGGAAAAAAAATAAAGTGGCACAAAAGATGGCTGTAGTCGGGGTTATTAACGAGTCTACAAAAATATTTTTGTTCAAGACTTCTAATGGGGTAAATTTTATATTTTACATAAGCAGATATTAATACTATAATTATATTATAAGCGACGGAAAATTTATTTATTTTACGCGCGTTCACTTAAAAGTTGAAAGATGGCATTTCTAGATTTAAAATATAAAATATTTGGTTTAGATATAAATGATTTGTCTTTAAAAATTGTAAAGCTTAAAAAGAAGAGCAGGGGATTTGCTTTAGCTTCTTTTAACGAAGCAAAAATAGCGCCCAGTATTATAAACGACGGAGTAATAGAGGACGAAGAAGCTTTAGCTAAAATTATAAAATCAGCTTATAGCACAGTTAAAGGCGAAAAAATAAAAACAAAATATGTAGTTGCTTCCCTGCCGGAGGAAAAGTCTTTTTTACAAGTAATTCAGATGCCGAGAATGAGCAAAGAAGAATTAAATCTGGCCGTACCCCTTGAAGCAGAAAATTATATCCCTATGCCGATCAGCGAAGTTTATTTGGATTTTCAAGTCATTTCTCCGCTCAAAGATTATTTAAATTATCTTGAAGTGCTGATTGTCGCCATGCCTAAAAAAATCGTCGATTCTTATATTTCTTGTTTTAAAAAAGCCGGCCTCGTGCCGATAATTCTTGAGCCGGAGTCAGGGGCGATTGCCAGGGCTTTGGTGAAAAAGGAAGACAAATCTTCGCCAGTAATCTTGATTGATTTTGGAGAGAATAATACAGATTTTGTCGTCTTTTCCGGTGGCTCTGTACGTTTTACTTGTTCTATTCCAATTTCGTCACGGCTGTTAACGGAGGCTATATCAGAGTCATTAATTATTGATTTTTATGAAGCTGAAAAGCTAAAAATAAGCCATGGCTTGGGCGGAGGAAGAAACAATAGCAAATCATTAAGGGCGGGGCAAATTATGACTCCGATTTTGGAAGACATGGCAGGCCAAATAAAAAAATATTTAAATTTTTATCGCGATCATTCTTCCTATGAATATCTGATTCCTTCCGGAAAAACGGAAAAAATTTTATTTTGCGGTGGCGGGTCAGAATTAAAAGGGTTAACTGACTTTATGTCTAAAAGGCTGGGCGTTCATGTGGAGCTCGGAGATCCTTTAATAAACCTTTTACTTAAGAAACCAAAAAGCGCTACGAAAGAAAACCTGATGCCTTTTGTAACAGCTATAGGCCTGGCGTTAAGGCAGATAAATAATAATTGGCAATCCGGCTTATGATAAATCTCCTGCCCGCAGAAGAAAAACAAAAACTGATTTTAGAGATTAAAAAAAGACTGGTAATAAACTGGGGGATTATAGTTTTGGTTTTTTTGGTTTGTTTAATATTGGTTTTGTTTTCGATAAAATTTTATATTTTATCCGAAGCAGATTATCAAACTGGCGCCTTACAGCAAGCCCAAAAAGAAAACCAAACTCAAGAGTTTATAACTACAAATGAAACGATACAGAGCTATAATAAAATTTTGACGCAACTTGATTCTTTTTACAAAAAAGAAATATATTTTAACCAAGTTTTAAAAATTATATCAGAAGTTCAAAGCCCGAAAGATTTGCGTTTGGCCAGTTTTGCTTTAAACAGAGATAATGACGGAGGGGGTGTCCGCGTGACTGTTTTCGGAGTCAGCGGTACCAGGGATAGCTTGCTTATTTTTAGGCAAAACGTTGAAGGACGCCAAGAAATAAAAAATCCTTATTTTTCTCCAGAAAGCTGGATAAGCCCGGATAACGTAAATTTTTCTTTAACGTTTGAGGTTAGCCAAAATGAAAAACAACAATAATAAGATTTTTATAATTTTATCGATTTTCGCGCTGGTATCCATGTTCCTTGCGGTATTTTTTATTTTCCCGTTGCTAAACGAAATAAAGATAAACTCTAAAGATTTAATTTCAGCAAAGAATAGAGTAGCCTTCTTAAGCGCGCAGACTAAAGAAACGGAAAATTTTAAGAATAATTACGAAGCCCATAGGCCCAATTTAGATAAAATAGAAAAAATGTTCGTAGATTCGGACAATCCTGTTGATTTTATTAAATTTTTAGAAAAAACTGCGACCGATTTGAGTATTACTTCTCAAATTTCTTTGCCTTCTTCTAAAAATTCTATGGGAACGGGCCCAGAATCCATTATCTTCCAGCTTTCTTCAAAAGGATCCTTTTCGGAGATGTTAAATTTTACCCAAAAAATAGAAACAGGGCCGTATCTGATTGAAATCGAAAATTTAACTATTCAAAACTCTCAAGAAAAAGACACTCAAGAAAAAGATACTTCTGAAGATTATCTTTCAAGAAAAGTTGACGCAACTTTCACAATAAAAGCCTTCATAAAACCTCGTTAGAAGTCTGACAAGGTAGAAAAAAATTCAATAAGTTAAAAATAGTTTGAGCCAGGATTATTAATGAGTCTGCAAAAATATTTTAAAAAAAATATTTTTGCTCAAGACTTTTAACGGGGTAAACAATGAAACCCATACCCAACATGTTAAAAGAGACATCGGCAAGGATAAAGAAAATCTTTTGGGTTTTAGGGTTGTACGCTTTTTTGGTTATTCTGTTTTTTATTTTTATTGATTTTATTTTGGGCGGTTTTATATTTTATAAGTACGTTTTTTTAACGGAAAAAGCGGAGCCGAAAATTACCCAAACTATTCTTAAATTTAACACCGGGGCATATCAGAACGTGATGAGGGAAATACAGGCGAGGGAGGGGGGTGGCGAAGAATCTTCGGCTGTGGAAGGATTTCTGCAATAATTTTCCGGACAATCTAAAAATACATCGTCGCTACCTGACCAAAGATAAAAACCCTAAACACATTTGTCTCGGGTTTTTTTATTTGCTCGCCTCATTGAAAAATTATACTTTTGTGATATAAATATAATAATAGGGGCGTGGTGAAATGGTATCATAGAGGTCTCCAAAACCTTTGGTCTGGGTTCGATTCCCAGCGCCCCTGCATAACAGTACTTTCCGCGTAAAGTTCTTCTATTTCTCCTCTATTTTTGCCTATTTTGAGAGGTTCTAACCGCTTGTTTTCTTTTGTTACATCTTTTAAGGGAATTAATGTGTTTTCTATATCAATCGCTATTAATCTGTCTTTCAACAGCAGGTTCGAACCTAATCGTAAGAACACGGCTTTTTTGTCATAGGGTTCTCCATTTTCCAATTTTGTTTTTGCATCTCGCGCAAAATTAAATACCTCATCCGCTTTTTCTAAAAATACATCAACATTTTTACCGGTTCTATCAAAAACATTTTCCCAGCGTTTTTTCTCTGTCGTGAGGGGCTCTTTGCGCATTCTGAATTCTTCTTCGTCAATTTCATGCGCGGCTCTCATATCAATCAAACCAGATAGCTTTTTCATGCATTCTTTGTATGCCTTATTCTGCACATCGAGAACAGATTCGGTTTTTTGAGCCGTTTTTTCATTTTCTTTCTTTACCCATTTCAGAGCATATTCATGTAGATCCGCCGGTATGGTTAGCGAGTCGATTGCAAGTTTAATTTGTCTTTCTAATTCTTTTTGCTCTATGCATTTTTGAGTACAATTTTTAGTCGTTCTTTTGGTGCAATGATAGTAAATATACCTGTGTATGTTCCCATTCTTTTGTCTTTTAATTTTTTCTTCGGCTGTTATCATGGCCCCACACTCCCCACATCGCATCATACCTGTAAATGCAAATATGTGCGTTTTGGGGCGAGGTTTACCCTTTCTGCCGAGAATTACCTGTATTTTGTCATATTCTTCATAAGTCATTAATGGTTTATATGTTCCCTTGTACCAAAGCCCGCTTCCTTTTGGATATTCAAACATTCCATAGTACACGGGGTTAGTGAAAATGTAATATATCGTGTTTTTACTCATCTCTTTCCCGTTAGGCATTCTGAAGCCCCATTCTTTTGTGGCTATCTCTCTAACTTTCGGCGCGGAGTATAGTCCTGTCAACATTGTGTCAACCATTTTACGCATTAGAGCAAACCTTTCCGGGTCCGGGTATATTTGCTTATTTCCTCGGACTTCATATTTGTTGTTTTTATAACCAGTTGGAGCCGGGGCAGGGTATAGCCCTTTTTCGCATTTCGCTCTTAACCCGCGCTTTACGTCTTCGCCCTTGTTGTCGTTTTCCAGTTTTGCTTGGCTACAAAATAAATTCAGCAAGAATTTGTCATTAGGAGTATCATGAAATGTCTGGCTCGGGGTTCTAACTTCAAATAGTTTTTTCTCATCCATTAAGTAAATAATTCTGCCAGTATCCACTGAATTCCTTGATATTCTACTTGCGTTCCAAACTAAAATTCCGTTAGCAAGGCCGTTTTCAATTTTTGCAATCAATTCATTTGTGAATTTAGGTCTGCCGGGCTTTTTTGCTGAATGTGATTCTTCTATTATCTCAACTATGTTTAGCTTTTCTCGCTCAGCAACGTCCAAAAGTTCTTTCCTTTGCGATTCAATGCTCAAAACCTGCCGGTCTTCTGTTTCAGAACTTTTTCGGCAGTAAAGTATGTATTTAATTGCTTTGTTTGTATTCTGCATATTTTTTTAGGCAGTTTATGTGCCATTAGGTCATATCATACCGCCTTATTATTAAAACGCCATACCGGCCTTGATAAAATCTTCTGGTTTCATTATCTTGAAACCGTCCAGTTGTATCCTGCACTCCTCGACAATCTGTTTGAACTGAAAGGGTTTGAGCGGATGCTCGGCAAGGACTTTTTCTAGTCTTTTGTCGGCTAAAGACCTTTTTCGCCTGTCGTAATGCGCGTCGCCTATGAGTTTTAGCTGTAACGCTCCCGCTTGCCGTACCATCACGGATCTACCTATCAACGAAGCGGCATCGTAATAAGGTAAGCCAGCTTTTTTGCAAACACCGAAACACTCATCAATATCGTAGATTGGCAAATCAATGGCCGCAACATCCAATTCGTTCATTACTTCGTCAAAAGCATCCGAGAGAATTTTTTTAGCTATTTCGTCGTTAAAAACCTCGTAAAAATTTCTTTCTCTTTTATGGTTTTTATCGGTTATGTTGGCTAAAAACTTTTTCAAGGGAGTTCTGCTCTGAAAGGTTATTTCTATCCTTAAAACCTTAAAAGGCAGTTGTTTCATTCTGATTTTTCTTGCGACTTCCAGCTCCTCTGGCGTTTTGGCGTTATTCAACATTTCTGCTCCCTTGCAGTAAATCCTAAAACCCATTTGCTTGTTATACATTCTGCCACAGAACCCGATTTCTTCCTGCTCGGTGTAGTAGGTGTGGCTCGTTGTTTTATATCGCTTTCCCATACTTAAAAATGGTATGAGCTTCAGATATTCAATCGGGTTGGGGAACTGTTCAAGAATAAAATTGAACGAGTATGCGATGCTTTTAACATTGGCATAGTAAAGGTGTGCCTTTGTGATGATTTTACCTTCAAATATATATTCAAGTTTGTTTTCCAACAACTCGGTTATTCGTCCGAAGTCATCTTCGCTGACACCGAAATAATTAGTTCCACGAAAAACTTTTGGAGCTGAGAACTGTATGTCAATGCTTTCAGTAAAATATCCGCCCAATGCGCTCGGAAGCATTTTGATTGTAATAGTAGGGAGATAACCTATTTTTGGGTCGTTAGGGTTGAAAAAATACATTAACGGCTTCGCGACCGTGCTTGGTCGTTTTTCAAATCGTCTCAAATTGACTTCGGTAACTTGCAAGTTCTTGATTTGTAAAACAATTGTGTCGATTATCATCCCTTTTCAGGGTATGACAAAGTATCAGTATCATACCCAGGTTCATTTTTATTATTAATTCGCGGGTCCGACTGAGCGTTGCCATAAACAGCACCGTAAAGAGCCACGAGGTTGTTTGCCCGGCGGGTAGCTTCTTCGTCCGATAGTTCTATGCCATAATTTTTGACATAGAGTTTCTTAAATTCTTCAATGGCTTCTTTTGGTAGCATAAAATTACGTATTTGAATAAATGCGGTTCTTCAAAGTTTTTTGATTGTTGAATAACGTTAATGCCGGAAGCTTTACTTCATCGTTCCAGTATTTATCCATCGCTTTCTCAATGTCTTTCTCGTCTTCAAAGATAAACTTTACTTTTTTAGGGTTGGTTTTATCCGTTTCAAGCAATTTATGGCCGAGCGTGAATAGGGCCGTCGCTAAACCTAAATCAAATGTTGAGAATTTTTTGCTCATAATAATTATTTATAATTTTTATTATGAGCTAATCATTTCATATCCTCTGTTGCCAAAAAAACGAGAGGGTAGAGGAGGTCAAAGCAACAAAATAAACGGCAGTGAAGCCGTTTTTGAGCACAAAAAAAGAAGATTCGGTTAAGAACCCTCTAAACTAAACTAAGCCTATGCCTAAAAAACCCTCTTTAACCCTCTATTTCAACCACATATTTTGTTTTTTCTTATTCATGCAATAATTTATCTTACCTTGTAGATCTTTATTTTTTTGTAGTTCCTTTTTAGTATATTCAATGATCTCTAACATCCTTGTCTTTCTTTGGGGTGAATCTAAACCGGACAATCTGCTATCGTCATCATCTTTTGGTTGCTTGATTGCTTCAAAGACAGCCTCAATTGCTTTTTGTATTCCAAAATTCGGTTCGGTTAAACATCTTAATAGCTTAAATTGTCTGGTATTCTCTTTACCTACCTTTATATTTGACCCTTCCTTGTAAAACTTAAAATAACCAACACCATTTTCGACGCGAGTAAATGGCTTACTAGTTATATTGCTTTCTGAATCAGTCTTTTGTTCCGGTGCTATGTTTACGGGTAATTCGTCTGTTGTGTATATTCCATTTTTCACTCCGTTTTTAATGAAATCTTTTATTCTGGGGATACTAACTTCTGCCGTATATGCGTTTCCTTCTATTTTTGAATCCGGATTTATGCGACTAACCTGTTCGTAGGAGACATTGTTAATAATTTTTAATTCTTCCAATAATTCTACGAGTTTATCAATTTCAGATTCAAAAATACCAAATTTTTGTTTTATATCTTCAATATAAAAATCTATTTCATCTATCTTTTGTGCATCAAAAAGACCAAAAGAATAGGTTCCTGTGTCCAGGGCATATTGTGCGATTTCTTGTTCTATGGTCATTGTAATTTTAATTTATTTAATTCTGATACTTTTTTGACTATTTTTCAAGGTGGGGGGGGATTCCTTTTTATATAAAATCGTTATATGATAAATTAATTTAATAATGACGCCTAAACTCATAGATTTTCTATGGGCACGGCATGAAATTCCCATCAAAGGTATTGAGCTCCATGCTCAGCGTACTCTTTGATGGGTCTTGTCGGGAAACTGGCAGGTGCTGGGCTGGAGCTCTATGTTTGCATAGATTTTCCACCGGCATAAAAAGCTGGCTTTTTGTTTTCCGCGACAGAAATTATTAAATAAATAATATCTATGAATGAGATAATCTATATACTAACCAATGAGGCGATGCCGGGTTATGTAAAAATTGGCATGACGAATAGTTCTGTTTTAGATAGATTAAAACAATTAGACAGAACAAATGTTCCTATGCCTTTTGAATGCTACTACGCTTGTGAAGTTGGTAGCGCGAGAGAGGAGGAAAGATGGTTGCATTCTATATTCTCTGATCGCAGGGTTCGCGATGAGCGAGAATTTTTTAAGATAGATCCCGAGCGTGTTGTTGCCGCCATTCGCAGAATTCAAAAGAAGGATGTCACTCCAAAAGATTTTATAAATGTAACGAAGGAAGAAGAAAACGCGCTCGAGGAAGTTAAAGTGGTTAGAGCAAGATTTGATTTTTCTAAATACAAAATACCCGTTGGATCTGTCATCGTTTTTTCAAGAGACGATTCTATGAAAGCTAAGGTGCTGGAAAACAATAAAATTGAATTCAAGGGCAAGGCAACAAGTTTATCAGAATCTGCCCAGAAGTTGCTGGGGTACAAAAGGGGAGTGGCCGGAACATTATACTGGATGTACGAAGACGAAACCCTTGATGAGCGTCGTCAAAGAATGGATGCCGGAGAGTAGTTTTACTTTTCCTCCGAATAAAGCTAAGAGACAACAAAGTCGAGAGCTAGTCAATTATTATTAACTTAATAAAAAATATGGAAACAGACACAAAAATATCGCCAAAATTAAGATTACCCACGTTCCTGTTCGCCTTTTTCTTGGGTATGTTGGGCGTACATAGGTTTTATGTGGGCAAAGTTGGCTCCGGTCTTGCCCAACTCCTTTTATCATTAAGCGTCATTGGTATAGCGGTAACCAGTATTTGGGTTTTTATAGACTGGGTGACAATTCTTTCCGGTGCGTTCCGTGATGGCGATGGATTAAAAATAGTAAAATGGACTAATTAGGATTTGCCTAAAATGTCTTGAATAAGCCGAAAGACGAGCAATTGCTCGTCTTTTGATTAAGGATTGCACAAAACCCCCGAATAATTGCTCACGGTTGCTAAAAAGCCCTGATTTACTGGTCTTTTTGCGTAGAAGGTACTCCCTTTATATAATTTAAGTTTTAATCAACTTTTTGAAGCCGGCGGTATTAACAAAATAGTTCTGTTTGTTTTTGATAAGATTGTCCTTAATACTACTAATTTGATTTAATACTTTCCCCTTATGGAGGTATTTTTCGTTTGAGAACAGATTGAAATAAATGCCATCTAAACATGACACATAATGGATTTTTTTATTTTTCTCGCTAAAGCTAATAAAAGATATTACTTCACTAACTTGCTTATCTTGACCACCACCTCCTTCCTTCATGTGTTTGTGTTCCATAATAAAAATATCATCTCTAATTTTTATTAAGAAATCAGGCATTTTGCCTTCTTTACCTGCACTCCATGAAAAGTTTATACCAACGTATTTAAGCAACTCCTTAAAAAGCTTTTTACCGCTTTTGTCAGCATGTACATATTTTTTATCTCCTTTGGATAAAAAGTCTTTCGCAGTATCGCTATCGGCCTCGGTAAATCCAGATTCATTCAATATTTTTGAAACCTTGTTTATTCCCAGATTGCCACTTTCTTTGTGTGCCTTAGCATCTTTACCTACCTGTAAAGTCGTTGGCGTGTAGCCATAAGTAGAATAAATGCCATGTCTTAGGTCTATGTATTTATCAACAATATTTTGCAAAATATATCTCTGATAATCCTCAGTCATTTTATCAAAAAGACTGTAGGAAATATCAACAACAGGCCAAAAAGAAACAAACTCGGAATAATTAATGTTTTTGCTCTTTATGATTTTAGCTATTTTTTCTATAGCTTTTTTTGTAGTTTCTTCGTTATTGTTTTTCTTCGCAAAACTATATGCAGAAATGCTCTCGAGCAAATCAAGGTTATTTTTCATTAAGTCGGTCGCCTCCTTAGGATTTTTCGAGATTATTAAATTACCATTTTTCAGATAAAATTCATCTATAATGGGTTCAGGATTTTTCAAAGAAAATTCCAATAATTTTATGTTGTCAATATTTTCCATATTTTTTAATTAAACAATTTTAATCTTAAACCATCATCAGCAATATCACATGCGTCCTCTAAAATAGCTCTTGCCGTTAAGTAATCTAATCTGCGCCTCCTTTCGCCATTTTTTTTATTACCCTTGAACGGTGACAAAAGCACGTCGCATGTTTTTTGTCTGAAATCAAGAAGCAAACTATTACTGTATTCAATTACTTTATCTATTACTTTTTGTTCCGCTTTGATCTCTATGAGGGTGATCAACCTTGAACTATGTTTAATAGTAGTCATGTCATAATCGATATTTTCTTTTCTCATAAATGAAATTGGTTTTTGAGGATTTGTTGTGTCCACCGCCCTTAGTGCTATTTGACCGTTCAGAGAATTAAATTTTACATAAATATTTTTGTGGGGTTTTTTCCTCATTTTTTCAAAATAATCTAAACTACCGAGGAGCTTATTATTCTTAAAAACATTGATGTCGTTATACGATTTGTTTTTATTATCAAAACAGATAACACAAACCGGAGTTTCTGTATCCTCAAATGGGTTTTCTTCTAAGATGGTAATACTCGTCAAGCGGTTTTTGGGAAAACTGGAATTAATAAATGTTTCCGGAATTATTACTACGCCGAAGTCATTTGAAAAACATTTTTCCAAAGCAAGCTGGTATAGGTCATCATATGAACAGCTTGTAAAATATTTTTCTACGTCTTTATGGATATTTTTTCTTTTGGCGCTGTAATTTGTAAGATAAGGAGGATTTGTAATTATTATAGAATTTTTTACTTTCGGGATAGAAACCAAACTATCATTAAGTTGCCAGCCGAGAAGGGGATCTATGTCGTATCCGATTGTTTTTTTGAAACCAATGTCTTTTCCTATACTTAATAAGTCTCCGGTACCGGCAAAAGGATCAAAGGCGATTTCCGCTCGGGATTTTTTAATAAATTGAAGCACATGTGGTAGAAGCCACAAATCTTTTCTTGTAAAAAATTGACCAAGTCGTTGTTTTTTATTTGCGGTGCTTGTTGCCATATAATATTCTATTAATCTATTTTGCATCTTTATTCACAAAAATGCAAACCCTTGTTTTCTCGCTACCTTTTTCTTAGACAAGCAAGGAATATCCGTTTTCTTTTTAATCTTTTGTTGGTTGTCCTGGGGTTGTCCTAACCTATGGTTGTGACACATAACAGTTGTTCAAGCCACTGAACATAGTTTACAGTCTATTAATTGATTTTTTGCCTCTTCGACCTCTTCTTTTTTGTGATTTAGCTTGGCGTCAATAAACTTCATTAAAGTCTCGATTTGTTCTTTCTT
>Ga0268281_1000820_pt1 | contig 20758 bp, 18 predicted proteins | sample saktaG_10_FD_190134 | JGI IMG/M metagenome (GOLD analysis project Ga0268281, IMG submission 190134) | Saline water microbial communities from Sakinaw Lake, British Columbia, Canada - sak_2011_5_24_50m | ecosystem: Environmental > Aquatic > Non-marine Saline and Alkaline > Saline ... | reverse complement strand
ATATGAATGTCCCTTACTTTTGAGCTTAAAGAATTCCTTTCTAATTATTTCTTTTTTCATAAAATTAGTTCGATTTCATCTGCGAACTAATTTTCGGTTCTTACGACATATGTCTATGGGTCGCACAACAAAATTTTTATAATAATATTTATAAACTTAGTTTTTTTAATAGAAACAGAAAATGATTAAAGAAAAAAAGGGTTTTATATTCTGTTTTATATTCGTTCTTATTAGCTTATTTTTCATAGCTAATTTATCTGCCTTATATGATTGTGAAAATGATCAAAGAATAATTAGACTTTATTCTGAAAGTAATTCACATGCCGCTTCTTGGAATCCTTCTAACTCAGATTATACTATAGAAATATGCTATGATGAAATTTTTGGACAAACATATACTGGAATAGACCCTCCTCATGAATGTACTGGTGATAATAAAATTATTGGTTTGTTTTCTAATTTTAATTCTCATGCAGAAATCCCCTCATTAAATAATTATCCAACTCCGGTTTGTTATGGAAATTTAACTTGTGTAAAAGATACTACCCCCGGGATTCCTTGTAGTGATCCTAACAAAAAAGTTGTCTTAAGACTATATAATAATACTAATTCTCATGTTTCCACAGCAAATTATTTTAATTATCCCATAAAGATTTGTTGTGGAGATACTGGTTACCTTCCCCCACCACCATCTGAAAATGTTTCTTGGACAAATATGCTGGGAGATTTAATTAGTATGCGTGGAGCAGAAATAGAAGATACAGTATTAATGAGATATGTTAGCCAAGCCGGAAACTCTTATGATTTTAAAATTTTAGAAAATGATGCCATTTTGGATGATGATATAAGAATTATACCTTCAACTGAGAATTTTGATTTTGATAGCCATTTAAGTGCAAAATGGAAAATAACGCAAGAAGATTATAATTTAGGGGATGGCCTCATCGTGGGAGAACCTGGAAGAGAATCAGAATTTTATTTTATGGTAAATAATGAAGATTTTAATCACTCTTATGATTTAATAATAAGAAAATACTCATGGGAGAATTCTCTTCCTAATGCAAGCATTACTATCCCCGCAGTAGATGACAACAAATATCTAATTAATAGCCAAATAAGTTTCAGCCAAGGAAGTAGTGACATAGATGACGACCTAAACATAATTTGGGATTTTAATGATGGAAATTCTCAAGAATTTTCAGATTGTTTAACATTTAACAGGAATAATTGTGATACAAACCATTCTTATAGTTCTTCTGGAGTAAAAATAATAAAATTAACTGCTAAAGAAATGACACGAAGTCAAAGTGCAGAAGATAGTGTAAGAATTTTGGTTTATCAACCAGGAATTAATGTTTTTGGGATGATTGATTCTCCAGGGGTTGGAGAAGTAATTTCTGGTCAATGGGCAGACATAAATGCTAGTTCAAGTTTTGTTGCAGAATGCAGTTATGGGGAGTGTCTAAATCCGAATGTTATAGAAGGATGTTATGAAGTAACAAACGAAACTTATATATTATATTGCTATGACTTTCCAAAACCAACTGTCGGAGGAACTTATAATATTTTTATGCAATGGATATTTGATAAGAATTTAGAAAATCCTTTTGAAGTTGAAGGTTATTGGAGTACAGATTATATTAAAGTAGTGGAATTTGACCAAAGATTCCGTGATCCGGGATATCATACTGCAGATTTAAATATTGGATATTATGAAGATACAGGGGAGACCCCATAAATGGAAAAACAAAAAAATAAAAAAGCAATTTATTTGGAAATTATAGTATTTCTATCATTCTTAATTATATTATTAAATATTAATGTTATTACAGCAAATACCCCTTGCCCCCCAGGATTCCCAGGAGACATTTGTGATGGAACATTAACAAATTTTTTCTTAACAAACAATGAAAATTTATTTTGTGAAAATAATGGAGATAATTGGGTTAATTGGTCTACTAATTCTCCAGTTATAGTATTAAATACCACGGGAATTCCTACGGCTGGAGGAACTGTAAATTGTTATAGCCCTGATGGGGCAAATGATGAATATTATTGCTGCCCTAGTGGTTATTCTTGTGTTGATAGTGGCGGTGGTTTTGACCTTTATAACCAACCCCTACACCATTGTGAATATACCGGAATATTTTATTGTTGGAATTATGAAGATGAAACAAATTGTTCAAATTATGATCCGGATGTAGCAGAGGATACTGTAGAATTTCATATAATCAATCCCCCAAATGAAGATTATTGTGGTAGTCAAATAGGGGATTCTTGGACAGAAGGTAGTGAAACTTGTGTAAATTATTCAAAATGTATGTGTTCCTGGAGTGATACTGAAATGATGTGTGGTGGTAAAAGTGAACTTTATAAAAGCTGTTCTGGAAATCCTGGTCCAGGGTCTGGTCCTGAAAGTACTTGTACATATATTAATTATGAAATAGTAGATGAATGCGATATAACCGGGAAAAGGATTATAACTTGGAATATTACTGGAACTGGAATATATGAACCACAAGGATCGCCTGGCTCATACATTTATCATGATTATTGTAAACCCGGCTCTAGAACTATTCTCTGTGAAAGCATGGTTAAATTAGGCTTCTTTGATAATTTATTTGGGATAATAACTGTAATTATTATTTTAATAATAATTTATTATCTTAATGAACAGAAAAAAAAGAATGTGAATGGACGAAAAAAAAACAAGAATCTAAAAGAGAAAAAAGAAAACAAGAACGTGAAAAAACGAAAAGAAAAGAAAGGCGATAAAAAGAAAAAATAATTTTCTTCTTAGCTAAAATAGATAAAATTTTAATTCTCGATGCAAGAGAGAATTACTGACTACTGGCCTTGTGAAAATTATTTTTAATTAATTTCTTAATGCCACCTAATTAATCTCTTAATATTTCTCAGGGATGTTAAATTCATTAGAACCTAAATTTAATAATATTTATAAACTATTTTTATCTCTACAAATTATAAAATGAGGTTTAAAAAAGAGATTTATTTATTTGCTTTTGTAATAATTTTTATTGCCCTGTTATTTGAAAACTTTTCTGCAGGAGTTTTAATTGGAAATGAATCTCATAATATAAATTTGATTTATGGTCCTTTACAGAAAATCACTGGATGGATTAATATTAGTTTAGAAAACCAATTGGGAAACTCTGAATTAAAGGCCTTTAATAGTAGTATTCCTATTCTAGATTTTTTGATGAAATTTTCTAATGATTCTGATATTAATTTTAATTGCTCTCCAAAAGATTGTAAAAAAGGATATTCTTCTATTTTAAATAGTGGAGAAAGCATAAAAAATTTTCACATGGATTCTGGTGAAGAAAAATTAATTGGATTGAGATTAACTGGGGAAATTGATAATATAGTTGATTTAAAATTTAATGTTGCATCTATATTTGAAGAATCATGCTTAAATCCTTTAAAAATAGATATTTTAGATGATGCAGAATTAAGTGACCTTAATATTGAATGGATGGCTAATAATTTTTCTCAAGATTTGATTTGCGAAAAAACCTTTGGATGTTATGATCCTGCAAATTGGGTTGCAGATCAAGAATCACAAATCATTAAATCTAAAAGTTATTGTGAGAAAATAAATCTTTCATCTGCAAACTCTTTTAGATTAGGTGCCGAGATAAATGGCTCTGGAGATGCAAATTTTACAATGGCAATAACTTTTAATGATAACTATAAGGAATGCTACAAGACCTTAACAGGGGCAAATAATGAAATAACTTGTGATATTGAATTTGATGAAATTTTTAATTCAGGAGGAGAAGCAGAAATATGCTTAACAGCAGAAAAGCTTGAGGATAATGCAAATTATAAAATTAAATATGAGGATGTGGCCCCTTGCGGATATATTAATTCTTATCCTCATGACTTTCCAATATTTGTAAACCAAAAAAAATATTCTTCAGTTGAAAATTTTGAATTTAATCAAGAATTAATTGATTTAGGCCAGAGCTATATTGATTTAACTGAAGAAATAAATAATTACATCATAGAAAAATATAATTCTAATTGTACTGAAGAGTGCATTGTTCCTATAAGAATTTATTCCGGGGCGGAACAAATTTTAAATTTCTCAGATTTAACTTTTACTTATAATAAACAAGGACTTCCAATTTCTGAATCAAAATTTTATGGAATAGATCAATCAGAAGTATTAATAAATTCAGATTTTCAAAAATTAGATCTTGGGAAAGCTGATTTATTAACTCCTGAAGAGATTGGAAATATTAGTTTAAGATTAATCCTTGATACTCGAGAAATTTTTAAAGAGACTATTGAAATTAAATCTATACCTATTATAAAGAATATAATTCCAAATAATTTCTCTGTTTTAATTCCAACAAAATTTACAGCAATCCTAGAAAACATAAATGAATCTGGATTTAATGAATCTTTTGAAAATTTAGTATATCTTTGGGATTTTGGTGATGAAACAACTACACAAACCACCAATACGAATACAATAAAACATATTTATTCAGAGATAAGGAATTATAACCTTACTTTGAATATTTCAAATGAATATGGGATAGTCAGCAAAACAATTAAAATAACTCCTCTTTCCTCAAAAGAAACTATTAATAATACTCTCTTGGATTATAAAAAGGATTTAGAGAATTTTGAATCAGATATCTCTTTATTAGAAGTTTGGCTCCGAGAAAAAATCAAAGAATTTGTTAATTTTAATATTATTTTATCTGAATTAAATAGATTAAAAGAAGAATATGCTGAAGGATTTATAGATGATAATAAGTCTATAGAAATAATAAGGGATTTAATTAAACTAAAAGTTCCAATTAATTTAAGTAAAATACAATCAACTGAACAAATAAAGTTTTTCCCAGATGAGGGGCAATTAGATTTAAATGCCTTAAAAAGTCTTGGGGCTGGAGAAACAAATTCTTCAAAACAAGAAGTTATTAATGCGATTAATAATTGGATAATAGAAAATATTGATCTTCTTTTAGAGAGTGAAAAATATCAACTTTACTTTAAAGATTTAAATAATTCTGAAAACAATTATTTGGATAATTCTTCATTTTCATCTATTAAATTGACCCTTCAGCCGATTCAAAATTTAGAAGAGATTTATCTTTTATTTAATACTCCTGAAGAAAATTTAAAGTTTAATCAAAATTTTAATATTCAAAACTTTAGTGGGGGCATTGCAATAATTTTTTCAGAATTAAATCAGGAAAAAATTCTTCAATTTTTATATTTAGATAATATTAATTTTTTATTGGATTTTCCAATATTTATTTCTCCAAAATTAAATGATTTAAATTTGGGAATTGCCCCTTCAGGTGTTTGTAATAATAATAATCTTTGCGAAAAGGAATTGGGGGAAAATTATAAGAATTGCCAAGCAGATTGCTACCCTTTATTGCAAACCATTTTCTTACTAATCGGTTTATTTTTCATGGTTTTTATTGTTTATATTTTATTGCAAGAATGGTATAAAAAACATTATGAATCTCATTTATTTCATGATAAAAATAAACTTTTTAATGTAATTAGTTTTATAGATAATTCATTAAAACAAGGTTTAACTAAACAAGAAATATCTAACAAATTAAATAAATTAAAATGGAGCGGAGAACAAATAAATTATGCCTGGAAAAGATTTAATGGAAAAAGAATTGGAATGTGGGAAATTCCTATTTTTAGAGGTCTTGAAAAAATTAAAATAAGAAGAGAACTGGAAAAAAGAAGAAAATTTAAAAGTGAATAAATCTATAACGAATCAGGGAAAATAAAAATGATGATAAAAATACTAAAAAATTTTACTAAAAGAATATTTCAAAAATTATTCAGAAAGAAAAAAGAAATAAGCTTAGGATTTTATGGTCCCCCAAATGCTGGAAAAACAAGCTTAGCAAATAAGATTTGTAAAGATTGGACTGGGGAGGAACTTGGAAAGGTTAGTAAAATCCCTCATGAAACAAGAAAAATTCAATTTAAAGAAAAAGTAGAAATAAAATATAAAGAAAAAAGATTGACTTTTAAATTAGTTGATTCTCCAGGGATTACCACCAAAGTAGATTATGAGACTTTTATGAAATTAAAAATGAAAAAAAAGCAAGCTCAAAAAAGAGCGAAAGAAGCCACTCAAGGGATTGTTGAAGCAATAAAATGGCTAGATGGTATGGATGCTGTTGTTGTGGTTTTAGATGCAACTAAAAACCCTTATGATCAGATTAATATGATTATTGTTGGTAATTTAATCGCAAAAAAAATTCCAATTCTTATTGTAGCAAATAAAATAGATCTAAAAAGGGCAAAGGCAAAAAAGATTGAATCAGCATTCCCAGAATATGAAGTTATAGGAATTTCTGCAAAATATGGAAAAAATTTAAATGGATTTTATGAATCAATCTTTAAACTTGTGAAAAAAATTAAATAAATTAAGATAAAAAATGAAAAAAAAAGAATCTAAAAAAATAAAAAAATTAACCATTCATTTTATGCCCCATAGGGAAATTGCAAAACTGAGTAGTATTGAAAGAATTAAAAAATTATTAAAAATAATTTTAGATAATAAATTAATTGTTCTGCAGGGAAGATTGAATCCTGAAGAAGAAACAAGATTAATTGAAGATACTATGATAATGATAGGCAATATAAAGGGTTTTAAAGGGATTGAACTTGCAGTTATTTCTCCGGAATCAAATGAAAAAAAATTCTTCAAAAAAATAAAACTAAATATCACTAATGTTTTATTAGGTTATAAAGAGGCCCTTACGATTATTGGTCCTGCAACAATTGTTAAAGAAATGAAAAAAGATCCTAAAAAATTAGAGATAATGATGAGATAATTTCTCATTATTAAAATATCTTTAAAATTAAAAGGCTATATTTATCTAAATTTTTAAATCCCCTTAAAATTTCTTCCCATAAACTTTATTAAGTTCTAAAATTTAGTTTTTATATGCCCCATAGATGTACACATTGCGGAAAAATTTATCCAGATGATTCTTCAGAACTATTAAAAGGATGTACCTGTGGATGTAAATTTTTTTATTACATTAAAACAGAAAATATAGAAGCTTCAGAAGAAAAAATAATTGAATTTAATAAGGCTGATAAAATTCAAATTGAGAAAGAGATTAGGGAAATTACCGGATTAGATAAAAAACCAGAAAAACCAATAATATTGGACTTAGAATCTGTTAAGGTTATTGGTCCTGGAAAATTTGAAATAGATCTTGTAAATCTATTTTCAGAAAAAAGGCCTTTGATTTATAAATTAGGAGAGGGAAAATATATTATTGATCTCGCAAATTCTTTTAAAATAGACAATCATAAGGAACTAAAAAGAAATCAAGAAAATCTTTAGGTTTGTTTCTTTAAACAATTCTACTAAACTTTTAAATAATTAAAATTTTTGGAATAAGTATGGATAACTTAAAATTAAAACATTTTAAAGGGGAATTAAGTAAGCAAAAAAAACTTATTTCTTTAAATTCTTTTGACTTTAAAAAAATTAATGAACTTACTAAAATTCTTTGTGAAGATTTAAAGAATAGATTTGAAAAAAATGCTATAAATGCAGAAATCTTTATCGGCGGAAGTTTAGCTAAAAAAACAATTATAAAAAAAGAAAAATATGACATAGATGTTTTTGTGAGATTTGATGAAACTTATTCAGATAAAAAGATTTCTATAATTCTTGGGAAAATTTTAAAGAAAAAAATTTTAGATAAAAAAGCAGAAAAGATTCATGGATCCAGAGATTACTATCAATTAAAAATTGATTCTTTAATTTTTGAAATAATTCCTGTGTTAAAAATTAATAATCCCAATCAAGCAAAAAATATTACAGATTTAAGTTATTTCCATGTAAATTACCTTTTAAAGAAAATAAGAAAAAATGAAAAATTAGTCAAAGAAATTCAAATTACAAAATCTTTTATTGATTCTCAGGATTGTTATGGTGCAGAGAGTTATATCCAAGGATTTTCAGGTTATGCTATTGAATTATTAATTTGCCATTACAAATCTTTTTTAAAATTTATAAAAAAAATTTCAGAAAATAAAGGAGAAAAAATAATTATTGACGATAAAAAATTTTATAAAAATAAAAAACAAATCCTAGAAGAATTAAATGAATCAAAAATAAATGGCCCAATGATTTTAATTGATCCCACATTTAAAGAAAGAAATGCTCTGGCAGGATTAAGCACAAATACTTTTGAAAAATTAAAAAACCAATCAAAATTATTTCTGAAAAATCCTAATAAAAATTATTTCATCAAAAAGAATGAATTAAAGCAGGCCCTAAAAAAATATAAAGAGAAATTAAAGGTCCTTATTGTTAAAACAAATAAACAAAAGGGAGACATTGCTGGTACTAAATTAAAAAAATTCTTTAGAATCTTTATTTTAGAATTGAAAAAAGAATTCAAAATTGAAATTTCTGGATTTAAATATAATGAAAGAAAAAATCTTGCGTATTATTATTTTATTTTAAAAAAGAAAAATCCAGAAATTGCCAAGGGTCCGCCACTAAATAAAAAGATGAATTTTGAAAAATTCAAACAAATCCATCCAGATTTTTTTGTTAAAAAGAATATTTCTTATAGAAAAATAATGCATGAAACAAATTTAAGGGAATTTTTAGAAAATTTTTTGAAAAAACAAAAAATCTTAATTAAAAATATGGATATTAAAAAAATAAAATTAGTGAATTTAATTAATTAATTAGAATTATTTTCCTTTAAATGCCTGATCAAACATAAATACTAATGATGATGTAAAGAAAGGCGTATTCAACCAAACTGCAAGATCTTCTTCAGGAGGAATTCCTTTTGAAATAATAAATAGAATTTGAGCTTTGTCTGCTATGTAAAATCTTGAGTTTATCTCTGTTCTTCTAGCTTTAATTTTTAATTTAAAATTAATCTTTTTTATTTCCTTATCACTTCCAGAAAGTGCAATTTTTAATTTTATATTTTCTTTATTGAATCTTTCGAATAAACACGAAAAAAACCTCATTTTAGATTGAACTTCTTGCGTTGAAGTACAAATTATTACTTCTTTTTTAGCAGATTCTAAAATTTCTTTTATATGACTATAAATAATATTTCCGCCCCTAATTGCTCCAGAAATTTCTTCATGCCTTACCGGAACAATACCAACTGTATAAAGTTGTTCAAGTTCTTTATAAGTTTCAGATTTTTTTAATTTTGAAAGGATGTCTACTTTCTCATTTGCATTTCTTAAAGCATTAAATTTTAATTTTTCAAGAATTATTTTAGGTTTAACTACAATATATTTGACTGGTTTTCCTAATCTCATTAAGGCAAACCCTCTTTTCTCTAAACCCTCTAGAACATCATAAGTCCTGCTTCTTGGAACCCCAGAAATTTCTGCGATTTCCCCAGCACTTGCAACCCCTTTTCCAAGTAAAGCTAACCAAACTTTGGTTTCATAAATATTTAAATCAAAATATCCTTTTATTTGTTTTATTAATTCGTTTTGAATCATCATATAAGCTTTTTATTTAATAAATTAATTACTGCTGAGGGGTTTATAAACCTTGGGGTTTGTTGTTACTAAGGAATTCTTACAAACATAAAACTTTATAAATCCACGAAACCTTTTAAAAAAATAAATATTACTCCCAATAAAATGCACCCAGATAAATCTTTAAAAATTTTGCTAATATTTTTGTTGGGATTTCTTAGTGCAAATATTATTAATTTTTATTTTATCTCTGAATTAGAAATCCCTTATTCTTCTAATAAACTTTCTTTAAACAAAATTGCAATGTCTTCAGATTTCATAAATCCAAATCAAATAGAAATATTTTCAGATAGGATAGTTATTTATGTAAATAATGCTAGTCTGGGATATTATGCTCCAACCAAAAGTATGTTACCAATTTTAGATTCAAAAACAAATGGTATACGAATTAAGCCGAATTCTGAAGAAGAGATTAATATAGGGGATATAATCACATTTAAACAAGGGAATTATTTGATTATCCATAGAGTTATTGAAAAATCTTTGGATAAAAACGGAATTTATTTTATTACAAAAGGAGATAATAATGATCTCCCAGATAAAAAAATAAGATTCAAAGATATAGAATATATCACTATTGGTGTTCTTTGGTAAATTTAAATGAAGATTAAAAAACTAAAGTATTTTTAATGAATTTAAAATAAAAATTAAAATTATTCCAAGATAAATCCCAATTGTTAAAAAAGGCATTGCTGGATAAAATTTTTGTTTTTTTGCCATGGTAAATAAACCAAATAAAGAAAGCCCTGAAAAAAGAAGAATTATTAATGCCGGGATCAATCCAAATTCTCTATAAAAAATTCCTGAGCAAATCATTGGAAGAATAATATCCCCACCTCCAAGAATTGCTAAATTTGCCTTAATTTTTGATTTTTTTAGTTTCTTTTCTAAAAAACTTTTTGATTTTTCTTTATATTTCATTTTTAATCTTTTAAGTTTTTTTCTTTCTTTTTTACTTATATAAGGAACAAAAAATCCTGTAAAAATTTTTAGATTATTTATCTGATATTTTGCCATTTTTTGCATTATTTTTGAATACCAAACTGCCCAAATATCATAAAGGGAGATAATCAAAAGAAGAATTATAATGCTTAAGACCCCTAAAATTGGAATAAAAATTGCTGCGATTCCAGGATAAATCAATAATTCTACGGAATTATGTAAAATTAAATTCCTTTTGAAAATTTTGAAATAAGAAATTATCAAGGAAATAACTAATAATAAAATTCCTAGATTAAGGTTTATTAATTTAATAAAACCAACATTCAAAGTTACGCTTATTGCAATTCCTGTAACAATAAAAAACCAAATTTTAATAAATTTTTTTGCTTTAGTTTTAGTTAATATAAAAAACAATAAAAAAACAAAAATAATTGGGAAAAGAATATTAAAAAAAAAGGAATTAAGAGAAATTTCTTTAGGAATTTCTTGATGATCCATTTCCATACCTAAGGGAAGTTTATTTTCTGAAGAATTATAAAAACTAACCACAAATAAACCAATAAATTGGGTTATTAAAAATAAAGATAATAAAATAAATATGATTTTAGAATTGTGTTTCATTTTAATCTCATTTTAATCTCAATGTTTCTAAATTCTTTGGAACATTTGTTTCAATATGATATAATTTGTAAAGACTTGATGCTAAATCTAAACATTTTGATTGCTCCCCATGATTTATAATTATTTTATTGGGTCTTGGTTGAATTCTGCTTATAAATCTTAATAATTCGTTTCTGCCAGCATGTGCAGTCAACCCAGAAATAGAAATTATATTGCATTTAACTTCTACAAATTCTTCTTTTCCATCAATAATCATTTTAACTTTTTTGATTCCATCTTGAACTTGTCTACCTAAGGAACCAACCCCCTGATAACAAACAAAACAAACTTTATTATTTTCATTTGTTGCAAAATGTCTAAAATATTCTACAGAAGCCCCTCCGACTAACATTCCAGAAGTGGCAAGTACAATACAAGGGCCACCCTCAATAACCTTTTTTCTTTCACTTCCAGATCCAACTCTTTTGAAAACTTCTGAAATAAAGGGGTTATTCTCTTGAAAAATCTCTTTTCTTATAAAAGGATTTAAAAATTCTGGATAAGCTGTATGGATTCCATTAATATCCCAAATCATCCCATCTATATAAATTGGAATTTTTTGCAATTTCCCTTGGTTCATTGCTTCTTCCAAAATCAGCATTGTTTCCTGAGCCCTGCCCAAACCTAATTCAGGTATCAAAATTTTTCCTTTTTTATTAATAGTCTCTGTTATTGTACTAATTAGTTCATCTTCAGACTCTTCTCTTCTAGGAAGAACATCTTGCCCACTGCCATAAGTAGATTCTAAAATTAAGGTCTCTAATCTTTGGAAATTAATTACTGCTCTATCTAATAATTTAGTTTTTAAACATTTTAAATCCCCACTATAAAGAATATTGTGTGCCCCATTCCCAATATTTAAATGAGTCATTGCACTCCCCAAGGCATGGCCTGCATTATAAAGAGTTATTCTAATATCTGGAGCAATATCTGTAACCTCATTATAATTTAAACAAATTGTATGCTTTACCATTTCTTTTACATCTGTTGATGAAAATAAAGGTGCTGCTGCTTGTTTATATGCAACCCCAATAAAATCTAAAGCAAGAAGAACTGCGATGTCTCTTGTGGGGGCAGTCATATAAACCGGCCCTCTATAACCCATTTTAAATAAATAGGGGATTAATCCTGAATGATCTAAATGTGCATGAGATAAAATAATTGCATCTAATTCATTTAATTTAAATTCTGCAACATCTAAATATGGAAATTTAGATTTTCCTTTTGATGCTACATCTACCCCACAATCTAAAAGAACTTTTGTTTGAGGTGTTTGTAAAAGAATACAACTTCTTCCCACTTGTCTCCCACCCCCAAGCATACTAATCCTTATCCATTCATCTACTTTTTCAGGATTCCAAGATTTGTATATTTTCTTTCCAATAGAATTTAAAAATTTTTTTCTTGTATTATTGTTCTGATATAATACATTTCGAATACTTTCTGTGATTTTACTTTTAATTGCAGGACTTCTTTGAACAATTGGTGTCCAAAAAGATTTATTCCTTATTTCTTTTAATAAAAGCCCAGCTTTTCCAATAACTAACCCGGGTTTTTTTGCTTCGATAACTAAGATGCTCCTTTGAGAATCAAATAAAATTTCTTCAAATTCTGCTTCCTTGGGAATTATTTCCCTTATAATTTCTTCAGTTTGTTTTTGATCTTTCAAGATTTCTGGGTCTGCTCTTAATTCTATTCTTTTTTTAAATTGATTTACTAATTCTTTTATTTTCCCTTGATTATCTCTAAAAAAATCTATATTATTTGTATACAAGACAATATTTGCCCCTTCAAAATTTGCATTTACAATAAATTCTTTTAATCTATTTTTTATATCTTTTAGAATGTCCATATTTATTTAATAACTAGTTATTACAAATTGAATAAATTGATTTTAATTTTAATAGTTTAAACTTAACTTTTAAAAATTATCTTTATATTCTGGTAAAATTTTTTGCTTTATTACTTGCTTTATTCCTTCTTTTGTTATTTGAAACACATCAATTCCATACCCACTTCCAACATCTCTTTGAGTAGAAGATTTTAGAGCTTCTATTGCTAATTTAATTCCTTCTTTTACTTTAATATCTTCTTTATAACCTCTTTCTAATAGGCCTAAAACATAAGGCATTCCACTACCAAAACTAGCATCATAATCTTCAACCTTATAAACTCCGCCGGCAGGTTCAATACTATATAATTCAAAACTTTTATCCTTATTAAATCCTGCAATTAATGTTCCCACAATTGAAGGGATTATGCTTGGTTGCCTAATATTTTTAAAAGTAATCATTGCAACCAAATTTGCTGCTTCCTTTACCGAAGGTCTTCTTTTACTTTTTAACTCTTTTAATCGAAGCTCTGCATTAATTAACTTAGTCAACATTAATGCATCTGCAACACCTCCAGTCCAAGAAACAACTAAATAATCATTTATCTGATTAACTTTCTGAAAATTTTTTTGCATGACAATGCTTCCTCCACCAGTAACTTGCCTATCTCCTGCCATAATAATTCCATCTTTACAAGTTATTCCCAGAATCGTTGTTCCAGTTCTTAAAATATTTTTTTCAATTTTATTATCCATTTTGAAATTCCTTGATAAAAACCATTAATATTAATTAAACATTAGAATTTACAAAAATATATCGATTTAAAGGTTTATAAAGTTTTTGAAAATCAAGAACAATTACACAAATATTAATCCGACAATTTATCTTGCATCTTTTTAGTAATATTTTCAGTTTTTAACAACCATCATCTTCATTAAATTGACTAATCTTCTTGATTTCATTTATTTCATTGATTTCATTTATTTCGCTGACCCCTTGAAATTTGTTAACTCTAATGATATTCTCTACAAAATCCTCGATTTTTTGTTCATGGCTTACAAGAATTAATTGCTCAACATTTAATTGATTTAAAACATCCCCCATTTTATGTAATTGATTTTCTGAAAAACCATCTGTTGGTTCATCCAGAATAACTAAATTTTTTGTTTTAATATTACTTAATAATGAATTGATTATTTGATTTAATGCCAGACGATATGCTAATGCAATTGCAGTTCTTTCTCCTCCAGATAAAAAAGAATAATCTAATCCATAATCTTGTTGTTCAATAATCGGGCAAAAATCTTCATCTAATCTTGTTGAAAGAGAATCAGAAACTAAAATTGAAAACCATTTTGAAAAAACCTTGGCAAATTCTATCCTAAGTGTTACCATAACTTGTTTCTCTGTAAATAAAATAAGGTCTAAAAATTTTTCAGAAATCCAGTATTCTATTTCCCTTATTTGTTCTGTCTTCTTTTTTAATAATTCTTTTTTTCCTATTTCTTTTTGTTTTTCTTGAATTTGCTGTTCTGAAAATTGAATTTCTTTATTAATTTCTACTTCTTTTATAATCTCAGCCCTCTCAACTATTTTTGCATCATCTAATTCTATTTTAAAATTTTCATAAATTAAATCATATTTCTGATAATCTTTTATAGATTCTTCAATGGTCTGTAGATGCCCTTTTAAAATGCTTAAATCTTTTTCTAAAAAAGTCTTTTGTTCTTCTAATTCAATAATCCTTTGCTGTTTTTCTTTTGAATTTTCTAGTTTAACTTTTAAAAGATCTAGCTGTGATTTTTTCTCCTGAAACTCTTGCAACATTCTTTTAACCATGAGAATATTTTCATTTAATTGATTTTTTTTCATGGAGAATTCATTTACTTCTTTTTGAAGGTTTTGTATCTCTTTATTTGCTTTATCTAAAATATTTTCTTTATAATTTTCAGAAACCTCTTGTAAACAAGTCGGACATTTTTCTAAATTAAAAATTTTACTTTTTAAAGATTCAGTTTCTTCTATTTTAGATTTTTTAAAATTTATCTTTGTACTTACTTGAATATATTCTTTTTGTAATTCTGATTCTTTATTTTTTTGAAACTCAATTCTTTGATTCAAAGAAGCCAATTCCTCATTACTAAAAAACCCCCCACTAATTTCTTGGAATTGCAATTCTAAACTTTTTATATTTGAATTCAAATTAGCTTTTTGTTGCTCTTTTTCAGAAATGATTAATCTTGATTTTGATTCCTCATTTTCCAGAGATTTTTTTTCATCTATTTTTTCAAGTGCTTCTTTTAAATTCTCTTCTTTAGATATCCTAAACTCCATTGCTTGCTTTGATTTTTCTGTTAAATCTTTTTGCATAACTTTTAAGTTTTTTAATTCTTTTCTCTTTTCTTGCAAAGATTTTTTCCACTCCTCTAAATCATAAATTAATCCTTCATTAATTCTAATTTTTTCCTTTAATTTAGAAATTAAAATAAAAGTATTTTCTTCTATTCTTTTATATTTATCAATTCCGAAAACATATCTTAGTGTATTAAATCTAAGATCCCTTGGTTCTAGAATTATTTGCTTCATTTCTTCTTGAGGAGTATACACTGTAAATTTATAAAGAAGATTTATTTTTTTAGAAAATTCTAAGGGATAATTCAATAATTTCAATACTCGATCTTTAATCTCGCTTATACTTCCTTCAAATTTTTCACCATCAATTGTGATTGCAGTATAATCTTGAGAAACTGAATTTTTTTTTCTTTTTAAAGTTCTTTCAATAATTATTTCTTTTTTTTCTACTTCAAACTCTAAAATAACTCTCCCCGCCTCTTCTTGACTCCTTAAAAGAGAAATCCCTTTCTGCCCTGGTTGTAATCCAAACAATCCAAATTCAATTGCTAAAAGAATTGTTGTTTTTCCAGACCCTATATCCCCTGAAAGTAAAGTAGAACCTTTTTTGAAACTAATTTCCTGTTCTTTAAAACTTCTAAGATTTTTAATGAATAATTTTTTTAAAATCATTTTGTATTTTAATTAAAAAGGTTTATTCCTAAAATTTTATTTAATTCTGCTAGCAATCTAGATTCGAAAATCTTGGTTTGTTCTCCTTCCTGTTTTTCTAAATTCAAGGAATTAATCAAAGAGGGAATCAATTTATTCAAATCTGAAGGATTTTCTTTTTCATATCTTTCAATCAAAATCTCTTCTACTTTTTCCATTTCTTTTTCAGGAATTTCAATTTTTAATTCTCTTTCTTGATTCTTTAATTTTGAAGTATTTTTTAAAAAACAATATGCCCCGGCCTTTTCTAAATATAATTCTATTTTTTGAAATTTAATGTCTGACGTTTTCCCTTTTATCAAATCTCCAAAAATTCTAAGTAAAACAATTTTATCTTTTAAATCTCTTTTTTCTAATTCTAAAATTATTTTTTCGGTTCCAATCAAAGCATTTTCTAATTTTATTTTAATATTTTCGACCCCCTTTAATTTAATTTCTTTTTTTGTTATTTTAGTATACCCTTCTACATCAACAATATAAAAACTTCCAAATTTTAATTCTTCAAGTTCTTTAAAATTATTTGGGAAAAGTGGACCCCCATAAATCACTGGGATATTGTTTATTTCTTTTTCAAAATCCATATGGATATGCCCCAGGGCATAATAATCTGCTTTAGGAAGTTCATTTAAATTCACAGAGTCTATTGGCAAGGTGCCTACAACATCTTTTATAGTGGTATGAAGCATTAAGATTCTGAAATGATCCTCATATGGTTCCTTTATTTTTATTCTTTTTATTTCCTTAACTTCTATACCTGCCTTTTTTCCAGGATACCCATAAATATAACAAGAATCATGGATTATCGGTTTTAAAAAAATTTCATCTGCTACTTCTTCATATTCACAAATTTCGCAAAATCCTGCTTTTTCTAAAACATCTAAAAAAGTTTTCCCAGAAACAGAATAATCATGACTTCCTGCAATAAGATATATCTTAATACCTGCATCCTTTAATTTCCTAAATTCTGCGAAAGTTTCTTTCAAAACCATTATAGAAGGAAATGCTGAATCAAATAAATCCCCACTAAAAAGAATAAAATCTAATTTTTCTTGAATACAAATATTTATTGCTATTTTAAAAGATTCTGAATTAAGTTCTTGCAATTCTGGTTGTCTCCAACCCCCTAAATGGCTATCTGCTAAATGTGCGAATTTCATTTTAATTTTAAACTAATCTTAAAAATAGATGAATAAATTATATAAAAATGATTGTTATAAAAAATAAATATTAAAAAAACAACTAGGGCCTTTTATCTATATTATTTATTGACTTTTTACAACAAATATAAACAAATAAAGATTCAAAAAATAACTCTTTTTTATTCATTTGTTGAATTTCATATCCTAAGTCTTTTGCTTTTTTAATGATAATCTTTGGATGGGTTAAAGAAGAAATTAAAAAAATAATTTGCCCAGAATCATTTAAATGATTTTTAGATTGTTCTAAAAATTTTAGAATAAGTTCGTAACCTTTTTTTCCACCAGTAGTAGATATTTTAGAACCTAAAGGTTCTCTTTTATCTTCTGGGAGATATGGCGGATTAAAAAGAATTAAATCAAATTTTCCTTGAATTTTTTCGAATAAATTGCTTTTTATGGATTTAAATTTTTTTTTAATTAAACACTTTATTGCTTCCTCATTAATATCTGAAGTTAAAATATCTTTAAATCCTTGTTTTCTACAAATTTCTGCTTGAATCCCAGAACCACTTCCCAAATCTAAAATTTTTATGCTTTTTTCTTTGCTTTTTAGAAAAAAATTCAAAGTTTTAGCTAGTAAATAAGAATCTTCAACTGGTTGATACACATTCATTTTTATACTATTAAAGAATTAAGGAAACAAATTAAGAACTTTATATTTAAAAATCATTGTCGTAACAAAAATGCTTATTAAAAATAATAAAATAATTAAAAGAATTATTTCTTTTCTATGACTTTTTTTAGTTTTCTTGACTTTTGATATCTGTTGTGAGAAAGATTCTGAATCTTCTTTTAATCTTGGCGCGGAAATCATTGGAAAATTTTTTGGGGGTTCAAAAAAATTATCTGCATCTAGATTATTTCTTTCAAAGGATTCTTTTACAGGTTCAGACGCAGATCTTTGGATAGGTTCTGAAGTAGATCTTTGGATAGGTTCTGAAGTAGATCTTTGAATAGATTCTTGTATAGAATTTTGTATAAATTCTTGAGGGGCTGGTTTTTCTATTATTTGATTCCCCTTAGAAACTTCTTGTTTAATTCTTCTTATTTCTTCTAAAGATTTCTTAGATTTTTTATTTAATACTTTATTCTTTATTATTTCATTCTGCTTTTTTTTCAGAGACTTTTTTTTATTAAATAATCTCAATGAAAACCTTCGAGAATTTGGCATTATTAATTTTTCATCTTCTTTTGCTTCTTGAATTGAAATAACCCCTTTCTTAAAAAAATTAGATGCTTCATTAATTTCATTTGGATTATATCCTGTATTAATTAAAATTTGCATGGCATCGTCTAAAGATTCTCCTCTTTCAAGGGAGTTATTTAAAGCAGTGATAATATCTTCATTGACCATTCTATTTTATTTAATTTACTTATTTATTTAATTTATTTATTTGATTATGTTTTAAGAGATTTCCCTGATATTTTAATGGTTTGTTATTTATTTAAATTTTCCTCAAAACTCTAAATATTTAAAAAAATAAAATTTTATTTAAATTCTAATCTTTGCTTATCGTTAATCAAATGTATATTCTTTTTATTTTTATAACCTAATTCTTCTGCTAAACTAATCATTGGACTGATTTTTTCATGATCCCCATGTGCCGGGATAATATGTTCAGGATTAATCAAATTAATAAAATCTCTTAAATCTTCTCTTCCAGCGTGTCCTGAAACATGAATATTATTAAATAATCTTACTCTTGATTTCTTGAATCGATTATCTAACCTCTCCCGATTTCTTATATTAACTTTTGATGGAATTATTGAAGAAGAATAAATAAGATGGTCCTGAGATTTAAATCTAAAAGGAAGTTTATTTTTAGATAACCGATCTAAAATACTGCCAGGCTCTCCCTGATGACCTGTGCAAACCACTAAATATTTTTCCCTATTTTTATCTATTTTTACTAAACATTTTTCTAATTGGTTTCTATAACTTGCAATTTCTATATTATCTCTAAATGGGCATAGACCTATTCTCGATGCAGCACTAACATATTTATTTAAACTCCTTCCAAGAAAAATTATTTTTCTATTTAATTTTTTTCCAAAATCTGTAATAGATTTTAATCTCGCAATATGAGAGGAAAAAGTTGTGACAAATAATCCGCGATTTTTATTATCTGTAGTTAAAAGAACATCTTCTAAAAGGGCTCTTGCAACCTTTTCACTTGCAGTTTTCCTTTCTACAGAAGAATAAAGGGAATCAACAATTAAAACTTTAACTCCTTCTTCACTAATTTTTCTTAATTTTTCATAATTTGGCTTTTTTCCAAGTATGGGGGTATTATCAAATTTAAAGTCATTTGCATATAATACAATGCCCTCACCAGTATGAAGTGCAATCATTGATGTTTGAAGTGTTGAATGAGTAATATTAATAAAATCAACTAAATATCTTTTATTTTTTCCTTGGATGTAACAAGAGGAATTGGGTGAAACTGATTTTAATCTATTTTTCATAATAATTCTTTCATCCCTGATTAAAGATCTCAAAACTTCAATCGTGAAGGGTGTTGCAATTATATCTGCATTGTATCTATGTGCTAAATAAGGAATTGCCCCAATATGATCTAGATGCGCATGACTTGGAATAATTGCCCGAACTTTTTTTCTTAAATCTAATTTATCCAAAATAAGATCATCAGGTATTGCCCCAAGAGATCTTAATTTTCTTTCATCATAAAAATCCCTAGCCTCTTCTGATTCTACTATCGGAGGTAAAAATAAACCACAATCAAATAATATAACATCTTCCCCTAAATCTACTGCAGTCATATTTTTTCCGACTTCATTAAATCCCCCAATTCCATAAATTTTCATTTTTTAAAATAAATAATTCTTTTTAATTTTATAAACTTAATTCTTCTTTAGACTATTTAAAGTTAGTGAAATTTTTCTATTTTTATAATTTTTAAATAAATATTGTCAATTAATTCTAAATCAATTAAAATTTTAAACACAGAAGATTATAAATCAATTCTAAATAACTTAAAATTTTAAAAGCATAATTTTATAATTCATAAATCCCTAAATAAAAATAGTTTAAATGAAATCTTTAAAACCGAGCCATAGAGAAAGAAAGAGATATCTTTTAATTACTGGGCAAAACATTACAAAAAATCTTCTTGATGAATTAATTTTTAATTTTATTGGAATATTGGGTTATGCTAAAGCTTGTCCACAAATAATAAAAATTTCTGGGAATGATGTGGTTTTAGCAATTAATCGAAATTTTTTGAATGAAATTCAAATGAGTTTATTTATGTCAGATAAGGGATTAAAAGTAATAAAAGTTAGTGGTAGTTTAAAAAAATTGAAAGCTTAGATTAAATCTAATTCTTGAATATTTTTCAGATTAAAATCACCATGTGCGACCCATAGACATATGTCGTAAGAACCGAAAATTAGTTCGCAGATGAAATCGAACTAATTTTATGAAAAAAGAAATAATTAGAAAGGAATTCTTTAAGCTCAAAAGTAAGGGACATTCAT
>Ga0268281_1000817_pt1 | contig 20779 bp, 19 predicted proteins | sample saktaG_10_FD_190134 | JGI IMG/M metagenome (GOLD analysis project Ga0268281, IMG submission 190134) | Saline water microbial communities from Sakinaw Lake, British Columbia, Canada - sak_2011_5_24_50m | ecosystem: Environmental > Aquatic > Non-marine Saline and Alkaline > Saline ... | reverse complement strand
AAATAACAACAGAAGAAACTGTTAAAAAAGAACCGGAAAAAAATATAACAGAAACAATCCCTGAAGAAGATATTGCAACTCAAAAAAAATGGCTCAATTTTAGTGATATATTCAGAAACGTTCAGTCTAAAATTAATTGGCTATGGGTAGCAGCAATTATCACAGTGATTTTTACTGCTTTTTTTGTTCAAAAAAAATGGAATGTGCTGAAGATAAGTGTTGGCATGGAATCAGAAGCAATTATAGTTATAACAACAAAGATGAAAAAAGCTGAAAAGTTTATAGAAGAAGGAGATGTTGATTCTGCTAAAAAAACATACAAAAAGATACTGAAGATTTATGACGGGCTGCCTGTTAATGAAAAGAAATGGGTTTACAAGGAAATACAATCATTATACAATAAAATAAAACAAGAAGCAGAACTGCCAAAGACTAAAAAATCCTATTAAACAGTAAATAATTATTGTATAATTACAACAGAAATCAGAAATATTTAAATAGTTTGAATCTTTTAGATAAATAACATAATTTTTTTAACATAAAAAAGGTGATATCATGTATAAAAATAGAATTCTTGTTTTTGGTTTGTTTGCAATGCTCTTTATGGTCTGTGCTGTTGGTGTAAGTGCAGATTTGAGTATAAATGTAGATAAGACTGCATTAAATGATGGGGATATACAAATAAATGGTCTTGCAATATTACAAATCAATATCACAAATATTGGAACTGAAAATATAACAGAAATAAATGTTACTGATACCTACAATGAAACTTATTTGGTTTATAATGATTCTTCACATATAAACAGTTCTGGTGTTGCAGGGCAAATAATTTGGGAAAATCTTAGTATGCCATCCTTTTATCCACCATTACAACCAAATGAAAGTGCTATACTTTATGTAAATTTTACGGCAATAAAGACTGGTTCAACTAATAATTATGTCAATGTTACTGTAACAAATGGTAGCGAGAGTACTAATAAATCAGACACTTTTGAAATTGGTATTGGAAGTGGAGGGCCTGGTGGCGGAGATACTTGGAATCAGGGTTTGAGTCCATGGCAGTCAAGCATAGTGTCCCCTTATTTAATCAGAAATGAAGCCAAACTGCTTAACTTCAGCATATACAGGGAAGCAGGAAGCCAGTCTTGTCTTAAAAATCTTACAATAACTTATCCATCATCTGACTTTACATTCCATGGTCAGACCTCTTCAAGCATAGACTCCAGTAATTATACAATTATTGAAGTTTCTAACAGCATTATTTGGAATGCAACAGGAGATGATTTTTTCTGCGGCTCTGATCCAGGTTATTTCTTAATTAATGTAACCTCAACAGCAGATTACGGCAGCGGCATATTTACAGTTAGTGCATATACTAATGAAAGTACACAGAATGAGAAAATAAACCTGACTTTTTTCACAACAACAACATTCTCTTACTCAGGAACTGTTTATGATAAAGATGGCTCTCTGCTTCCAGAGGCTGTTGCTTCCATTGCTGTTATAAGTTTTGGAGCTCGTGGGGATATTACAGTTGGCACTTTCAAAGCCAATACCACTAGTGATGGAACATTTAATATAACAGATATTCCCGGTCTTAATGTATCAATAGATGAAGATGCTGGATTTGAAATGGGAGAAGAGGGAGGATTATTTTACAGATTAAGCGCAACAAAATACAATGACACTGCAGAACATTATGCAATGTATGTTGGTCCTAGCCTGCCAGAGCTTCCTGAAATTGAATTAAGGTCTGACTGGGGATTGAAAAATGCAAGTATTTATCTAAAGCCTGCTGTAACATTTTACATAATGGTTGAAGGCAGGGATTATAAATCAGGTCCTGCAAATCAAAGTTTATGTAATGATACAGATGGTTGTTCTGATGAGGCATTTAACTGGACAAACATAGGATTTAGCTATGGGCTTAAAGACAAGAAAATGGGTTTTCCTGTTTCATCAGATCACAGCAGCAGTTCTATAACAGAAAGATATTTTTCAGCACCAAGTGACAGGAACTATTCGTTAATGATTTTCCCAGAAGCATCATTCCCAATATATATTGATTTCACAAATATAGAAACACAATGTAATAGCACTGGTTACAACATAAGTGCAACAGGTGTTAATGCAACCTGCACAAGAACAAAGGGAACTTATTTCATAAATGCAACCATAACAGCAGACCAAAATATAACACCATTAACAGGATATATTGGTCATGGAACATTTGATGAGTTATGGATAGTTCCATACATGCTGGGTGGAGGAAGTATGATATTTGACCAGGATACCCTGCCGTTTAACATGGGGCAGATGATGAGGTGGCCAACAAACAACACAGCTTATGATGATTCATACAACAAAAATATAGGAAACTATTCTATTTACCTGCCAGCAACAATGGCTAGTTCAGATATAATGCTGATGGCTTTTGCAAAAAATAGCACAGGTTATTACCATGATTTATACAAGCTATCTTTAGAAGGAAAAACATTAGGTTTATCAGAGCTCAACTTTACGCTGAAGCCATTAATAATCGGAACAAGCAAGACAATAACCTCCAATAATATTTCAGCTCAGTGGAACCAGTCAACAGTTGTCAATACAACAGCAGTCCAGTTTCAATTGGTAAGCAATGGCACTGTATTAACTTCTGACAGCTCATTTGTTGAAATGAAATTGGAAACTAATAGCATTGAATATACAAGAATGGTAAATGCCCAGAACGGGGTGTTTACACTGCCAGTTATTGACGGAGGAAGCATAAAAAAACTTACAATATTTTCACAAAGCTATGCACCAGTCTCAGAATCTATTAGTGCAAGTGTTTTAAGTGGTGAAACTAGTACTAATACAATAAGTTGTGGTAGTGGGGTATGCAACATAACATTATCAAGGTTTGATTTGTTTGATCCAAATAATCCTGATGAAGTAATGGATATGAGAATGGATTTCTATAAATCAAATTCAACATGTGATGTACCAACACCACCAACTGGCTGTAATATGGGAGGAGAGGGAGATGGAGGGATGAACAAGACAGATTTCTCTCCATTAAAAGCAATATTAATGGGGGATGTTAGCCTGAGAATAACAAGCGGCAATATATCTGTGCATTATGTAAAGACAGATTTGCTTGCCTCTGGTCCACCAGATGCAGCATTCTCACAGGAATCTAATGGGACTGACTCAAGTGCAGCATGGAAGTTTGGAAGCAAGGGTCCTGAGATATATGATTATGTACTGATTAGCATGCCTTACTCAAGTGTTGTAGAAAATAACCAGATTAAGATGAAGATACCCCTCCTATATGACAATGACTTTAATATGTTTTGGAATAACACAGATAATGTTTCTCAAGATTTAGCTGGAACTGACTACAGCGATTATCTGAATAATTCATATGAAAATTATCTAAATGAAACTGGCGTGACTTGTTCAGAAACAGATGAAAACCTGACAAATGGATTATGCTACAAAGACACAGAAAATAAGGTTGTATGGATGAAAATACCCCACTTTACAGGAGTTGGTCCTGAGGTTTCAGTTGGAGCACCGACAATCTACTTAATGAGCCCTGATGATAATAGCAGAACAATAAACAATACACTACTGTCTTTTGTGTTTAATTTCACTGATGACATAAGCGACAGCGCAAACTGCACCTTATACATCAATAATACTGCTTACGGAACTAATGCAACATCATTTAACTATACCGCAACTACAATTACAGCAAATCATTCACTAAACGAGGCTGATGGCTACAATTGGTGGATTAACTGTACTGATAATAACAGTGATGAAGGAAAATCTGTTGTGAGAACAATTAATATTGATATAACAAAGCCAATAATAACAAATATAACAAATAGTAGTATTACATCAAGCGGTGCTACAATAACATGGACAACAGATGAATTAGCTAATTCTACAGTTTATTATGGAACAACTACAGCCACAACTTCTACTTCAGGTTCAGCATCTCTGACTACTTCACATTCAATAACATTATCTAGTCTATCTAGCTCAACCTTATATTACTATAATGTAAGCAGTTGTGATGCTGCTGGAAATTGTAATACCTCTTCACAACATAATTTTACAACCTCAGCAGCAGATTCAGGTAGCAGTGGGGGTGGAGGAGGAACTCCTAGTGTAACTTATGATGAACAGACAGTTGGGACACTTGCAGCAGGGTCAACCAAGGCCATTGCATTCACTAAGTCAGCAACCTTTGCTGTGACAGGAATAACAGTGACTGTCAAGAATGCGGTTACTAATGCAAAAATAAAGGTTGATGCTGGTTCATTGCCTTCAGGAGCTTCTGCTCCATCATCAGCAAAAGGAAGTGTCTACAAATACATAACAATAACAAAAACAGCCATGACAGATAGTGATGTAACTAAAGGAATCATTAAATTCAAGGTCAAGAAGGAATGGCTAACAGAAAAAGGATACGGAAAAGACACTATTGCATTGCATAGGTATTACACTAATAAATGGAGCAAACTCACAACAACAAGAGATAGTGAAGATACAACATATTATTATTACAGTTCTGAATCACCTGGCTTTTCAACATTTGCAATAACAGCAGAAAAAGCACCCGCAGTAATAACACCAGCAGCAGAGGAAGTGCCAGAAGAAGAAGCTGATGTAACAGAAGAAGAGGCACCAGCAGAAGAGGGAGCTCCTGTAGAAGAGGAAGAAGTGCCGCCAGAAAAACCACCATCAAACACAGCTTTGATAATAACTTTGATAGCAGTAATTATAGTTCTTGCAGTAGTTGGCTATTTTGTCCAGCAGAAAAAGAAAAAATATTAATTTTTTTTATTTTTTAAATATCAATTATCTTTCCATAAGGTCCGGGATTAATTATAATTGTATTGCCAATCTTATCTATTTTATTTTTGTTCTCATGTAAATGCCCGCATATAACAAGCTTTAAATTATTCTCTTTAATAAATTTTCTTAATGATTTGCTTCCGCAGTGACCATTAATCAAATCCAGCTTTGTGCCATAAGGCGGCTCATGAGATACAAAAACAGCTTTTTTTTCATTTGTTATTTTCCTGCTGAACACTTTAGCTATTTTTTCAAACTGTGGGTTATGCGTTGAGAATCCTCCTCCGCCATGCCCAAAAAACAAATAATTTCCAACTTCATAACTTCTTTTATGCAGACAAATTATATTTTTAAATAAGGAGCATGATTTCCTGAGGTTTGTGCTTGTTTCATGATTTCCAGGGATTATCAAAACAGGCTTTCCTATTCTATTAAGCATTGAAAGCATTAAGTCCATATTCTGCTCAAAAACAGTTAAGTCTCCTGCACACACCAATAAATCTGCACTATGAGATTTATCTATTATTTTATTTAATGCTTTTATATCTTCATGTATATCAACAAATGCTAAAATTTTCATAAGAATTTGGAAAAATAAGACATATTTAAATATTTTTAATTTTAAAATAATCAAACAGTTATGGATTATTTGATAAGGCTTAATTCACAGGAAATACAAGATGAAGCAAAAGTAATGTATTCTCTTTTTCAGAAGTATAAGAGTTAAAAACATTAATCTTTATCAGAATCTAATTTTTTGCTTAATATTATTATGTTGCCCCTGCCTTTCTTGATTCTTTTTACAATTCCCTTATCCTCTAATTCAGTTATCATAAGGCTTATCTTTGCCTCTGACAGTGGAATTTGCTTTCTTATCTCTTTCTGGGTTACTCTTCCGTTATTTTCTTTAATAATCCTTATTATCTTATCCAGGCTTTCAGGAGACTCAAATTCTTCTTTTTCCTCTTTTGTTTCATCAGAACTTTCAGGAATTTCCCCTTTTTTCTCTTCTGTTGCAGCAAAACTTTCTTCTTTTTTCTCCTGGAAATGTTCTTTTTTCTTTTCTTTTCTTAAAAAATAAGCAACAAGCAGAATGGATATTACAAAAACTGACCCAATAATCACAAAAAGAAGAATATCTTGTGTTTTGTTGGAATTATTTCCTATTTCTTCCAATGTTTTATCCAATAGTCTTTCTTCTTCCTCTGGGCTTGGATACATTACAACATCATGTATAAATCTGCCTTCATCCCTGACAACTATTCTCTCTTCAGCAATATATTTTAATCTTCCGTGCTCCTCATATTTTGCTTTGATAGTATACTTCCCAACCAACAGAAAGAAGGAGTATGTACCATCTGTAGAAACTTGGTATTGCCTTGGCGACGAGTCAACTTCTATCTCAGTTCTTCCTTCCATTTTATTAAGGTCTGGGTCATAGATGTTGCCATGGATAGTAGCAGCATAACAGTTTTCTATTGAGATCAATAGCATTAACACTATAATTAGTTTTTTAAGCATAAACTAAGGACTTCAGTTGACTATATAAACATTTCTAAATTTTATATGGCTAAAAACACCTTTAAAAAGTTTAAAAAAGTATTATTGAGCATGATTCATGAATGTACCATATTATAGACCTTTATAAAGTTTTAAATGTCTTGATAAAGCTTTAAATCAATTATTGAGAAAATATATTTATAAGTAAGACCCCTTTTTAATGTTTCAGTCAGCTATATTCTTTGTGTGAGAACCAAAGTTCCATACGCATATTTTTTTATGATTTTATAAGTTTAGGGAAGCAAGCTTGATATCTGTCTCTAGAGCTATAATATCATACTTTAGAGATTCTTTATCCTGCTTATTTAATTTGTTATAAGCAATTTTCATCCTTGATAATGCATGTTTTGCCCCGGAAATATCCCCTCTTATTACATAATCATTAATTTCTTTTATCATAAATAATATATCATCTTTTTTAATCTTCTTGATTTCCTTAATTTTTTCCTTCTTAACTTTTTTAGTCAGTTTAATTTTTTCTTTTTTGCTCTTCTTTATGCATTGTTTAGTTCTTTTTGGTAATTGAATCTGAACCTTCTTTTCTTCCTTCTCCTCTGACAAATTCTCTTTTACTAACAATTCATACTCTCTTTTCCTTAGCTCATTCTCCTGGTCAACAAGCAACTTTTCCTTTGACAATAAACTATCTTTTATTTTTTCATTTTCTGAAATTAAATTCTGAAGCAACCCCTCTTTTTCTCCAATTCTTTCCCTCTTTTTTAGAAATAGTTCTGCCTCTTTTTTCAATATCTCTCTCTTTTTTTCAATGTTTTTTTGTTTTTCTTTAAGTTCTTCCAGCTCTTTTCTCATTGATTCGAACATGGATTCCTTTTCGTCAACAGTTTTCTTCTCCCTCTCCAATGAATTTAGCTCCTTCTTTTTATTTTCCAGTTCTCTTTGTTTCTCTCTTAGAATTTTTTCTCTTCTTTCAATAATGGTCTTTTTTCTCTCCATTAAATCTTTTTCTTTTTTCTCAATTCCTGCTTCTAGAGCAGGAACCTGCTTTTTAGAGAGTTCTTTTATATCAGCCTGACTTTTTCTTAATTCTTTCTCTTTTTCAGATATAAGCATCTCCTTTCTTTTAAGCTCACTTTCAAGAATTTCAATATTTTTCATCATTTCCTTTTGTTTTTCACTAGATTCCAGATGAGTCAGAACATGCCCTTGATTGCTTGATTCTTGTATTTTATCAGCAAGATCCTTGTCTTTTACAACATTTTTAATCCATTCTGCAAAATCATTTTTGTCTTGCTTTACATGATGATTAAATGTGGATTTATCCATAAACTTAATTGATTCTTTAAGCTCATTCATATTTTTAATCCTACTGCCCCCCCTTAAGATAAAATGATGCTCTGGTTTTATCTTATTCTCCTTTGGCTTCTTTTTCAATTTTTTTTCTGGAACTTCTTCTTCAGAGAGGTTTTTTACTGATTTTGGTTTTTCAACAATTTCATCTAATTCCTTTCTTTCAATTGATCTAGAAACAGGGATTTTTTCTTTAGCTTTAAAATCAGGAAGATCTGGCAATTCTAAGTCTTTAAGATGTTGTTTAACTATAGGCATATAAATAACATTTTTTTATTTATTTAAAAACTTTTGTTATACTTTTTAAATAGTAACTATATTATAATCACTTTATATGAAATCATAAGGTTTTTAAGTTAGCCAAAAGAACCATTTTGTTATATTATACTGATTGAGGTAATTAAAATGGATGAAAAAGAACTTATTTGCTCTTCTTGCAGTAAAAGAATGACCAATAAAGAAGGAACAGCAGTATTTACCTGTCCTAACTGTGGTAAAGCTCAAATAGTGCGATGCAAGCACTGCAGAGAGATAGCAGCAATATATACGTGCCCGGAATGTGGTTTTACAGGTCCAAACTGAAAATGGCAGATGTAGTAATAACTCTTAGGATAATGCCTGAAAGCCCTGAAACAGACTTAAAGGCAATAGAAGAGAAAGCCAAGACATTTATTGCAGAGTATGGCGGCGAAGTGGGAAAAGTTGAGATACAGCCCGTTGCATTTGGCTTAAACTCCCTTAACCTGATATTTGTAAGCAATGAAGACATTGGAAGCACTGACAGGCTTGAGCAGAACGTGTCATCAATAGAAGGTGTAAGCTCTGCTGAGGTAACAGACGTCAGAAGGGCTATTGGTTAATCTTTTTAATTAGCTTTAATAACTCTTTTAATTCTATATTGCTTTTAATAGAATTTGGCCTTATATGGGTTTCAGCAGCTTTAAATCCAGCCTTTTTTATCTCACTAATCAGCAGATTCTTTTTAGGAACGTTCTTCAGCTTGTTGTGCTTTACAACCTTTGCTATATCATAAAATCCAACTTCATTTATTTTTGATTCATTGCTTATTATTTGCATTAGTTTAATCAATTCCTTATTATCGCTTTTCTTGGCATCCTGATTCATCTTGGTTACAAGTTTTTTATTCCATAATTGACCAAGCCAAATCTTTCCTGCGTAGTCAAGCTTTGATTTGCACAATGGGCACTTTTCATCATTGAATATGCTGTCTGCATTTTTCCTGAAAAGGCATTGTTTGCAATGCAGAATATAACCATGATTTTTCATTGTTTCATCTACTTTCTTTTTTCCTTTTATGCATTCAAAGAAAACCCTGAAGTAATGCTCTTTTGAGTATGAGAATATTGGTATTAATGCCTTGTCATATTGTGCTCCAGCTGACTGGACTTTTGAAATAAGTATTCTTAATCCTGTTTCATGGCAGAACTCATTTTTTAATGGTTTGCTTGAGTATTTTCTAAGGCATGCATTTCTTGAGGTTCCGCACAATGCCGCAGTGTCAGTTGCAGTGACTGCTATTATTCCCTGCCTTGCAATTCTTTTTACAGCACTGTCAAGAAAAAAATTTGGCGAGCCAAATGGGTCAATGTCAATATAATCAAATCCCTTAGAGCTTAAAAGAAACTCATTTGCATCAAGATTTGTTACAATTATCTTTTTGCCTGATTTAATCTTGTTTAGTTTTAAATTGCTTTTTATAAGTTTGACGGCATCAGCACTTCTGTCATTGAATGAGATTGTTTTTACCTTTGCTTTTTTTAGTTCAAGCAGAAACCTTATTCCCCTTACTCCTGTTGCAGCCAGGGGAAGTGCAATTTGCATACCATTTTTATCAATTGAATTTAACAGCAAAACACTTATGTCCCTGTTAAGATTCATAGCAGGGTTGTAAAATACTGGCATATCTTTTGATACTGTTTCAGCTGTATATGTCTTTATTCTTGCTTTGCCTTCTTGTATTATTTCCATTCAGGAAAAGATGATTAAGTTTAATATAAAGCTTTTGGAAAGCTTTAAAAGTGAATATAATTTCCTGATAAGTAAGATGAACACTATCAGATCTCCTGTATGCACTGTTGTGGGACATGTTGACCATGGAAAGTCCAGCCTGCTTGATTACATTAGGCATAGCAATGTTACCAAAGGGGAGGCAGGAGCAATAACACAGGCAATTGGAGCTTCACTTGTTCCTCTTGAAATAATAAATGAGATGTGCGGGCCATTGCTTGACTCACTGAAAATAAAATTCACAATTCCAGGGCTGTTGTTTATAGACACCCCAGGGCATGCTGCGTTTACAAATTTAAGGAAGAGAGGAGGAAATCTTGCTGATATTGCAATTCTTGTTGTTGACATTAATGAAGGTTTTAAGCCCCAGACAAAAGAAGCAGTTGAGATATTAAAGCACAAGAAAACTCCTTTTATTGTTGCAGCAAACAAGACAGATTTATTGCCTGGATGGAACTCAGCTAAGGATAATATATTAAAAAATATTTCCAAACAAGGACCCGATACACAGAAAAGTCTTGATATCAAGCTTTACGAGCTTGTTGGAAAACTGCATGAGTTTGGATTTGCAAGCGAGCGCTTTGACCGCGTATCAGATTACACCAAAGAAATTGCAATAATTCCAGTTTCATCAAAAACAGGAGAGGGAATTCCAGAATTATTAATGGTCTTGACAGGACTTGCACAGAAATACCTTGAAAAATGCCTGAAATGTGATGTTAACAGCCTGGCAAAAGGAACAATATTAGAGGTAAAGGAAAAAAAAGGCCTTGGTGTAATCCTTGATGTTATTATCTATGATGGCACATTAAAAAAAGATGACATAATTGTTATTGGTGGAATTGAGAATCCAGTTGTAACAAAGGCGAAGGCATTGTTTGAGCCAATGCCATTGTCAGAGATAAGAGACAAGAAAGCCAGGTTTAAGCAGGTTGATAAGGTATGTGCTGCCAGATGCTTAAGAATATCTGCTCCTGAAATAGAGAATGTTGTTGCAGGAATGCCGTTAATGGCCAGCTCAAGAGATTCTCTTGAGAAAACAAAGCAGGAAATCCAAAAATTAGTGTCAGAGGTTATAATTGAAACAGATGAGCAGGGCATTATTCTAAAGGCAGATTCACTTGGCTCTCTTGAAGCATTAATAATTATATTCAGGGAAAAAAATATCAAGATAAGGAAAGCATCAATTGGCAATATCTCAAAAAAAGATGTAATTGATGCAGAGAGCAACTATGAGAAAGATCCATTAAAATCTGTTGTTATTGGCTTTAATGTATCTCTGAATGATGATGCAAAATCAGAAAAAGTAAAGATTTTTACAAGCGATATAATCTATAAGCTGATAGAAGACTTTGAAAAATGGGTTGAAGGTGAGAAAAAAAGGCGCGAAGCATCAGAAGTGGATATGCTTGTAAGGCCGTGCAAAATCAAAATAATGCCTGGCTATGTTTTCAGGCAGAATAGCCCTGCAGTTGTTGGAGTGGATATTCTTGAGGGCAAAATAAAAACCAATATGCGGCTAATGAAAGATGTTGTTCATCTCACCACAATAAAGAGCATACAATCTGAAAAAAAGAAGGTTACAGAAGCTGAAAAAGGGAAGCAAGTTGCGATATCCTTAGATAAAGTTACTGTAGGAAGGCAAATAAATGAAGGTGATATATTATATTCTGTAATTCCAGAAAGCGATTTCAAAAAGCTAAAAGAGATGAAAAAACATCTGACAGAAGGGGAGATAACACTCTTAAAAGAGATTGCAGTGATGATGAGAAAGGAAAATATTCTTTGGGGTGTTTGATTTGTCATTAGAACTTAAAATATTAAACAGGAAGAAGATCAAGGAGATAATTGCCTTAATAAAAAAGCAATGGGGAGCTGATTTCAAGACAGAACTTGCTTTCTTGATAAATCCCCAAAATAAGATATTTCTTGTCAATAAAGAGATGTTTAATCTAAACCTTGAAAAACTAAGGATTAATTCAATCGGCCTTTACTTTGGAGAGATTAAGAACAATGAGTTAAGGCTTAGCATTGAGGGCTCACAATTAGTTGGAAAGGATGCAAAACTAAATACCATTAAACTAGATGAAAAACAGGCCATGCAATGGCTTAAAGGAGAGGATATGGATATAAAAGGCAATTACGCTGGCTTTGTAATACTGAAGCATGAAAATGATTTTTTTGGCACAGGTAAGTATAAGGATGGAAAAGTGCTTAATTATGTTCCAAAGGCCCGCAGGTTTAAGTACAACCTTGAAACAGAAGAATAATCTAGGTAATGTATATTCTTTAGTAACTAAAAGGTAGTAAAAAACGAAAGATTTATAAAGAATAAAATTATAATATCCTATATGGACAATAAAAATAAAGAAGAACATTTATTAGAAAATACAGTAAATGAAAATTCTAAACCTGTAAATAATATTGATTATTATACAGTCAGAGCTGCCCCTGCTTATCAAATGATATTTGATGAAATAGAAAAAGCCAAAGAAGACCCTGAGAAATCCAAACAGCTGGCTGCGGCATATCTAAAAAGAACAACCTTTGATTTGGGGAATGTTCTTTTATTTGTAAATAAGCTTGATAATGTTGCGTTTAAAGGCCAAACTGATTTTGATAAGGGTTTTAAAGAAATATGTTTTACATTTAAATATGATATTTCTTCCAATAATCCAAAATCTAAAATAAATAAAGTCCAAGATCAAAAGGAAAAAACTGTTCCGTTAACAAAAGATGAGATAGAAAAACTTCCTTTAGTTGATGATGACCAGTTTTCAAGGGATATGGCTTTAAAGGAAGAGAATTTAGATGGTCTCGTTGGAAAAACCAGGGAATATCTGAACAATCAGGAAGTAAATGTAAATTTAAAATATTCTTTTACTGAGATACACTATACGAGGGATTATAAGGAATTTGCAGATATTAATTACGACGAAAGCAAACAAAATGTTTCAAAGAACACAAATTCCATAGTGAGCCGTATCATTATAAGGCAAAAGAAAGGAATGAGATTTAGAAGTAAAGCAGAGGCTAAGGAAACAGGGCTAGACAAGGTTTCCTCTAATATTTATAAAAGGGTATGCGAAGAAAGATGTAACTATAGTTTAGATTCAGAAATTCTAAATCCAAAAAGAAAAAGAGATTTGATAGAAAATATTACTAAATATCTAAACAATTTGCTCTCTCATAAAGATGAGTATTATAAGCGTAAGATTCTTGAAAAATTTGGAAATATAAACATTACCCCATTAAAAAAACTTGGTAAGAAAAACCTTAATGAAACTGTAAATCAAATATATAATTTTTTGAAAGAAAATCCTGAACATACAATCAACAACACAAATGAAAATCAAAATGTACTTATGCCTCAAAAAAGGGAAAAATTGTTTAACATGGTTAAAAATTTTAAATCTCTTAATATAAACAAAAAAAATAATGAAAAAATTGTAAATTATATAACTGAATGTTTTTTCCCTATAAGAACAAAAGAAAACAACACAAATAGTTTTAAACCTACACTTGAAGACTTGATTTATCCACATCTTAATGTTATGTTAGGAACAGGAATCAAAGGGACTGAAGTAAATTATGATTTTATGAAAGGTATAAAAGAGAGTAAAACAGACAGGATTGAAAGTAAATATGAAAAATTAGATGGCGATGGTGAAACAAGAATTTGCGATAGGTTTGGTTTTAAAGTTTTATGCGCGAGAGAATCTGATATTAGGAAAATAATAAAAATAATATGCTCTCATTTTGGAAACAAAGTTTATGATTCTTATGTCACTAACAAAAAATTTGATGTTGAATCGTTAAAAAAAGGGATAAAAGATAATCGTAATATGATAATAGAAATCAAGGATTATACTGTAAAAACTAAATTAAATAACTTCTGTTCTATCAATGGAAAGATGTTTTATGGGGGGATAAAAGGTAAAAATATGAAACCTGAGCATTATTTAACGCCTTATATTGATTATACACAGCCAACACTTATAGAATTCCAGATAATGACAGAAAAGATGTATAAAAACTCTACAGAAGGTGATGCCAGCCATAATACAATGAGATTTTTACAGTCATTGGCAATAGATGTGAGACATCATAACAATCATAATAATCCTAGTGAAATAAAACGCTATGATAATCTTCAAAAAAGATACCTTTATGTCCAATAAAAAATCAAAGTTTAATTATTAAATTATGTCTTCTATTGGGATTTTTGGCTTTTTAGCAGGTGTTTGCTCTTTTTTAACTTCTTTTGTGAGGTCAACTCCTAAATCCTGTAATGATTTTACATGCATCTGCATAAGCTGCTCAACAATGCTTAGTATTTTAGCCATTTCCTGCCTTTCCTTTGCTAATGTTGTTAGTGCACCTTTATGAAAGCCAATCATTTCTTCGTTGCTTGCTTTTTTTACCATAATTATCACCATTAATTAGTTTTTGTTACTTATATTTATTCTTTTGTAATTTTCAGCTAAAAAAGGCATATTTTTAAACTTAATATCTTTCTCATAAGGTATGGAAACCCAGGGGATAATCAATAATGGAAACCTCGTTAGCAAGGACGAATGGAATAAATACATCAATAGTCTGAAAACAAATAAGATAGAAACCAATAGAGAAAGATGCAAAGAACTGATAAAAGAGAGTCTTATAAATTCAATAAAAAAGAGAGCCAATGGCTTAAAGAAATTTGGGATTCTTTTTTCTGGAGGTATAGACTCCTCAATAATTGCATTGATATGCAAGCAACTTGGCTATGATTTTAAATGTTATACAATTGGCTTGGAAAACTCCAAAGACATTGAATGGGCAGAAAGAACAGCTTTGGCTCTTAACCTAAATCTAAAAACACTAACCCTTGAATTGGATGAAGCAGAACAAATAATAAAAAGAGTCATTAAGATACTAAAACAAGCAGATATTATTGATGTTGGAGTTGGCTCTGTGCTTTATGCAGGAATAAACCTTGCAAAAGAAGATTCTGTAAATTGTTTAATTACTGGAATGGGCTCTGATGAGATGTTTGGAGGATACAGCAGGTTTGAAAATACAAAAGATGTAAATAAAGAATGCTGGTTAAGCCTTCATAATCTATTCAAAGACTTAAAAAGAGACTTTATCATAGCAAAAAACCAAAAAGCAACATTAGTAACCCCTTTTCTCGATGAGGTAGTCATAAAATCAGCAATGAGTCTTCCTTCAGCATACAAAATAAAAAATAATGTAAAAAAATACATACTAAGGGAAATTGCAGTTGATTTAGGGCTGCCAAGAGAGTTTGCATTCAGGAAAAAAACAGCTGCACAGTATGGCTCTGGAATTGACAAAGCAATATCAAAATTAACAAAAAAAAATGGCTTCAAATACAAAAAAGACTATCTGAAGAATCTATCTTAAATGAATCTCAACAATGTCTCCATCTAAAAGATTATGTTTTAGCCTTAGCATCTGCCCGCCAAACTTTGCAGATTTTCCCCAGACACGCGCAAACTTGAATTTTGTGACAAAATCCTTATGGAGCTTGTTGCAAACATCCTCTATTGTACAATTCCTGCTTATTATTAATGGAATATTTAAATCTGCTTTTTTCCCAACTTCTTTGAGGTAGATGCTTATTAATTCAAGCCCATTGTATATATTTTCCTTTAATTCATTTATGTTAGAAGGATTGTTTGCGCATATCAAGACAGCATCTGGGAATTTTCTTTTTGCATCCTCTATCTGCTCATTAGTTGCAAGGTCAATCTTATTTATAACAATAATTGCATTGACATACTTTTTATTGTCTTCTATACAATCAATAAATTGGTCTGCATTTATCTGCGTCCTGATAAGAACCTCTGCGTTGGATATTGAAAATTCTTTCATTATTCCTGTTATTGTTTCATCATCCAAATCAAGCAGTTGAACAGTTTTTCCTATCCTGATTCCTCCCCTGGCTTTCTTTTTTATCCTGACATCAGGCTTTTTCTGATTCATCCTTATCCCTGTTTCATAAACCTCATTGCATAGTACTTTATATTCATTAAGTCTGTTTATGTCAAGAAGGACAAGCACCAAATCGCAGTTGCGCATGACTGCAAGCACTTCTTTTCCACGCCCGCGGCCAGATGCTGCTCCAGATACAACTCCCGGAACATCAAGAATCTGGATTTTTGCATGCTTATATTCCATTGTTCCAGGAATAACACTTAATGTGGTAAAATCATAGCTTCCAACTGGAGAATTAGCATTTGTAATCTTATTCAACAAAGTGGATTTTCCAACTGATGGAAATCCAAGTATAATAACTGTTCCATCGCCACTTTTTCTTACAGAATAGCCCTCTTTTTTTCCTTTTGATTCTGAGCGCGCAAGATCTTTTTTCTTTAAATTAGCTATCTTTGCCTTTACAAGGCCAATATGATGCTGGGTTCTCTTGTTGTATTTTGTGGTTGAAAGCTCGTGCTCAAACTCCCCGATTTTATCATAATTAGTCTTTTTTTCAGGAGTTTTTTCAAGCCTTTTATCTAGCTTAATACTCTTTGGTTTTTTCCTTTGGACCATTTTTAATAAAAAGGTAAATTCTCTTTATATTCTTTTCTAACGAAAAACATAAGCTTTTTAAATGAATTCTATCTAATAGCTATTATGGACCCTATAAGTAACGTCTCTATTGTGGGTGAATCAATAAGCCATTTACCTAACCTTTTATCAGGCATTTTCACTAAACTGGTGGTTGCAGTAATAATAGTGCTGATTGGCCTTGTTGCCGGAAAACTATTAGGAAAGCTTATTCATAAACTGCTTCATGAGATTGAACTCAATAAGCTTATAAAAAAATCAGCCGGAATCAAGATTTCTGCAGAGGAAATAATATCCTTTTTTGTTACTTATTTCATTTATTTTATATTTATTGTAATGGCCCTAAACCAGTTTGGCCTTACGACTGTTGTTCTACACATGATAGCAGGAGCAATATTAATCATAATAATCATATCAATAATGCTTTCAATAAAAGATTTTATGCCAAACATGTTTGCAGGGTTTTTCATACACAAAAAAAGGTTTATTAAGGAAGGGGATATTATTGAGGTAGACAATACTAAAGGAAAAATTATCCATATAAACCTTGTTGAAACAACAATAGAGACAAAACAAGGGGATATAGTCTATGTTCCAAATTCTTTATTAACAAAGAAAACAATTGTCAAAGTCAAAAAGATTAGTTAGTTTCAATTGTTTCTAACAAAGACGCAATATTCAATATTTGCACCCTTGTGTAAGACTGCATGTTTGGGTCGTCTGCTATCTCGTCAAGCTCATTTAAAACTTTATTAATCCTTATTGACAGTTCTGAATCATCTTCTAAAATACTAATCATGTCGCTTATTTTGCTTTTTATGTTCTTAGGAACTGCTAAATCAATACTTAACTCTGAAAGAGCATCAATAATATCCCTTAATTTTTCTTCTGTCATTTTTTGGATTACTATTCTTTTATTTCTTCAAGAACTTCTTTTTGAATCTTGTTTGCTTTTTCTTTGATTTTTTCTTCTTGTTTTTCAAGCATTTTGATCCTTAACTCAAATGTTTCCTTTTTTGATTTCAGGTCTTTTTCCAAGTTAAGTTTTTTTGAAGAAACCATTATATTGCCTATTATTTTATATGCTTTTTCAGAATTCTTTAGCTCTTTTAATGCTGATTCTATTTCTGTTAACTGTGTCTGAAAGCTTTGTTTTTGCATTAAAAACTGCTGCATACTTTGCTCAATTAACTGAAGTTGCTGGATTTTTTGCTCAGTTTCCCTTGAAACATTCATTTTTTTAACCCTTCTATTTTTTCATAAACAGTAAGCAATTTTATGATTGAATTAATTGTTGCCCTTAATGCAACAGAATCATTTGCTTTAATATCAAATTCAACATAATCTTTGCTTTTTTTAATAGTGTAACTTGACCTGTCAGTTTTTAAATTTTTTGATTCTGAGCTAAAACATTTGTAAATAACAGAAGGATTCTTGTAAATCCTTATCTTAGCTGAATAAATCATCTGGCTTTGACCTTTGTTACTGTTGTCCTTGGCTTAAAGAGGATTCTTGAGCCGCAGTAAGGGCACCTGACTTTCTTTCTTAAATAATCAAGGGATACTTTTTTATTGCAGTCAAAACATTTATATTCTACCATTTAGAGCACCTTTTTATCTTTTTTTGCAAGTGTATACGCCTTTCCTGTAAATTTAGCCTTGCACTTCTTGCAGAACCATATACCTACAGCTATCCTTTTGACCTGCATGCTGTTGCAATAAGGGCATTTGTGCTTTTTTCTCTGCTCTTTTTCAACCTTAGCAAGTTTCAGCTTGACTGTTCTTCCATACCTTGGTCCAAATCTTTTAATAGATCCTAAACCTTTGATTTTTGCCATCTTATTATCCTCATATTACTATAAACTGGGGCTGCCCGGACTTTCATCAACTGTTGCGAACTCTAATCTTTGCGAGCGTCAGCGAGCTCGGTGGGCTTGAATTTTAATTCAATGCCCGCCCTGCGTGCCAGCTTAGCAAGAAGCTGTGCGTAACCATTTGTTTTGAACCGGGGTCGTCTGGTTTCTTGTGTTTTGACAACCCAAACCAGAAAGGATAAACCAAGCTACCCCACAGCCCCAACTAGTAATCTTGGGGAATATGGGCATTATTTAAATCTTTTGTTTTAAAACCTATTTTAGAAAAATTTCATCGAAACATTTTAATATTTGTTTTATTTAAGCTCAATAAAGGTTTAACAATGCATAAAAAAAAGAGGGGACAGGTTACAGTATATATAATAATTGGGATTGCTATTCTTTTTGTAGCTATTCTTTTTTTTTATTTAAGGGGCACAACTGAAAAAAAGATTAGTGTGCAGGAGCTTGTAATTGCCCAAAAAATACCAAAAGAAGCAAGGCCAATAACAAACTATGTAACAACAAACCTTGATGATGCCACAAAGAAAGGTCTTTTACTTATTGGAATGCAGGGGGGGTATATCTATGAAAGCCAGGGCGGTCCTATATCAGACCCAATAAAAGAAGGCAGTGACTTTGTTTATTATAATAAACATAAGATTTTTTATAACATACACAAGCAGAATAATAATCTTTTCAATTATTATTTTTATAAACCACCATATTATCCTTGGTATTACTATCCATATTCTCATCTTCCAAAATCAGGGGAAAAAGGGTCTTTTGGTGGATTTTTTGGAACTAGTAATCTGCCACCATTAAATGGCTCTAGCCCGTCAATACAGTTCCAGCTTATGGAATTTATAACCAACTATCTACAGGAAAAAATTAATTTAACAATCTTTGATGAGCAGGGCTTTGAAATAGATGCTGATATTAATAATATTAATGTTTCTGTTATAATTGGTGAGAATGATGTAATTGCATTTTTAGAATGTCCCTTAGGTATAAAAAAGACTATAACAAACACAATAACCAATGTCAGTTATTTTTACACAAATCCCCAGATAAGGCTGAAAAAGGTTTATAATCTTACTAATTTTATCATAAGTAAAGATACCACAGATATTTTATTTAATATTAACAGTTCAGAAAACAACAAAGACAACATTAATATTGAAAAAATTGAGAATTACTATAATCATGATGATATCATTATAATAAGAGACAATAAATCAATGCTCTATGCTGAGCCGTATACATTCCAGTTTGCTAGGGAGAACAGATACCCTGCCTTGCATTATCTTGATATCCCAATGCTCCCATTTGAAGGGTATTCTAATGCTGTGATAACAGAAGATAATATCAACCCAGAAGCAGATGACCCAGATGAGGATGTGATTGATTTTACTTATGAACCTAACCTGCCCTATCATATAACACAATCTGATTTTGATGTAGGTTATGTTGATTTAATAGTCTATGCAAAGGAAAAAGATAATGAAGATTATTCTGATTGGCAGGAACTTAAAATTAATGTAACCAGAGAATCAGAATACTAATAAAAACAACTGAAAACGAACATTTATATACAAGTTTATATACAAAATTAAAGAGATTAATATTATCAAAATTTAATGAATTAATTGGAAGTGGTATACTATGAAGTTTATGAAAGATAAAAAAGGGTTAGGAATAATAGGTTTGCTTTCTAGTTACTGGCCTATTCTTCTTATTGTTGCTATTGTTATTGGCATAATTTATTTAAATTATACTCAATCACCTGCTGAAATTCCTGAATCTGGTATAGATGAGGATGGTCAACCAACTTCTGAGCTCCTCCCAGGAGTAGATAACAAAAACTCTTGTGAAAATGTTACTGGTTTGCCTTTTAGTTCTACTAGTTATCTTGGTGATCCCGGGAGTAATCCAGAATATATATCTGGCTATTCAGTATGTATAGATGAACGTATTGATTTAGACACAGATACTGGTACATGGAAGTCTTATGAAGTTGAAAAAGGTGATGAATGGTGCTTGGAATTAAACATGGATAGTGATCATAGTGAATACATAAAATGCTGTGTATACTGTCCACAAGAAACACATTATTCTCCAATTAGCAAGTCCTGTAAACTTGATTTAGATATTGAAGAGGGGCTTCAATGGGAACTTGAATGCCCTTACATAACCCTATCATGGGATAAGGATGAAAGAGCAGTATCTTATGAAATTATCCCTTTTTATGATGAAAATAAAGATAAAGTAGAGGATGGCAAGTGCGTTGAGGATATATCCAACACCAAAGAGAGATATTTTTATTATAACCTGAAATCAAGTGGTTGTGCAGCTTATTACACAGGAAATGTAAGGTTTCAAATTATTCCACAGTATTCTGATGGCCTGTCAATAGAATCATATATTACAAACTGGATTGATGTAAGTGTATGTAATATTGGATCTACTGAACTAACTACCATATGCACAGACTCTGATGGTGGAAAAGATTATTATGTTAAAGGATATACTATAAATGAGAATGGTGTTAGGGATGATGATGTGTGTATGTCAGATCCTGAAGGTAAGGTTCTTAATGAA
>Ga0268281_1000807_pt1 | contig 20967 bp, 18 predicted proteins | sample saktaG_10_FD_190134 | JGI IMG/M metagenome (GOLD analysis project Ga0268281, IMG submission 190134) | Saline water microbial communities from Sakinaw Lake, British Columbia, Canada - sak_2011_5_24_50m | ecosystem: Environmental > Aquatic > Non-marine Saline and Alkaline > Saline ... | reverse complement strand
GGAACATGTATTACAATGATTTGGAACATTGTGGCTTAAATGGAAAAACTCCTAACCAAGCCCTTAGATTAGGAGTGACAAATGTGTGTATCTAAAACATTGTGCAGTTTTAATTGTGCTGGAGAAATATATCAGAAAGGATTTAAACAAGAATAACCACAAGCGACAATTCTCTCCAGCTAATTTTAGCGGGGATAAATTTAATTACTAGATTCTTCCAATGCATTTTAATTCAAAATGCGGTTTTTTTGCGCAAAAATTAAAAATTCCAAACTTGATAAAAGGTTAAATTTATTGTATCTTAATAAGAACCAAGTTAGGGAAATTATAACAACAACAAGAAATTATAAATGATAAGTGTAATTTCTTGACCAAACGACGAAGAAGTCTGATATTATAACATTTTATGAAAAGAATTGATGTTAAAGTTGGATTCCAATGTTCTAATCTTTGCAGGTTTTGCGTTCAAGGGGATAAAAGATATAAGCATCCCGACAAGAGCACTCGGGAGATAAAAAAGATATTAAGGGGGTCAAAAAAAGACGCTGAAGGCGTTGTTTTTACGGGTGGAGAACCAACATTCAGACCAAAGGAGCTTTTAAAATGGGTGGCTTACGCTAAAGAATTAGGATATAAGACAATACAAATCCAAACCAATGGCAGGATGTTTTCTTATCTCGGCTATTGTAAAGATTTGATTAAAGCTGGAGTGAACGAGTTCGGGCCGGCCCTACATGGTTCTACTCCTGAAATCCATGATTATTTAACAAGGGCGCCCGGAAGCTGGGAGCAAACCACCAAAGGCATAAGAAACTTAAGAGCTTTGAATCAATATATTCTAAGCAACTCAGTGGTCACCAAGAAGAACTATAAGGATTTGCCTGACCTAGCAAAATTGTTTGTGAGCTTAGGGGTGAGCCAGTTTCAATTTGCTTTCATGCACATCAACCATATTATTGCTAACGATCCTAACCTTATCAAAGAAATCGTTCCCCGCCATTCAAAAGTTGAGCCTTATGTAAAAAAGGGATTGAATGTTGGAATTAATGCCGGGGTAAAGGTTATGACTGAAGCTATTCCTTATTGCCTTATGAAGGGATATGAAGAGTGTATAGCTGAGAAGGTGATACCTGAATCGGATGTCTTTGATGCTGGATTTGAAGTAAAAGACTATAGTAAATATAGAAAGAATTACGGGAAAGCCAAGGGTCCGAATTGTCCAAAGTGCAAGTATTATAAAATTTGCGAAGGCCCTTGGAGAGAATATCCTCAGATTTTTGGCTGGGATGAGTTTAAACCTGTAGAAAAATAAGATGAATCAAGAAAAACTATCAAAACCGATTTGGCTGGTAATGACGGGTTTTTCCTGCAATAGCAATTGCATCATGTGTTCAACTCGCCCTAAAGCCGAATTTCATTCTGATAGGAAAACTCAGGAAATAATTGAAGATTTAACAAAGGGTATAAAAGAAGGATACAGCAAAGTTGAATTTACCGGAGGGGAGCCGACCATCAGACCTGACATTTTACATTTGATAAAATCAGCCAAAGGCCTGGGTTACAAAGAGGTGGGCATTAGCACTAATGCTCGCATGCTGAGCTATAAAGATTTTTGCCAAAAGATTGTTGAAAATGGCGTTAACAGAATAACCTTTACTTTAAATGCTCATAACAGTAAATTAGGAGATGCCATTTGCCGCACAAAAGGGGCTTTCGATCAAATTATTGAAGGGGTAAAAAACATATTGGAGTATCCAGAAGTAGCTGTTTCTGCTAATACCGTTGCTTCTAAGCTAAACTATAAACACTTTGAGCAAATAGGAGAGTTAATTCATGGTTTAGGAATAAAATATTGGCATATTTTAGACTTAATTCCCGATGGATATGCCAAGAAATTCTATAAAATTCTTGCCGTAAAACCATCGGACCTCTCAAGGGGCTTTAGTGTCTTTGATGAATTGTCAGAGAAATTCGATTTAATAGTATTTTTTGATTTTTCTCTATGTCTTTTTTCTAAAAGAATATTAGAAAATCCCAAAATCAGCTTTATTACTGCTCAGGGGAGGATGGAAGAGATTAAACAAACAGGATATAATCCCGAGAGATTTTCTAAATCAGAAGACAGTTCATATAAAGATGTTCATAAACGAAGGATTAGAATTTGCAATAATTGCGGGTTTAATAAAATTTGCGGAGGCATTTGGAAAGAAACTCTTGATCTGTATGGAAAAGAGGAGATAGAACTTCTAGCCAGGAAGCATAATTGTCTTCAAAAATAAAAAAAGCTTTTAAAGTTTTTATTTTTCAGAAAGAGACTTAAAATATATTTAATTTCTCAACATGAAATCCTTTTCTATAAATGTAAACTATGATTGCAACAATAAATGCAAGTATTGTCCGGTTTTAAAAACCAAAACGAATCCTACCTTGAGCAAGACAACAGAATCTATTGAAGAAGCAGGAAGAAAGGGCTTTGGGAAGATTATTTTAGAAGGAGGAGAACCATTGATAAACAGAAACATTTTCGAGATTATAGACTATATTAAACAGCGGAAGATGGTATTTGATATTAAAACCAATGCAAGAATGGCTCTTTATCTTAAATTCGCTAAAAAGTTAGCCGGGCAAAAACCAGAAAAGATAATAGTTAAATTTCCATCTTATAAACCCGATGTTTTTGAAGATATCACTCAAGTAAAGGGGTCATATTTCCAAACTTTAAAAGGCACAAAAAACCTAGTTTCTCTAGGGCTTCAAGTAGAGGCTCAGGTTTTAATTTGCAAGAAAAACGGCGATCATCTGAAAGAGACCATAACTGTCTTGAAGAGAATAGGAGTCAATAATATTAGTCTTGAAGGGCCCATTTTAAAGAGCGGAAATTTAAAATATCGCAATGAAATAATGCTTGATGAAAAAGATTTTTCCAATTTTCTCAGAGAAGCTAAAAAGTTCTTGGAAAAAATAAAGAAGGCCGGGGCAGGAGGAGAAATTCAAACTTACGTTCAGGTAAACAGCGGCTGTAATCAGAAGTGTGTATTCTGTAATCGTCCTCCTACGGAAGATTACAGAAAAAGTAAGGCTACGGATATAAAAGATGTTGAAAAGAGGATTGATGAAATAGCCAGGGATTGGAATGTTAAAAGAATAATTTTTACCGGAGGAGAACCTCTCTTGTATCCAAAACTGCCGGAAATAATTTCATATACTAAAAGATACGGTTTTAAAATAGAGATTCAAACAAACGGTATTCTTCTTAATAAAAAGAAGCTGAAGGAACTAAAAGAATCTGGGCTTGATATTGTGAATTTCGCCTGCCACAGCCACAAAAAGGAAATTAGTAATAAATTAAGAGGGATTAAATCTGGGTTTGAGAAAATAAATGAGAATATTAAATTAGCCAACGAAGAAGGATTTGAGATACATATGATTCATGTAATAAACTCCTTGAATTACAAAGACTTGCCGGGATTTATTGATTTTGTTAATGCAATGAAACTAAATGACTTTTATTTGAATTTAAGCATTGTTGTTCCCGAAGGATGGGCGTGGGAAAACAGGTGGATAATACCTAGAATAAGAGACATCAAACCCTATTTACAGGAAGCAATGAAGAAGTGTAAGGAATTTGGAATAAAGTTTGATGTTTCTGAAATAGTACCTCTTTGCATAATGGAAGGGTTTGAGGAATATGCAGTTTCTACCTTGTTCAAAATATCAAAGCTAAAGATAGCAGATGATTATTACACGGGGCAGAGATTTTTAGATTTTGACAAACCAAGTTCCAAGTATGCGTTAAAAGCTCCTCAATGCAAGAAATGCAATTTAAACGACATATGTGCCGGATTTTATCCGAGGATTAAGGAGCTTTATGGTGTGGAAGATTTCAAACCGAGGACAGATGATCCTGTGCCCATTTTTGAAAAACTAGGAATAGGAGACAGGGTAAAGAATATTTTTAAAGGTAAAGAGATAGAATCCTTCAGCCATAAAAAACCGAGGTCACCTGAAATAATCTACATCAACCTTGATGAAAGATGCAATCAGGATTGTGTTTTCTGCGTGATAAAAGGAACTAACAAGGGAAAATTTGGTTCCATGGATAAAAAAGAAGCCAAAAGAATAATTAAAGACTTTATCAATTGCGGAGGGAAAGCGATAGTCTTTACAGGAGGGGAGCCAACCTTAAGAGATGATTTGCCGGAAATAATAGAGTATGCAGAAAAGTTTAAAGAAGTGAATAGTATTTCCATTATTACCAATGGTGTCCGACTGGAAGACAAAAAATATTTAAAGAAGATTTTTGGTGCTGACAAAAAGAATAAAGTAAGTTTTTGTTTTTCGTTGCATTCCCATAAAGAAAAAACTTCAGAGATACTTACAAGAGCTAGGGGATCTTTTAAGAAAACAATTTCTGGCATAGAAAACGTTGTTAAGAGCGGGCATTCTGTTTCGATTTATCAAGTGATAACAACAAAGAACTGTGAGGACCTTTTAGCTTTTTGCAAATTTCTAAATAATAAATTTCCCCAAGTAAAAGATGTTACCTTTGCTTATCCATTTCCTCAAGGGAATGCCCTGGAAAATAATTGGATTTTTCCTAAAATAACCTCTTTGAGACTTCATCTGTTAAAATCTTTGGAATTTTTGGAAAAAAAAGGATATAAGGTTTCAATAGCTGCTTGCGGACAGTTTCCTTTATGTGTAATCCCGGGCTTCGAAGAAAAAGTTCTAGAAAGCTTGGATTTCAGCGAGGAAAATATTTCAGGGGTAGTGGGAGAGAAATCTTTTCATGAATTCGAGATGGCAAGCGAAGAGTGGGAAAGGCAGTATAAGAACAAAAGCAGCAAGTGCCAGAAATGCGTATTAAACAAAGTTTGTCAGGGTTTTTGGAAAAAATACATAGAGCTATTCGGTTTTGAAGGGATAAATCCTGTAACAGAGAGCAATTTTAAGGGGAATATTATAAAATCTTCTTTGGAAAACGAAAAAGACCTTGGAAAGATAGAAAGTAAATTAATTAGCAATAAGCTCAATCTTTTATCCTTAAGAGATTATAATAAGGAATATCTAGGTAGATTAATTAATGTTGTTAATAAAGATAGATTGCTTTTGGTTGCTATTCATAAAAATAAGACATTGTATCCCTAACCGTTTTTCTAAGATTTCTTAATTTATGACAAAAAATGTTAGTCCATATATTTACGTAGGATATAAATGCAACAACAATTGTGTTTTTTGCAGTGAAGCAGATGAATACTTAGAGAATTTAAAGAAAAAGAGTTTTAAAGAGATTAAAAAGGAGATCCTTGAAACAAGAAAACAATACGACTTTATTAGTTTCATGGGGAGAGAACCGACATTAAGAAAAGACATTTTTGATATTTTGAAATTTGCCGTTAGTTTGGAATTTAAACAGGTGGGAGTTACCACAAATGGCAGAATGTTTTCCTATCCGCGCTTCACAAAGGAAATTCTTGATACTGGGATAAAACAAGTAGGTGTTTCCTTAAGCGGGGCTACAGCCAAAACTCATGATAAGTTGACTCAAGTCTCTGGAAGTTTTGATCAAACTATAAAAGGCATCCGTAATATTGTAAGGTTCAAAAAATCTGAAGTGAGCCTTTTGGTAAACCTCAATTTGACTAAATTGAACTATTTTGAATTCAAACAGATGCTTGATTTGTTAATAGGACTTGGGGTGAAAGAAATTAATATCTTGTTTATTGCTCCTTTAAGCAAAAGGTCTCGTTCAAAAAATATTGTGATGCAGATGAGCAAGTTAGGAAAATACGTTTTTAATATTTTAAAACCTTATTTAAATAATCCAGAATTAAAATTTCTTTTAGTGGAGTTTTTGCCTTGCAGTTTGCCTATAGAAGCTAAGAAATATTTTTTCCCTTGTTTGGAAAAGAATCCGCATAAAGTTAAAATTCCTATATGTAATAATTGTGAGTATAAAGATGAATGCGATGGGGTATTGCAGGACTACATTAATCTTTACGGTATTAAAGAATTCAAATTATAAGATTTGATATAAATTTATGACTATTTCAGAAGAACTTAAAAAAGCGGTAAAACTTGTTCCTGAAACCAGTTTAGTACTGCAAGAATTTTTGGCTGTAATAGCAGGTAAAAAGCCTGTTTTAGCTGTGACGTTTTCTGACAAATCTCAGAGAGAACTTATTAAGTCTAATTTTCCAAATTTGAATGTATGCTGCAGTAAAAAGCCTTGCTTTGGCTCACAACAAGTATGTGCTATTTCTAGAAATAAATCTTTGGCCAGACAAACTGCAGAATATTTGAGTGCGGATACAAGAGAGCAGGGACGACTTTTAGGATATCCTGAATGTTGCGTTAAGCAGCATGCAGATTTTTCCATGCGCGGTTTGGGTTTAAATGCTCCATTGGTTGTGTATGAATCTTATAAAAACAGTAAAAAATGTAATTTTTTGACTAATAACTTATTGAATTTTTACAGTAGGCTCGGAAAAGAAAAGAAGAATTTCGAATGCTTAAATAAATACTATTATTTGAATAGGGACTTTCCTGTTTCTTTATGGAACCTTCAATTTATCTCTCACACTCCTTGCAGTTATGATTGTAAGGAAAGTATAAAAATGGGCAAAGAAGTGCAGAAATTGTTAAAAAAGTATGCGCCGGATGTAGAAAAAGTAATTTCTTATACCCTTTCCAAGCCAGTATTATTTTTTGACCTTTTCAAGTGGATTATTTTCGAAGGAAAAGTTAAGGAAAGCACGCTATTTTATAAAAGAATAATTCCTCCAATTTCCTTGGTAGAATCTTCTTTTTTTGACATAATCAAGAAAGGCAATAAGATTATTGTTGACAAAAATAAAGTAGAGATATTAAGGGATAATCTTTCTCTTTATCTTTACTCTAAGAAAAATAAACAGGATGGTTTCATCTTGGATTTTAATAAAAAAGAATGAGTCAAGACATAATTAAAAAAACAGTAATAATCACTGGATATCAATGCAACAATCGCTGCCTTTTTTGCATGGAGGCAAATAAAAGAGATATCCTAAACGTAAGCACTCTTAAAATAAAGGAACAAATGGTAAGTGCCCGCCAGAGAGGATCACAATATTTGGAGTTAATAGGGGGAGAGGTAACTATTAGGCCTGATGCTGTTGAGATAATAAGATTTGCTAAGAAATTAGGATTTGAAACAATAATGATGGCAACTAACGGCAGAATGTATTCCTATAAAAAACTTGCAAGAAATATATTTAAAGCAGGATTAAATAGTCTCATTTTTTCTATTCACGGGCATAATGCAAAAGTTCACGATCATTTAACTCAGGTGCCCGGAAGTTTTAAACAATTAAAAAAAGGCGTAGAAAACGTGAAAGAAGTCATTAGAGAATTAGGTCTTAAGGGAATTACTCTCGGTAGCAACACGACTATTGTTAAGCAAAACTACAAATATCTTCCTCAGATAGGGCAGTTTATATATAATTTAGGCCTTAAAAATGCAGAATTTATTTTTGTTGACTGCAATGAGGGATGGGCCCTGGACCATTTTAACGAACTAGTTCCTCGTATTTCAGATGCTGCTCCGTATATCCATAAATGTCTGGACTTAAAGAAAAAATACAATATACCGCATTGGGATATTCGTTATATTCCCCTGTGCTATTTTCAAGACTATTTAGGACAAGTTAGCGAACTGCACGAAGTGGCAACTTTTCATACAGAGCATATTGCTCCCGATTTTTATAACCCTGATTCGGCGAAAGGGAGGGCGACTACCGGACGAAAGAAAACAGAGAGATGCAGAGGATGTAAATTGTATGATATGTGCGAAGGGATTTGGAGAGAATATTTAAAACATTATGGGGACAAAGAACTAAAACCAATTAACTAATGAAGACATAGGCCTTTTAGAACAATTCTCGTTATGAAGATTTTTTTTATTAATCCTCCCGCAAAAGAAAAGATTAGCAGAGAAGGAAGATGCATGATAAAAGGTTCAGCATGGACTGCCGTTTTTCCTCCGTTTTCTTTAGTAAGCTCTGCGGCAGTTTTAAGAAAAGAAAATTTCGATGTTAAGGTTTTAGATTGTATAGCTAAAAATATCGACATTTATAGCTTGGAGGAAGAGATTAAACAATTTAATCCAGATGTTGTTATTTTAAATACGACCACCCCTTCAATCAAAGAAGATTTGAAGGTTGTTGAACTTATTAAAAAGAATAATCTTAAAACCAAAGTGGCAGTTATAGGCATTCACCCCTCTTCTTTGCCGGACGAAACATTTTCTCTTTCAAAAAAACTTGACCATATCATAAGAGGGGAGCCGGAGTTTACAATTAGAGATTTGATTTTAAGATTAAGAAACAATCAACCATTGTCAAAAGTAAAAGGTATTTCTTATAGATCAGATGGAAAAATCTTTCACAATCCTCCAAGAAGATTCATTCAAGATTTAGATTCTCTTCCTTTCCCTGCATGGGATTTAATAGATGTATCTGATTACAGAGTGCCCTTTACGGATAATTCTTTTTTGATGATTGTTCCTTCAAGGGGATGCCCTTACAAATGCGCATTTTGTACGAGCAGAAGCTATTACGGAGAGAATCAGAGATTGCGTTCACCGGAGAATATTGTTGATGAGATAGCAGAGGGAAAAAACAGGTTTCAAGTTATAGATTTTATTTTCTGGACAGAATCTTTCACTGCTAATAGAAATTTCGTTGTTGAAGTTGCAGATGAAATCTTAAAAAGAAAATTGAAAGTTAGGTGGATGTGCAACAGTAGAGTAAATAATGTGGATTTGGAGTTGTTTAAAAAAATAAAAAGAGCCGGGTGTTGGATGGTTAGCTTTGGCGTTGAATCGGGATGCCAAAAAATTCTTAATCTCTCTAAAAAAGGTATAACTTTAGAGCAAAGCGTAAATGCTATAAAGTTAGCCAGGAAAGCAGGATTACAGACAAGCGCCCAATTTATTATCGGCTTGCCGGGAGAAACAGAAGAAACAGCTCTCAAAACGTTATCTTTTGCTAAAAAATTGGATGCAGATTATACTCAGTTTTATTGTGCCGTGCCTTTTCCCGGTTCGGAATTGTATGAGATTGCAAAAAAGAAAGATTGGATAAAAGATTATAACTGGCAGAATTTTAATCAGGCTCAATCCGTTTTAGATATTGGGACCATAAAAGCAACTCAGGTCATGAGCCTTAAAAGAAAGTTTTATTTAAAATATTACTTAAGAATAAAACCAATTTTAAGAGAATTAAGAAAATTAAGATCTTTGAGTGAATTAAAAAGCTTTTTCCGGGCGGCTAAAGATTTTCTATCTTGGGTATAGCTTTGTTTTTAATAAAATGTAATTAATCCTAAGATGCTTCAAAATATTCAAAACTTTCTAATTTTAAATCCGGGTAATATAATGTCTATTTTGCCCATAGTGACGATTATTTTGATTTTTGTAATTCTTTTGTTGGAGAGAAAATTCTTTTCAAATTTGTTTAAAAATACCGACAAACTGAGCTGGGTTATTTTGGGGTTAATAATTGTTTTCTTTTGTCTGTTGTATGGAACAAGCCTTAATTATTTTTCTCCCTCCGATGAAGAATGGGAATATTTAAATATTGCAAAAGAAATGTTGAATGGCGACAATGCTTTCCCCACAAGGCACGGAATGCTTTATCCTTTGCTTTTAAGTTTTTCTTTAAAGATGTTCGGTTTGGTTCCTTATGTTGCCTCTTATTTAAATTTGCTTTTAGCTGCGTCATCCATATTATTGGTTTTTTTGCTTTCTAAAATAATCTTTAGGAAAGACATTCCAAGTCTTATTTCAAGCGCTTTTTATGCTTTTAATTTCCAAATAATTACTTTTACTTATTTCAGGATGGGGTTTCCTACGACAGCCAGCTTCCTCTTGCTTTTGGTTGCGGTATTTTGCATTTTAGCTTTTAAGTATCATAAATTAAGTTTGCATATTCTGTCTTTGTTGGGACTCGCTTTAATGAGCCAGCTTAAACCTGAATTTTTTATTTTATTCTTTTCGTACTTGTTCTGTTTTTTAATTTTTAAAGAATATAAATACCTATCTTTTAAAAAAGGAATCTTGCTGTTAATTATCTTTTTGATTGTTTTTTGTCCTCTTTTTGTGAGCAATGTCAGGTATAAGGAGGGTTTTAAAAATAATTGGTGCGGAACTCCTTCCCAAACTTTTGATAATGGGAAAATACATTCTTACAGTTTACCTGTTTTAGACCAGATGGATGTGGCGTTAAAAAGTCTAGCAAACGAAAGGTTTTCGTTTGTTTATCTTGTTTACGATTTACCTAATTTTTTTAATTTCTGGACCTCCAAATCTTTTTCATTGGTTCTTCCCCTTATTATACTAGGCATAATCTTTGCATTTTCAAAAGGATACAAAAAAGAATCTTTTTATTTACTGACTTCTTTCTTGATTTTTTCTTTTATTTATCTATCAGACTGCGCTTACTATGAATCGAGATATGCGATTTCAAGTTATGGAATTTTAGTTGTTTTCTCCGGTTTTACATTTGAATTTTTATCAGATAGACTTTACAATACTAGGACAAGAACCTTATTTGGAATATTGTTGATTGCGATTATCATCTTTTTGGCTTCCTCTTCTGTCAGAACAATTAGTTATTATAGAAATAGTTTTCAAATTGACAGAATGGAAGAATATGGAAAATTGGAAAGTCTATTATCTAATATCTCTCCGAAAAACTCCTTCATTATAATGCCCCATAGTAATGAATCTATGATGCTTAGATTTATGGGATACGATGAGGTCGCCTCTCTTACAGATGTGATCAAAATGCCTTATTTTGAGAAAGGAGATGAATTTTTTGAATCTTTTATTCTGCCGACAAAAAAGAAAAAAGATAACTATTTTATTTCAACCTGGCATTGTTCAGCTTTGGAAGTCACGAGAAAATTCTGCAAATTTACTGTAGATAATTATGTAGAGGAAGAGATAAGAAGAGAAGGGGATTATATTTTGTATAAAATTAAAAGTCGATAAATCGTAAAACTAGCAAAAACTAATATGGTTAAAAAAACTTTCAAAAAATATGTTGTCATATATTTAAGCCAAGAACATCATGAAGTTTTGGGTTATGTTATGGCTTCCGACATAAAAGAAGCAACATTACTTGCTAAAAAGGAGTTAAAGAAGGAAGCGAAATTTTATGAGGTTGCAGATGCTACAATTGCCGAAATCAAAAAACAGGAAGAAATAACCTTTGACATCTCTCAGAAATAATAGAGTGTAAAAATATGAGAGAAGAAGATAATGTTGGGGTGTCTCTCGTTTTCCCTGCATGGAACGAACAAGAATATGTTAAAGAGGCGATTTTAAAAGCAGACGAAGCGCTAAAATCTTTTACGGATAATTATGAAATTGTTTTAGTTAACGATGGAAGCGAGGACAGGACGGGAGAGATAGCAGATAGTTTGGCAAATGAAAATAAGAAGATAAAAATTATTCATCATAAGAAGAATCAGAAGCTTGGAAAGACCCTAAGGACAGGGTTTCGCAACGCAAGCAAAGAATTAATCTTTTATTCTGATATCGATTTGCCCTTCGATTTTAAAAGGATTCCAGAAATAGTCAGTTTTTTGGAAAGAACCAAAAGTGACATTGTTTGCTGCTATCGGCTCGGAAGGTTTTCTAAAGAACCGAAGAGAGCCATCTTCTCCTTCTTTTATAATCTTTTAGTGAAAGGCCTATTCTTGGTTAACATTAAAGATGTTAACTGTCCCGTTAAGCTTTTTAAAAAATCAATTTTTGATAAAGTTAATTTAAAATCAAAGGGTTCTTTTATTGATGCGGAATTGGTGATAAAAGGCATCAAAAGGGGATATAAGTTTTCTCAGATGGAAATAGAATATTTTCCGAGGGAAAAAAGCGAATCCAGGGCGTCCGACTTCAGGGTTGTTTTGGGAATATTAAAAGAGATGATGCTGCTATACAAAGATACCATGTTTGGGAGGTAACGTTTAATTTATGAGAAAGGTATTACTTTTAAATCTGCCGGGCAAAAAACCTTATCTTAGAGATTATTATTGCAGCCTCATTTCTAAAGGTGATTTTGCTTGGCATCCGCTTGATTTGACCGTTTTGAGCGGGATTCTTAATCAAGATTTTGAAATAAGCGTTATTGATGCTTTGGCTGAAAAGATAAAGCCATCAGATTGTTTTCATAAGATTTCGGAAATTAAACCCGATACTATAATCTTTCTTAGCGGAGCTGTCTCCTGGGAGGAGGACAAAAGATTCTTAAAAGAAGTTAAAAAAAGGGAGAATGTAGAATTGATAGGAACGGGCGATGTGTTTCTTTTTAAAAGTGAAGATTTTTTAAGAAAAAACAGCTTCTTAGATGCTGCTATCCTTGATTTTACAAGTTTTGATATTGTAGATTTTCTTAAAAAGAAAGAAAGAGATTTTGAAAGTTTAGTTTACAGAAAAGGAAAAAAGATTGTTTCTCCTAAGAAAGGCATAAAGAAAGAAAAGGTCTTTTCCCTGCCTCTGCCCCGTCTTGATTTATTTCCGTTAAAAAGATATTATTGTCCAGTCATTAGGACTTTCCCTTTTGCAACGGTTATTATCAGTTTAAATTGTCCCTACCACTGTCATTTCTGTACTTATGGAAATCTGGATTTCAAATTGCGCGAAGTTAAAAATGTAATAGAAGAATTAGATTATGTAAAATTATTGGGCATAAAAGAAGTTCGTTTCAAGGATAATACTTTCGGGGCTTCCAGAATACAAGTTGTAGAACTTTGCGAGGAAATGATAAAAAGGAATTTTAATTTTGAATGGTCCTGTTCTTCACGAGTTGATATACTTGATGAAAAACTGCTCAAGTTAATGAAAAGAAGCGGTTGTCATACTATTCAGTTTGGAGTCGAAAGCGGAAGTCAGAAGATATTGGATAGATACAATAAGGGATTTACTTTAGAGCAGGCAAAGCATACTTTTTCGCTTTGTAAGAAAATCAGCATTCGCACTATGGGACATTTTATAATCGGACTGCCGGGAGAGAATGAAAAAACAGTTTTAAAAACTATCAATTTTGCCAAGAAATTAAATTGTGATTTTGCAGCCTTTAATATTGCAAGTCCAAGGATAGGAAGTGATTTAAGGGAAGAGGCAGAAAAAAAGGGATGGCTGACTTCTTGCAGATTATCTAGAACAGACAGTTCTCTTACGTATCCTGTAATAAAGACAGAGACCCTTTCTCAAAAGGAACTATGGAGATTAAGAAACAAAGCTATCAGAGATTTTTATTTTCGTCCTTCATACATATTTAAAAAAATGTTTTACCTGAATGGCTTTAGTGAATTAAAAACACTTATCCGCCAAGCTTTCTTGCTTTTTGTTAGCATGTTTAAAAAATAAATCTACAATGGCACTTGAACAAATCATTGAAATAATCAACGGCCATACTCGTGTTTTGATTTTTCCTCTCATTTTCTTAAACTTTGTTTTATTATTGTTTTTCGTTTGCTTCAATTTTAGAAAATTCAAATCTTTTTTTAGAGAAATTAAAAAAAGAACATGGTGGTTACTTCTTTTAGTAATTCTTTTGGCTTTATTCTTAAGGATATTTATCAGTCCCCATGGAACTTTAATGTTTGAGGATGAAGGTTGGTATATGGATACCGCTGAAAAGGTATTAGAAGCTGATTTTAATTATTTTTCGGATGGTATCTACAAATCAACCGGCTGGCCTTTTATAATTTCTCTGAGTTTTTTTCTTTTTGGAAAAGACAATTTAGTTGCCCATTATACTTCATCGGTGCTGGGCATCTTGACGGTATTTAACATCTTTTGCTTGAGTTTACTTCTTTTTAAAAAAGAAAAGATTGCTCTTTGGTCTGCTTTTCTTTTTTCCTTGATCCCCGTGCATATTGTTTGGTCTGGTTCGGCAGAAACGGCTGTTCCCTCAGTTTTTTTCGTCACATTAGCTTTATTCTTCTCCCTGCTGTATTTTAAGCGAAAGGCCAATTCTCTATTGTGGCTTTCCCTGTTCGCCATTATTTTTGCAGCCCAAGTAAGAATGGAAAATTACTTTCTCTTGCCTTTGTTTTTGTTAGGCCTTTTTATTTTTAAAGTAAATCCTTTCAAGAAAGACAGCTTCAAATCCGTTTTTATCAAGATTATTTTGATAGGGCTTATATTAATAATGAGCCTGCCCAACCTTATCAATAATCTTAACCACTATTTATTCAATAACTGGAATACGATAGACACCGGACAATATACTCCCAATTGGGGAATTTCTAATTTTATCTATAATTGGCTTCAACAGGGCAGCCATCTTTTTGACGGAGAATATCATCCTTTAATATTTTCAATCTTTCTGATTCTCGGAATAATCTATGCCATAAAAAAGGACAAAAAGGCTTTAATCTTTTTAGGAGTTTGGTTTCTAATTTTCTTTCTTATTTATTTCGTTTCCTGGCCCGGATTGAATCCTAAGTCCAGGATTTTTATAAATTTTTATCCGATTACTGCTATTTTCGCTGGAAGTGGGATTTATTTTGTTAATAATTTGATAAAGCATAAAAAATTTAAAAAGATACTAACTTTAATATTAATAATTGTCATTCTTTTAAGTTTTTTGCCTTACATAGGGAAAGCAATAGGAAGAACTAATTTTCTCCATCAGGCAAGAATGGAAGCAGAAATTGCCCATTTAGCAGCGAAGCATTTATCGGATGACTGTCTCATCGTATCTAATCTGCCAGTTATGATAAGTGGAGTTATTGACTCGAAAGTTGTGGAGAGCAGTTATTTCTTAAAGCAAAGGGATACAAGTCCGGAATCTTTTAGAACAAAAGAATGCCTTTTGTTTTTTAAAGATTATACATGTGATCCCAATATGGCTTTTAATCCCGAGTGGCAGGAAAATTATCAGCGCATAGAAGAAGATTACAAATTAACTCCTTTTTTGATTTATCACAAAGACGATCTGAAAGAAGGCGGAAGTGATTTAATGAAGGGTGCATTAATTTCTGCTTTAAGAGAATTCAGCCGCCTTTCTTATAATGAATATTATTACAAAGACTCACTTTCGGACTTCGGTTTTTACAAGATAGATTTTTAGGTAAATAGCAGAAGAATATGGCTGTCAAAACAAATAAAATTTACGATAAATTTAAAAAATCCAACCCTTTTCTTTTTTGGTGCAAAGAAAAAAAATATGAAGATCTTTGGGGTTCGATTAATGACTTGGTAGCCGTTAGAGAATCCTTAAAGCCTCTTTTTGTTACCGTAACTTCTTCAAAAAAAAGATTTAAATCCCTGAAAGATTTTTGTAAAAAAGAAGGATTAATTTTTGGTTTTAAAAGATATGACGCAGGTTTGGATGAAAAATGGAATCAGTTTCTCGATAGGAAAAAACATGATGATAATTATAATATATTTATTTCCAAGAAGAAGGAGTTGATTGATAAGGCTAAGAAAATGGTGCGTCGTGGTTTTACCCTAAATGAAGGCTATAATTCTAAAGAATTTGGACTTTTACTTGGTTATCCCTCTTGTTGCGTGGAGAATTATGACAAAGTAAATGTTGTTAAAGAGTTAAAACCCTATACTTGCAATAGAATCCCTTTTTATACCAACATTCTATTAACGGGAACGGGCAGCAACTGTCGTCTGATGAGCCACAGCCTTTGTTCTTTTAACTGTAAAAAGACTATTGAGTTGGATAAAAAAATACTTAATGTTCTTAAAAAAGAAATACCAGATTACCATCGCTTTTTAATGAAGTACTTAAAAAAGCCATTGCTGTTTTGGATTAACGGAAGACAGGGAAGCTTTGGCTTATCAGATACTTTAACCGTTTTTGTATTTGATGGAGAATTAAAAAATGATGTGTTGAATTACAAAAAAGTCCATCTTAATTTTCCTATTAATCTGGCTGTCAAACTTGTCAATTCTCCTTCTGTAAAAGAAATAGAAGACATGATAGAAGGGAATAAGCTTGTGATAAAAAAGGATTTTATCTCAGTGTACAAGGATAAAAAATTATTAAGAAAGGTCAAAAGAGGGAAGCAATCAGCGATACTGGTTGACCCTGTTTAAATTAAACTTATTTTAAAATGGCAGTCTTTTGTGTTTGGAACAAATGCAATAATAGGTGCGTTATGTGCAGCAACCCTTTGGATTTTCAGATGGAGAATCCTTATAAAGGCTACAGCCTTAAACAGCTTAAGGACAGAATTGGTTCTCTGGATGTTTTTGATAGGAAGGGAAATCTGATTGATGATAAAATATGCTTGACGGGAGGGGAGCCGACAATTCACCCTGATTTTCTGAAAATAGTGTCTTTTACCAGGAAAAGATTCCCTCGGTCAATTATAGAGATGGATTCTAACGGCAGAAGGTTTTTTTATCCTTCTTTTACAAAAAAGCTTTTAAGTTTTAAAAACATAAATCTTTGCATTTCTTTGCATGGATTCGACGCTGAGACCCATGATGCGGTTACCAGAACTCCGGAAAGTTTTGACCAAGCCATCAAGGGACTAGAGAATATCTTTAAGTATAAAGAATTGGGATTAAATGAAATAGAGTTGAGAATTATTATTACCAAGATTACCTGCAAATATGTAGAAAAGATATTGAAGCTTATAAAAGATCGTTTTTCTGAAGCAGATAGGATAGTAATTGTTTTTATGGAGATGGAAGGGCAGGCAGGAGATAATTTCAAGATGGTTGGACTTACTCATACTGCCTTCAGTAAGTATATCCCGGGAATCGCTAAATGGATTCCCAAATTTAAGGACCTTCGTTTTTACCATTTTCCCCTTTGTACCATTGACTATAGTCTTTGGCCTCATGTTTGGCGCACTCTTCCTAAAAGTGAAGTGACTTTTCTTCCTTCATGCAGTAATTGTTCTTATAAGAAATATTGTTTGGGTATCCATAAGCATTATCTAAAGGAAGTAGGTAGCGGTGAGTTTAAGCCCATTACTACTAAAAAAATTATCGTCAAAGAAGGTGAGAATTTTCACCGTCCTATTATTGAGATTTATAAAAAATAGAACATGCCTTTTAGCTTTCTTTTTTTAATACCTCTTTTGATTATCGGTATTGTCTGCAGTTATACTGACATCAAACACGGCAAGATAAAGAATAATTGTATTCTCATTGGTTTAGCGTGGGTATTTATTGTTTATATTCTTTTAGGGATTTACAGTTTTTTTTACCTCGGACAGATGGAAAATATCAGTTATTTTGGGAAAATGTTATTGAACGGATTCATCACTCTTATTATAGGATATCTTTTGTGGCATTTTAGGTTATGGACGGCGGCCGACGCTAAACTCTTTACCTTGTACGCGCTTCTTATCCCTCTGGAATTTTATTCCAAATCATATTTCCCTTATTTCCCCTCATTTTTGCTTTTAATAAACGTATTTATCCCTTTATTCTTATTGTTGATGGTAAAAGCATCGATTTTTGGACTTAAGGAACTATTAAAAACGTTAAAAGATTTTAAGAAACTTCTAGACAGGGAAACATTAAAAAAAATCAAGGCTGGACTGATCAATAGCGCCAAAGTTTATATAGTTTTTATCTTTGTCTTTGTAATTCTTCAATTATTAAGAGACAAGACGCTTGTTTTGTTTAATAAGATTATTCCCGATCCTTTTTTAATCTTCCTACTTTTGTTTATTGCTTACAGGTCCATTTTTAGTTTCTTTTCAAAACAGAAAGTAATTAGTATCTGTTTAGCCATTGCAGGAGGGGGATATGCTGGTCATCTGCTTTTTAGCGGACAGACAGCTGCTCTCTTAAACATTCTTAAATTTGCTTTTGTTTTCATGGTTTTGGTTGGATTTCTTCGCAAGCTAATAGATCTCTATATAGAGAAAAAAGAAACCTTCAAAGTGAAAGTCCAAGAGCTAAAAGAAGGGATGTTCATCTCTTTTCAGAACCTTAACAAGGAAATAGCGGAGAAATTAGGCCCCTTAAGGCCGGAGGGAGTAGATAAAGACCAGATAGAACTCATTAAAAATTCATTTGCCGAAGAAAAAGATAAAGAGTTAATAATTTACAAAACATTTCCTTTTGCTCCTTTTATGCTTTCGGGAGCAGCAATAACGCTCATTACCAAGGATTCAATTTTGATTATTATCTTGAATGTTTTTAATCACTTCTTTTAAAAATCTAAGTTTGCTATAATAAACTAAAGGTCTTAAGTAAAAAATACAAAGTAACATGAACTCAAACAATAAAACTTTCTTAATTATCTTTCTCGTAGTTATGGTAGGGGCTTTAGTGTGGTCTTTCGGACCTCGTTTTCTGCAAGAAGAATCACAAGAGCCGACACCGCAAGAACCTTCTTCTGCCCAAGAAGGGGAGCAGCATGCAGAAGGCATTCCTGCTGAGGAAGGTTATCCTAATAATGTCTTAGACGGAGGAATTATTGAAATTGACTTAGAATCTGAAACTCCGGTCATTAAAATAAATGCCAGAATTTCTAAAATTGTTTCAGATGCAGGAGAAATGGTAAAAACTATTGAGATCTCTCCCGACACAGAGTTTCTATCTTATAATATGGAGACAAAAGAAGAAGGAGAGCTAAAACTTGAAGATCTTAGAGTGGGTGACGAGATTACCGCAGCAGTCAATGAATCTACCTTTGAGGAGGCTTTGACTCGAGAAGTCTTTACTGCTTTCAGAATTACAAGATTTAATACCTCAGTACCTCAAGAAAACCTGTAAATTGATTTCGGAAAGAATGTAATCAAAAGACCTAAAACAATAAAAAAGGAATATGAAACCTGTAAATAAGTCACGTTTAATCATACTTGTTTCTGCTTTCATTCTGATGGTTTTTTTGGTATTTTTCTTTGCTGACAAAATTAACTTTGAAAGAAACAAGATACCTGCTGAAGAAGGATATCCCGATAATATTTTAGAAGGGCCGATTACTTATATTGATCTTGATGCTGACTTGCCGGTTATAAAAATCAGAGCAGAAGCTTTTAGAATTGTATCAGATGCAGGAGAAATGGAAAAAATCATCGAAATTCCAAGTGATATAGAAATGATTTATTATAATATGGATACGAATGAACGGAAAGAATTGAAATTAGAAGAACTTCAAATCAATGATTTTATTAATGTAATGGTTAACGAATCCACCTATGAAGAAGTCTTGAGCCGAGACATTTTTACTGCCAACCAAATTACTAGGTTTGTTAAATCTGAAGAAATAGATTGGTAAACAAATAGAAAGAAATTGAAAAGAAGTAAGAAAGGGCTACCTTCCTTTTTGCTTCTTTTTTTCATTTATCTTTAGTGAGTAAGTTTCAGTAAACTTGATTGTTGTCGGCTTCTTATTTTGGTAAAATAAAATAAGAAGTATTTTCATATCATGAGGAAGAATAAAAAGAATCTTTTAATTTTTGGTATCGTTATTCTTTTAGCTGGTTTTTGCATTTTCTTACAAGTTAAAGCCAGCGAGTCTGATAATGTTTCGGGATGGGCTTGGTCAGAGAACGTCGGCTGGATCAGCTTTAACTGTACCAATCAAAGTTGGTGTGCAACTTCAAGCTACGGGGTGAATATAAACAATATTACAGGGGAGATTTCCGGAAACGCCTGGTCTTCAAATTTAGGATGGATTAGTTTTGACAGAACAAAAACGGGAACTCCGCCAGCTGCTCCTTATAACGGTGCAGAATCATATATTGCTAAAATATTAACGCTTGAACCTTATGAAGTTTTCGGCTGGGCAAGGGCGTTGTCAGCTTCTTCCAGCGAAAACGGAGGATGGAACGGTTGGATGAAATTTACTTGGAATACGGGTACGGCAACCGGCACGGTTACTTTAAATCATACGACAAACGAATTTGGAGGATGGGCCTGGGGAGGAAATCCCGAAACGGCTTCGGGCAGCGGGGTAATTGGCTGGTTAAGTTTTAATGACAATGATACCTCCTCTCCTATAGATTATCAGGTTGTGAGCGAGGTTAATTTTGCTCCAACCATTTCTAACATTTCTGACTCTTATTCCTGTCCTTGCTTACAGTCAAGAATTCCGAAGCTTTCTTGGGATGTTGCGGGAGTTGATCCCAATTATGATTATGAGATTCAGATTTGCAGCGAACAGGGATGCGGAGGAGCAGGGGATCCTATCATCTACGAATCGGTTCAAAATACCAACAGTACAAGCTGGAGTCCTGCCTGTAACTATTGCTGTAGAATCAGCCCTTACGATAATATTCTTTGGGGAGGAGGCATATACTATTGGAGAGTTAAAGTGAGGCATACCGGAGAGATATGGTCTGATTGGAACAACGAAGACGATGGCTTTGTAACATACCCTCACTGTTATCCATATTCTTACTTTTTATGCTCATATAATGGAGTAAGTTGGTATGATTGCGATGGAAATATTTCGGATGGCAAGTGTGCTGCTACTGCGGAATGTTTAGGGGCTTTGCCTTTTTCGCCGCCCGTAGGGACACCCATTTATATCAAAGATATTTCTACTTGCCATAACGCAGACAATAGCTCTTATGATGCGGTAGATTGTTCTGAATATGGCTTTAATGCTACGACCTGCCCGAGCGCAATTGTCACCACTTTTTACAACTGGGAGTTTATTAACGCTACCTCCACTAACGGAAATGATTTTGCAACTTCAGTAATTGAGATATTGGAAGTTGCCCCTTGGACAATAAATGCCACCACTACCGATACTCATAGTCCTGATGAAGCATGCGGACAGGAAGAGCAGGGAGAAGCAGGGCTGCCTTTGCCTGAATGGAAAGAAATAGCACCGTACTAAGGGATAAATAGAAATAACTTAGGCAATTTAAAAGAATTAATAATTAGTATTGTTTGAATAAACTGGCAGTTGACGCTGGTTTTTTTGTTTGATAAGATATAAGAGTAAGCGATAGTTTAACAAACAGTGAAACCCGATGAAACATAAT
>Ga0268281_1000803_pt1 | contig 21060 bp, 19 predicted proteins | sample saktaG_10_FD_190134 | JGI IMG/M metagenome (GOLD analysis project Ga0268281, IMG submission 190134) | Saline water microbial communities from Sakinaw Lake, British Columbia, Canada - sak_2011_5_24_50m | ecosystem: Environmental > Aquatic > Non-marine Saline and Alkaline > Saline ... | reverse complement strand
GTGAGGCATAACACATTCAGCGACCTGTGAGCCGTCCAGCGGCACCATTATTTTCTTGTACATTGCCTTTCCTCCTCAGCAGCGGTAAATCCTCGGCCTGAGAATGAATTGAAATAATATCACCGGGAACTGAACAATTCAATTTTCTTGCCTTTCGATATCAATAATGGGGCAGTAGCCGATCGGCGGCAGCGGCCTCGCCGTCTCAGTTTTTTTCCGGCGTATCCGGGGTGATATAATGGACACACAGCGGAGAGGTGACCGAGTGGACGATGGTGCCGCTCTCGAAAAGCGGTGGGCGAGAGCCTCGTGGGTTCGAATCCCACCCTCTCCGCCATATTTTTTATCGGGAGAGGTGCTGGAGTGGCCTAACAGGCGCGCCTGGAAAGCGCGTGTAGCTTCACCGCTACCATGGGTTCGAATCCCATCCTCTCCGCCACTTTGGGCGGCGGTGCAGTTGACAGGTTAACTCAGCACATTTGTAGACACGGAGAAACACAAAATGAAACAGTGGTACGAAACTCTATTTGAAAACTACGGTATCCAATATGACAATGAGTGTTTTACACAGGGCACGACCGGCGAATGTGATTTCATCGAAAAGGAGATTGATTACAACAGGTCGCTTAAAATCGTTGATGTCGGATGTGGAACCGGGAGACATGCGATCGAATTGACAAAAAGAGGCTACCTGGTTACGGGAATCGACCTGTCGGAATCCCAGCTTGAAAGAGCAAAGGAAAAAGCCGGCCTGCAAAACCTGCGTATCGATTTTCAGAGACACGATGCAAGGAAACTGCCTTTCACCAATGAGTACGACCTGGCAATAATGCTTTGTGAAGGAGCCTTCCCACTGATGGAAACGGATGAAATGAATTATGAAATCCTCCGCAGTGTTACCAGGGCATTAAAGAGTAACGGGAAATTGATTTTTACTACCTTGAACGGACTATTTCCGCTATTTAATTCCGTTGAAGAATTCTGTGCGTCGAAAACCCGGGAAGGCAATGCAACCTACCGCAAGAATTCCTTTGACCTGATGACTTTTCGCGACTTCAATACTACGACAGTAGAAGACGACCTCGGGAACAAGAGGGAATTGAAATGCAATGAAAGATATTATGTGCCGCCGGAAATTACGTGGCTATTAAAGTCTCTGGGATTCCAAAATATTGATATTTTCGGAGCAAAACTCGGGGCCTTTTCAAGAAATGATAAACTTGGCATTAAAGATTTTGAGATGCTGGTAGTTGCTGAAAAACATGGGCGCTAACTTGAAAATTGGTCTGGCGCTGGGAAGCGGCGCGGCGCTGGGGATAGCGCATGTCGGCGTTATCAAGGCACTGCGCGAAGCCGATATACCCATCGACATGATCGCCGGGACCAGCATGGGAGCGCTGGTCGGCGCCTGTTATGCCGCAGACGGAGAGATAGAGGACCTGGAGGAGCTCGCTCGCACGGCCAACCTGCGCAAGATAACCCATCTGCTGGACCCCAAGTTCACCATCATCCGCGCAGGCTTTTTGCACGGCAAGCGGGTGGAGGGCTTTCTCAAGCCAATCATCGGCGACCGTGACATCAACCAGTGCAAAATCCCCTATGCCGCCGTAGCCACCGATATTCGTTCCGGCAGTCAGGTTATCCTCACCCGGGGATCGCTTCTAAAGGCAGTGCGCGCCAGCATATCCATACCGGTCGTGTTCGTGCCGGTGAACTACGACGGCCGCTACCTGGTGGACGGCGGGGTGCTTAACCCGGTGCCGGCGGATGTGGTGAAATCCATGGGGGCAACTTGCGTCATAGCTGTAAATGTATTAACTAATCCCAGAAAGCGCGTACACCTGGGATTAACCGGAAATACAAAGTCACGAAGAGCGCCGGGCATGATGAATACACTGATACAATCCATATATATGATGGAATACGAGATGGTACTCGCCAGCATACTAAAGGCCGATATCATGATCGAGCCGGACGTGAGCAATATCGAGGTCTACGAGTTCCACCGCGGCCCCGAGGCAATTGAGGCCGGGTACAAGGCAGCGGTGGCAGTCATCCCCGAGATTAAAAAATTGCTCAGCGGCGAACAGGCTGTCTGACCGGCCGGTTCATATCTCGTCTCAGGCTTTAATCCTCTCCATATGAGGCCATTTCCGGCCGCCTTTTATTGCATCTTCGACGCTTGTGTTAAAATACCTCGATTTATATGCCTGACGAAAGAGAGATTAAATACTGGATCGGCTTCACCAGGGTGCAGGGCATCGGCAGGGTGCGGCTATCGCTGCTCAAGGCACATTTCGGATCGCTTGACAGAGCCTGGGCAGCGCCACGGTCGGAACTGGTAAAAGCCGGGCTTGACGCCGGCACTGCAGACAACTTAATAGCCAGCCGCCCGGGTATAGATCTCGCTAAGGATCTGTCACTCATCGAAAAGTACAGGATTAAGGTGATCACCTTTGAATCGCCGGACTACCCCGCGCTATTGAAGGAAACGCATGACCACCCGGCGGTTTTATATGTTCGCGGTGACCTGGCCGCCGCCGATGCCGACAGCGTTGCCGTGGTGGGCACGAGAAAGGCCACTTCATACGGCAGGCAGGTCGCTGAGGATATCGTGAGCAACCTTGCACTGAACGGCATAACCATAACAAGCGGGCTGGCCAGGGGCATCGATACGATCGCGCACAGGTCTGCGCTGGAAGCCGGGGGCAGGACCATCGCGGTGTTTGCCTGCGGCCTGGATATCGTCTACCCGCCGGAAAACCTAAAACTGGCCAAGGACATACTCGAGAACGGCGCGCTGATCAGCGAACACCCGCTGGGAACAAAGCCCAAGCCGGAGAATTTCCCCCGGCGCAACAGGATACTGAGCGGCCTCAGCCGCGGCGTGCTGGTGGTAGAATCGGGGGAAAGGGGCGGCGCGCTGATCACAGCCAGCTTTGCAGTAGATCAAAACAGGGAGGTCTTCGCCGTACCGGGCAGTATACTTTCCGGGATGAGCCGCGGACCCAACAGGCTGATCCAGGACGGCGCCAAGCTGGTCAGGAACCATCTCGATATCCTCGAGGAACTGCGTCTCCCCGTAATTGCCCGTCAGATCGAAATGAAGGAGCAGCTTACCCCCGGCGGGAATGAATCGACTATAATAAAATGCATCTCGGAGGAACCGGCACATGTCGACGAGATCTGCCGGGCCAGCGGGCTGGATATCTCCACGGTCATAAGTTGCCTGGCAATCATGGAACTGAACGGCCTGGTCAGGCAAACGGGCGGCATGACCTACGCGCTGAACAGCCGGCTGAAATTTTAAACTGCTTTCATTTGAGAGAACTATGACTGTTAAACTTGTGATCGTTGAATCTCCGGCCAAGGCCAGGACCCTGAGTAAAATCCTGGGCAAAAACTACGTTATTCGGGCTTCCATGGGACATGTGCGGGACCTCCCGGCCGACAGGCTGGGCATATTGATCGATAACGACTTCGAACCGGAATACAAAAATATCCCTGAGAGAAGGTCGGTGCTCAAGGAGATCAGGGAGCTTGCCAACAGCGCCTCGTCCGTATATTTGGCCACAGACCCGGACCGCGAGGGCGAGGCCATATCGTGGCACCTGATCAAGGCCGCCAACCTGCAGAAGGATAATATTCCGCTCAGACGCGTGACCTTCCACGAGATCACACAGGAGGCGGTTTTGGAGGCGTTTAAAAATCCGCGACCCATCGATATGAAGATGGTTGACGCGCAGCAGGCCAGGCGCATACTCGATCGACTGGTCGGATACAAGCTGAGCCCGCTGCTATGGAAAAAAGTGCTTAAAGGCCTCTCGGCCGGCAGGGTGCAGTCGGTCGCTGTCAGGCTGATCGTCGACCGCGAGAAAGAAATACTTGCATTCGTCCCGGTTGAATACTGGACAATAGAAGCTGAACTGATGCAAAAGGTTAAAAAGGGACAGCCCTTCCGGGCATCCTTCATCGGTTTGGCGGGCAATGGGAAATTGGAGATACCGGATACCGCCCATTGCGAAAACATCATGGCAGCCCTGCGCGAGTCCGAATACTCGGTCAAATCGATACAGAAAAAAGAGGTCGCCCGGCAATCATCACCCCCTTTTATTACCAGCACCCTGCAGCAGGAGGCCTGGCGCAAGCTGCATTACACCGCGAAAAAAACCATGGTCATAGCGCAGCAGCTCTATGAGGGATTGCCTATCGGCGAGGAAGGCGACGCCGGCCTGATAACATATATGAGGACAGACTCAACCAACGTAGCGGCTTCCGCCATCGAGGAGATACGTTCCTATATATCGGCCAATTTCTCCAAACAACACCTGCCCGCAGCGCCCAGGCTTTTCACCAAGAAGGTCAAGATGGCGCAGGAAGCGCATGAGGCGATACGGCCTACCAAAGCCCACCGGACGCCCGACGGCATCAAGAAATTCCTTAATAAGGACCAGCACCAGCTTTACGACCTGATCTGGAAAAGGGCGGTGGCCAGCCAGATGTCCGCGGCGATCTTCGATACGTTGACCGTGGACATAGAGGCAGAATCTAAAAAGAACGAGGTGATCTATTTGTTGCGCACCAGGGCTTCCGCATTGCGGTTCCCCGGTTTTATGGCTCTGTATATAGAGGGACGCGACGAGGAGAAAGACGAGTTCGATGACTTTAAGTCTGCTACAATCCCTCAATTGAAGGAGGGCGAGCCGCTCAACCTGGTCGACCTCTTTCCCGAGCAGTTTTTCACGCAGCCGCCCCCTCGCTACACCGAGGCAACTTTGATTAAAGCACTGGAACAAAAAGGCATAGGCAGGCCCAGCACCTACGCGCCGATCATCTCCACCATACTGGACAGGGAATACGTTTTCAAAGACGCCGGCAAGCTGCGCCCGGAGGAGATCGGCATTATTGTCAACGACCTGCTGGTCAGCAACTTCCCCGAGATTATCGATTTCAATTTTACAGCCAGGATGGAAACAGACCTGGACGAGATTGCCAAGGGAACGATGGACCGCCAGTCGGTAATTAAATCGTTTTATACTCCCTTTGAAAAAGATCTGGCCAGGGCCCAGGACAAGCTGCAAAAGGTGGTCATCAAGTCCGAGGAGAAGTGCCCGGAGTGCGGCAAGGACATGGTGTTGAAATCAAGCCGCTACGGGAAGTTCTGGGCCTGCTCGGATTACCCGAATTGCACGGGCAAGAAAAACGTGGCGGTTAACCGGGGTCCCGCGCCCGAGCCATCCGACGAGAAGTGTCCCAACTGTGGCGAGGCAATGGTCATACGGACCGGCCGCTACGGAAAATTCCTGGCCTGCAGCAAATACCCGGAATGCAAGACGACCAAAAAGATTTTCGGGCAGGGCAAAACCTACCATGCCCGAAAAAAGAAAGCGTGACCTGCAGACTATGGGTATAAATGGCCGCTGCTGATATCGAGGGCAACGATTTGGACAGGCTTAGCGCACTTCGCGACAGTTTCGCGTCAAACGGGATAGACGGCCTGCTCATCGGCTCCGCCAGCAACAGGCGCTACCTGTCCGGTTTTACCGGCAGCGCGGGTTGGCTCCTGATATCACAACAGAGATCCTGTCTGGCAGTCGATTTCCGTTACGTGGAGCAGGCCGGGCAGCAGTCGCCCGGTTTCGAAGTTCTATATATTAAAGGAGATATCAGCGGATGGCTTGCCGACCTGGTGGCCGGCATGGGTATCGGCAGGCTCGGCGTTGAGTCCGATCACATCTCCCTGACCATCTACCAGTCACTCTGCCGGGCGGCTCAGGCATCCAGCGACAGGTTCCAGATCATACCCATCAAAAGCCCGGCCGAGCCTCTGCGTGCGGTCAAGGACGCTGGTGAACTGGCTAAAATCACCAGGGCCTGCGCCATCGCGGACAGGGCGCTGGAGCAGATAGTGCCGGCGATCGGGGAGGGCTTAACAGAAAAACAGCTTGCCTGGCAGCTTGAAAGTTATCTCAGGCAGCAAGGGAGCGAGACGCTTCCGTTTGAGCTAATCGTAGCCTCGGGACCCAACTCCGCTCTGCCTCACGCCAGGCCGACGGATAAACCTATCTCTTCAGTCGAACCCATAATCATCGATATGGGGGCCCGTTACGGCGGCTATTGCAGCGACATGACGCGCACATACGTTATCGGCATGGGGGATGAGCGTTTCAATAATATCTATAATGTCGTACTGGGCGCCCAGACATCTGCCATAGCTTTGATCAGGGATGGTATGAGCACAGGTACTGCGGACGGTCTGGTTCGTGATATGATTGATAAGGCAGGCTACGGCGAATCATTTGGACATGGTCTGGGACACGGCGTAGGACTCGATGCTCATGAATGGCCGCGCCTGGGACCTTCCAGCGATGATATACTGGCAGAGAATATGGTCTTCACAATCGAACCCGGAATCTACCTGCCCGGGTGGGGCGGGATCAGGATTGAAGATACGGTTACCATTGCCGGGGGCAAAGCGCTGGCCCTGACCAAAGCGGGCAAAAGGACCCGTTTAAACGGAGGTACAATATTATGATCGACGCCGGTGAGCTGAAGAAAGGTATTACCATCACGCTTGACGGGCAACTTTACCAGGTGCTGGATTACCAGCACATCAAAATGGGAAGAGGCTCGGCCCAGATCAGGATAAGGCTGAGGGACGTCAAGGCGGGGCATATCGTGGAAAAATCATTCCAGGCCAGCGAAAAATTCACCAAGGCCTTTCTCGAGAGGCGACAGGTGCAGTTTCTCTACAACGACGGCGACCTGTATCATTTTATGGACAACCAAAGCTACGAGCAGACGGCTGTGGACAAGAGTTTGATGGGCGACACCGTAAACTACCTCAAAGAGAACATGAACATGGAGCTGCTCACTCACAAGGGTGTTCCCATAGGGGTGGACCTGCCCATATCGGTCGAGCTGAAAATAGCGGAGACCGGTCCCGGCTTTAAAGGCAATACGGCAAGCGCCGGCGGGAAGCCGGCCAAACTGGAGACAGGAATCACTATCCAGGTGCCCTTTTTCATCAACAACGGCGATACTATAAAGATCGATACCAGGACAGGGCAATATCTGGAAAGGGTCAGTTAAACCGTGATCAAGGCCGACCTGCACGTCCACACCATGCGCTCGATTGACTCCTACATGACCTATCAGCAACTGATCGAAGCCTGCCAGGCCAAGGGTATAAACTGCATTGCCGTAGCCGACCACGGCACCACGCTGGGGGCCCGGGAAATGAGCGGCATTGCCCCCTTTAAGATCATAATTTGCGAAGAGGTGCGCACCCCTTACGGCGAAATAATGGGCATGTTCCTGCATGAAGATATACCCGACAGGATACCGGTAGATGAGGCCATCAGGCGCATCCGCGAGCAGGGCGGCCTGGTCTGCATACCGCACCCCTACGATCTCGTAAGGCCATCCGCATTTCGCAACGAAAAAGCGCTACAGTCAGTGGCGGATAAGGCCGATATCATTGAAGTATACAATTCACGCAGTCTATTCCCCGGCACTGAGAAAAAGGCGCGTGCCCTGGCCCTGCAACACGGCAAGCTGATCAGCGCCGGGTCGGATGCACACAGCCCTTCTGAAATAGGCTATGCCATTGTCGAAATGCAGGATTTCAACGGCCCCCGGGAGTTTTTAGCCTCACTGAAAGATGCCGTCATACACAGCAGGAAATCAAGCCCGCTGATACACTTTCTCAGTGTCACGGCAAGGCTGGACAAGAACATCAATCGATAGCGGGAAAGATGCTGAGAATCGGATGGTTTTCCACGGCGCGCGGTGACAGCTCTAAAAAACTGCTGGATACCATAGTCTCCACAATACGCGAGGGCGCTCTGGATGCCCGCATCGAGTTCGTCTTCTGCAGCCGTGAAAGCGGCGAATCTGAGAAGACGGATATTTTCCTGGCCCAGGTCAGAGAATACTCAATCCCTCTGGTTACTTCCTCGGTAAAAAAGTCCGCTGGCAGCTTTCGGCAGCAGATCGGTGTGAAAGACGGGGACCTTCCCGCATGGCGCCTCGAATATGACCGGCAGGTCATGGCAGGGCTCGAAGGTTTCAAGGTGGACATATGCCTGCTGGCGGGCTACATGCTGATCGTGGGCCATGAGATGTGCAGCAGGTTCAACATGATCAACCTTCACCCTGCTTTGCCCACAGGCCCCAAGGGCACCTGGCAGGAGGTCATCTGGCAACTGATAAGGGAGAAGGCAGCGGAGTCGGGAGTCATGATACACCTGGTCACACCCCTGCTGGACAGGGGCCCCGTCATCTCATATTGCAGATACACTATCAGGGGTGGAAAGTTCGATGCGCTGTGGGATTCGCTGGGGGACCTTCCGGTGGAGGCAGTCAAACAGGCCGAAGGCGAAGATAACACGCTGTTCAAGGCGATCAGGCAAAGCGGGTTCATCAGGGAGACGCCGCTGATTATCGATACACTGCGATCATTCAGCCGGGGCAGCATCAAGATCGACAGTCAAAAAAGGGTGCTGGACAACAACGGACTTCCCATCGCAGGCTATGATCTGACTGCCGAGATCGACCGGCAGATATCTGCATAGTTACTTCTTGTCTTTCTTGGCCGACGGCGCTAGCACATCGTCGATCAACCCGTATTCTACCGCCTGCTTGGTGTCGAAATAGATATCCCTGTCGGTATCCTGGCGGATTTTATCCAGCGACTGCCCGGTGTGGTTTGAGAGGATCCTGGCTATCAGCTCATCCAACCTCTCGAACTCCTTGGCGGCGATTTTGATATCCGTAATCTGTCCCTGGGTTCCGGCCCGGCCCTGGTGCATGTGGATCGTGGAGTTGGGCAGGGCATACCTTTTCCCCTTCGCGCCCGCGCAAAGCAGCACAGTGCCCATACTGTAGGCTGAGCCCACACAGATTGTGGATACGTCCGGCTGAATCAGCTGCATCGTGTCGTAGATCGCCAACCCCGCCGTCACCACCCCACCCGGCGAGTGAATGTAGAGGCTTATGTCCTTCTCAGGGTCCTCCCTGGCCAGATACAACAACTGGGCGACGATAACATTGGCTACCTGATCATCTACCTGCGTGCCCAGGAAGATGATCCTCTCCTTGAGAAGCAGGGAGTAGATGTCCATGAACCGCTCCCCCCTGGCGCTGCTCTCAACAACCGTTGGTATTATGTTAAGTGGTGACCTTTCCATCCGGTACCTCCATATTTTTATTATCCTGTCCGGTGACCAGTTTAATCAAAAAATCCATGGCCTTGTTGATGATCATCATATCCCTCAACGACTCGCGCGGCCTCGGCTGGTTAAATAACTTCCGCACGTCTTCGGCACGGCCTGGCTCTTCGCCGGCCATTTTCTCGATCGACTCGTTCACTTCATCGTCGCTGACTGTTATATTCTCGATCTCAGCAATCTTGCTGGTGACCAGGTAAGCCTTAACCCGGTCGGATGCCGCCGGTTTAAGGTCCTCCCTGTGCTGCTCCAGCGTCTTTTTGGCGTTGACCAGGTACCCCTCCAAACCCTTGACCCCGTCCGGGAAATTCCTGGCTTCTTCATTGACGATATGGTCTACTTCCTTCTCCACCAACACGGGCGGAAAATCTATGGCGCTCTGCTCGATGAGAGCGGTTATCAGCTTGTGCTCAAACTCCTTTTTGAGGCTGTCATCTGCACGCGCCTGCAGCCCAACCTTTATCTTCTCCCTGAGATCCGCCAGGTTTTCACTGCCGGCATTCACGGCGAAATCATCGTTGATCTCGGGCAAGCTCTTCTCCTTGATCTCACTGATTTTCACAACGAACGAGTATTGTTTACCGGCAATCTCCTTAATCTCATAATCATCGGGGAAAGCGATGTCAAAAGTCTTCTCTTCGTCCTTAACCATCCCCTCGATTTTCTCAGCAAAACCGGGCACCGGGTACTTGGAACACTGGTTGACTTCATAGGCTGCATCCTTGCGTGACAGGATGGATTCTTCCCCACGTTTCCCATCGATATCAACCGTGACAATATCCCCGAATTGCGCCGCCCTGTCCGCCGGCACCAGTGTGCCGAACTGCATTTGTAGTTGCTCTATAACCTGGTTGATATCGTCTTCGCCTATTTCTTTTTTACCCATCTCCATCCTGACGTCACGGTAATTGCCCGGCGTGACCTCAGGCTTGGTGGGCACTATGGCTTTGAATATGACAGGGTCGAGCTGTACCAGCTCTATCTTTGGCTCGTCAATGGCAAGTATGGACTCGTTCCTGAGGGCCTCTTCATAGGCTTCGGGCACCAGATGCTCGAGGGCCTCCTGCATAATGGCCTGCTTGCCTATGTGCTGCTCAACCAGGGAAACAGGGGCCTTGCCCTTCCTGAAGCCGGGCAGGACAACCCTCCTGGCCAGGTGCTCAAGGGCGATGCCCATATATTTATCTATTTCAGTGCCCTCCATTTCAACGTTCAGGGCAACCTGGCAGTTCTCTATCTTTTCCGCTGTAGTCTTCATATTAACCTTTCACCTTGAGTTATTATAACATTGCAAATTTGGTCTTCAAAAAGCTATCGTTCAAACCTGTGGCTCGACTATTTTCAGGTTCAATTCCTTGAGCTGCTCATCCGATATAGGAGAAGGCGCGTCCGTCATAAGGTCCATGGCTGCCTGGTTCTTGGGGAAAGCTATGACGTCCCTGATGCTTTTGCTGTGGGTAAGCATCATGACGAAACGGTCGATGCCGGGGGCGACGCCGCCATGTGGTGGCGCGCCGTATTCCAGCGCCTCCAGGAAATTGCCGAACTTGGCCTCCACCTCTTGTTGAGCATAACCCAGGATGCTGAAAATCTTTTCCTGCATAGCCCGGTTATGTATCCTGATGCTGCCGCTGGAAAGCTCGTATCCATTGCATACGATGTCATAATGGCGGGCGCGCACTTTGCCCGGGTCGCTGTCCAGCAGGGGGATGTCCTCCTCATAGGGCGCTGAGAAAGGATGATGCATGGAATCCCACATCTTCCTGTCGCTGTTCCAATCAAACAGCGGGAAATCTGTGATGAAAACGAAGGCCATAAGGTCGGGGTCGCACAGGTCCAGTCTCCTGCCCATCTCGCGCCGCAATTCGTCCAGCACCTTGTTAACAATGCCGGACTCGCCCGCCGCTATCAGCACCAGGTCTCCCGGCCGGGCCTCGAACCTGCCCAGTATCTGCCTCAGCTGGCCGGCATCCAGGTGTTTGGCGGCCACCGACTTGATCCTTTCAACGCTGGCATTCTCAGCGCTCTCAACTTTATCGCCCGGCATCCAGGCCAGTGAGATCAGCCCTTTTGCCCCGCACGATTTAGCCAGTTCCGTCAGTTCCTCGACCTGCTTGTGCGAATAGCCGGCGCAGCCTGGCAGGCATATGCCCCTGACCCTGCCACCGTCCTGGATGGCTGACTTAAACACAGTGAATGGGCTGCTCGACACTACATCAGTGATATCCTTCAGTTCAAGCCCGAAACGCATATCCGGCTTATCTGTGCCGTATCTGTCGAGCACTTCGGCGTAGGACATCCTGGGAAACGGCTTGACCAGGCGCATGGTGGGTTTTACGGCCTCCACCAGCCCGGTGAACAGCTCCTCCAGCAATACAAGTATGTCTTCCTCATCTACAAAACTCATCTCGATGTCGAGCTGTGTAAACTCAGGCTGCCTGTCCGCCCGCGTATCCTCGTCGCGAAAGCAGCGCGCTACCTGGTAATACTTCTCGATGCCGGCTACCATCAGCAGCTGTTTCAACTGCTGCGGCGATTGCGGCAGAGCATAGAATTTTCCGGTGTGGATGCGGCTTGGCACCAGGTAGTCCCGCGCACCCTCCGGGGTGCTTTTGATCATGATGGGCGTTTCAACTTCCACGAAACCACGGGCATCCAGGAAATCGCGCATATACTTGATCACGCGATGCCTCAGCAGCATGTTGTCGCGCATGCCTGCCCGCCTGAGGTGCAGATAGCGGTATCTCAGCAACAGCGATTCGTCGACATCCACCTCCTCATTTATGTAAAACGGCGGTGTTTTGGAGGCGTTGAATATCTTCAGACTGCCGGCCAGTACCTCGATTTCACCTGTAGGCAGCCTGGAGTTCTCGGTGCCCTGAGGCCTGCGCGAGACCTTGCCGACAACCTGGATTACGTACTCGATGCGCAGGCCGTTGGCAGTTGCGTGGATATCCGGGGCAAGCTCCGGGTTAAATACCACCTGGGTGATGCCCTCGCGGTCACGCAGATCAATAAAGATCAGCCCGCCGAGGTCCCTGCGCCTGTGCACCCATCCGGCCAGCGTGACCTCCTCACCGGAATTGGCCCCTCGCAATTGACCGCAATTATGACTTTTCAGCAAAATATCCTCCCGGGGATAAAATTATATCCTAATACGTTTATACTTCACAAAGTTTGGGGTCGGCCAGACATGGCCGCATGTGCGAGCAGAAAGGAGCAGCCGGGGTTAGCAGCCGCCAGTATCGACTGTCCTGTATTTTTCGCGCAAGCCGGGCTTCTCGATCTTGCCGGTGGGGTTCCTGGGCACCTTGTCGAATATCACCTTCCTGGGCACCTTGTGAAGGGCCAGGCTCTTTTTACAGTACTCGATAATCTCATCCCCGCTTAAGCTGGCGCCGGGCCTCCGGTCTACAATGGCCACCGCTATCTCGCCCAGCCTTACGTCGGGAATCCCGATGACGGCCACATCGTTTACCGCCTCCAGGTTGTGGATGGCATCCTCCACCTCTACCGGGTAGATGTTCTCCCCACCCGTGATGATCACGTCCTTTTTCCTGTCCACCAAGTAGATAAAACCGTCCCCATCAACGGTAGCCATGTCTCCGGTTAAGAGCCAGCCTTCGCGCAGGGTCTCCGCCGTCTTCTCCGGGTTTTTATAGTATTCCTTCATCACTCCATCGCCACTGACCGCCAACTCACCTACCTTTCCAAACTCGAGCAAATCACCGTTTTCGCCGACTATTTTAGTCTCCCAGTTAAATCCCGCCTTCCCGATAGCCCCTACCTTGTGTATATTTTCCACGCCCAGGTGCACGCATCCCGGGCCGCTGGCTTCGCTCAAGCCATAGTTTGTATCGTATTGCATGCCGGGAAAGACCGCCATCCAGCGCTTTACCAGCGAAGGGGGCACGGGCTGCGCACCGATGTGCATCAGCCGCCAGCAGCTCAGATCGTAGTCCTCTTTTTTAACCTTCCCGTCCTCCAGCGCGACAAGTATGTCGTGTGCCCAGGGCACCAGCAACCACACGATTGTGCCCCGCTCTTTGTGGACGGTTTCAAATATATTGCGCGGGCTTACTTCACCCAGCAAGGTCGCCCTGCCCCCCGTGATAAGGCTGCCGAACCAGTGCATCTTCGATCCCGTGTGGTATAACGGCGGGATCAGCACGAAATTGTCCGATCTCTCCTGGCGATGATGGGCGTATTCGGTTACAGCGGCGCACCTCAGGTTGTCGTGTGTCAACAGTATCGGCTTGGGTGCGCCCGTTGTCCCAGACGTAAAGTAGAGGCTGCAGGCCTCGTCCCGGCTTATATCGACCCCTGGCTTTGAAGCAGGTCGCCTGTCGACCCAGGAACGGTAACCGGTCATATATCCCGGTAAACGGTCGCCGAAGGCAAGGATGCCCACTAAACCATGTAGCTTCTTTTTAACCGTATCGACCCTTTCGATGAAATCCGCTCCTATGATCATGAATTTGGCCCCGGATATCTCCGCGCAGTACTGGAAGTCGCTGCCGGTAAATCTGAAGTTGAGCGGCACCACCCACGCCCCGCTCCTCAATATGCCGAAATAGGCTATTAACCAGTCGATGGAATTCATCATCCAAAGGATGACGCGGTCGCCCTTTTTGACGCCGGTGTCGATAATCGCATTGGCAACGCGGTTGGCCTCGTCATCCATCTGCCGCCAGGTTATCTCCCGCCGGTAATTGTGACTGGGCTTAAGCTCGACCAGGGCGCAATCTTCCGGGTACAGCCTGGCATTCCTGGCTAACATCTCCGGTATTGTTATCATGTACTCCTCATCTCGCTACGCAACCAGTATCCGACTAATATCTTGCCAGGCTGGGCAGGAATGTTGCTATCTGTGGAAATGCCAGCAGGATGACTGCCGCCACGGCCAGGGCAGCCAGGAAGGGCGCGATACCCTTAAAGATGGTCTCGAGCGGTATGTCAGGGGCAATACCTTTGATGACATACACGTTTAAGCCCACCGGGGGAGTGATGACGCCGATCTCGGTTACCAGCACTATGATGACCCCGAACCAGATGGGATCGAAGCCCAGCGCCAGTACAACGGGATAGAAGATAGGTATGGTAAGGGTAATGAGGGCCAGCGAGTCCATGAAGCACCCGCCGATCATGTAGATGACGACGACGATTCCCATGATGGCCACAGGCGGCAATGGTAGAGATCCCACCCATTCCGTCAGCATCATGGGTATGGTGGTGATGGCGATGAAATGGCCGAAAACGGTCGCGCCTGCCACGATTATCATGACAAAGCAGGTGACACGCACACTGTCCTTGAGGGCATTGACAAAGCCCGCCCAGGTAAGCGTCCTGGTTATCAAACCAATCAGGATGGCTCCGCCCACGCCCGCGGCGCCTGCCTGGGTGGGGCTGAACCAGCCGAAGAAAAGGCCGAGTATGACAAAGCAGAAGAGGAAGAGCATCTCGATAATGCCTGTGAGCGCTTCCATCTTTTCCTTGAAGGTTGATGCCTCTCCGGCGGGGGCCAGCTTCGGATTGCGCGTGCAGATGATGGCGACTGTAACCATCAACAGGACGGCGATCAGCAGGCCGGGCAAGACGCCCGCCATGAACAGCTTGCCTATGGATTGCTCCGTGAGTATGCCGTAAACGATGAAGATGGTGCTGGGTGGGATCATGATGCCCAGAGTACCTGCAGCGGCCACGATCCCCGTGGCCATCGAGTCTTTATATTTATATCGTTTCATCTCGGGGATGCATACCTTTCCCATGGCGGCGGCGGTGGCGCTGGTCGAGCCGTTGATGGCGGCGAACCCGGCGCAGCCGATAACCGTGGCCAGTGCCAGCCCTCCGGGGAATTTGCTGAACAGAACGTAGCCTGCATCGTAAAGCCGCCGGCTCATGCCGGACTCGGATGCTATGCACCCCATCAGTGTGAACATGGGTATAACGGTCAATGCATACGACGAAAAAATATCGAAGAAGTCGCGGGCAACCAGGTTCATGCCCGCCACCGGCGAGACCACTATGCTGAACCCGATCAGCCCTACGAAGGCCATGGCAAAGCCCACGGGCATGCGCAACAGGAAGATTATAACCAGGACGACTACACCGAGCACACCGAGCAGTATGTTGTCCATTTTGCTACGTACTCCTCAGCATCTTGATCATCTGCATGATGAGCACCAGCACCACCACCAGGCTGCACAGACCCAGTCCCCAGACGAAGATGTAATAAGGTATGCGTACCGTCATGGACACTTCACCGCTGGATTGGAGCGCCAGTCCGTAAGTGTAGCTCTGCCAGGTCAAAATCAGGAAAAGGCAGATGCTAAAACAATGTACGACTGTGGAGATCACCTTTTGGGGCATGCGAGGCAATTTTCTCACCAGCATCTCGACCTCGATATGCCCGTGGGCGACCTGGGTCTGGGCAATGGCGAAAGATATCGCCACGACGCTGAGCAGACTGACCAGTTCGATTCCACCGGTGAGTGGCACCTTGAAGAACTTGTTCCCGCAGATGTCGATCAGCACCAGGGTGACCATGGCCGCCAGGCTGGCGCAGGCCACCCAATTCAGCCAGCCGGCCATGCTGGTTACGATTTTTTCAAACCTGTTAAACATCGCTGTTGACTGGCACGGCAGGCTTTATCCTGCCGTGCCGCCCTTGTAAGCTATATTCTTAAAGTGATTTGCCTATTTTGCGAACTCGGAGCTGACGAAATCTATACACTGCTGGTCTGTGGGGGTTTTGCCGGCCCAGTACTGCGCCCTTTCCATCAGGTATTTTTCATACTGATCGGCCGGCAGTCCCTTGGCATCCCTTTCCTTAATATAGGTGTCCTTCAGAGACTGCGTGGCCTTTACCCACCGGGCCGCCTCCTCCGGGGACAGCTCGATCACCTCGCGACCTTCGAAGGTATTGAAGAACTGCAGTCCCGATATGTCATACCAGGTCCAGGTCTTTGCATGCTTCTCGATCCACTCATTGCTCACATCGGTGAAAACCTTCTGGATATCGGCTGGAAGGCTGTCCCACTTATCCTTGCTCATTACCACGTACATATTGGCGGTGCTGCCCACCTCGGGGCATTCCGTGACGTATTTCACCACCTCGGCCTGTTTCCATCCCTCCAGTGTCTCGCGCGGGGTGTAGCTGCCGTCGATGGTTCCCTTGGACATGAGCTCGTAGGCTTCATTCTGGGCCGCGCCGTACCCCTTGCCACCCAGCGCCTCGACAATGCTGGCGCCGACGCCGGTGGACCTGATCACCATGCCCTTCAGATCCTCCATCTGCCTGACCGGCTTATTGACCGAGAATATGACGCTGGGGCCGTGGGCATGAAAATAGAGAACGTGTACGTTGTCGAATTCCTTGGGCTTGAACTCGTTATAGAAATCATTGGCCACCATGGTCGCGACATACCCGTTGAGGTAGCCGTGCGGCAATTCCACCAGCTCGGCTGCCGGGAAGCGCCCCAGGGTGTATGAGACCACGGACATCCCCATATCCGAAAGCCCGTTCAAAACTCCGTCATACACCTGCGGCGCCTTGGTCAGTGTGCCTCCCGAAAACACGGTGATCTTGACCCTGCCGTTCGTGCGGGCATTCACCTCATCGGCGAACTTCTGGGCCAGCAGGGCATTCTTGTGCACGGGCGGAAAGAAAACGCTGTAGGTAAACTCGTACGTCTTGTTATCGGTGACAGAAGGTGTGGCCGATGTGTTGTCCGCTGGCGCTGCAGGCGCAGGGGCGCACGCCGCTGCCAGAATTAAAACCAGCATCGCGGCAAACAAAATTTGCATGAATCCCGTCCTTTTCATAGATATACCTCCACTAATATTAATAATACGGGGACAACCGGGGATAGTAAGATTCAGATTGGGTGGATACGTGACTCCAGCGCCGTCGGGAAGATCCGGCAGCTCATCCAGAGTCACTTGCGGTAGATATATTTGTTAGCGTGCATCTATTTATACTTGCTTATTGCCTGCCTCAGCAGCAAATCCCAAACAGTATATTATATTACTATGAAATACTGCAAACCTGTCAAGTCCGCTGAGCAAATGAGTCCACTGTAAATCCTCCCGTCTTTGTATCGATGCCGAATGGAATGGTCGTCGAAACATTGCGCTTGCCACCGTATACCAGGACGCGAGCAACTGGGCTACCTTTTTGAAATTGAAGTTGCCGCCGCTGAGAAACAGACGGGTATTGAATTGCCCGGTACCTGAACCATGGGTTAAATGGTATATCTCAAGCGCCGCTAACTTCTGAGTGCCGCGTACAATTGTTGCCCGACAATCTTTACCTGATCCTCATACAACATGTTCACAGATGAGATAAATATCATTCCGAAAGGCGCCAGCATGTCTATTACATATACAGGCGGTTCCCCAACTTTCAGCCTCCGCACTATTTCAGATGCGCTCCGCCCCAATTTTGTCTCATCCACCCTGATTGTGAGCAGGGGATGACTGCCGGGAAACAACTCACTCATTTCAGTCTCTACTCCAGGGATGCCCCGAATTTGCTCAGCAATGGGCTCGATCGAACGGCGAAGCTGCTGCATGCTGATGGACTTCTTCTCAGCCATGCGTTGCAAGGCTATCAGGAGACCTACAATTGACTCTTTACTCGCTTTCATGCCGCGGCCGATACCCTGTTGCGGTATGCCTCGAAGCTTTTCTTTGGGAATAAGTGACGGAGAGATCTCCCAGTCATCAAAGTTCGTGAGCCCCATATCCAAATTCTGTAAAGCAACAGATGCAATCAGCTCCTTTTTACCGCACAGTATGCCGGAATTCTGGGGACCTCGGATGCCCTTGCCTCCACTATAGGCAACCAGCGTTGCCCCCATTTCAATGAACTTACGCAGGTTTTCCACAGGCGGCACCTGCTCGGCAGCATCCACTATCAGGGGTATCTTGTGCTTTCGGCTCAGTTTGACGATCTCCTCAAGGGGTGGATTGCTCTGAGGGACGTAGAAGTATGCAATGGCCGCAGTTCTCTCGGTAATGGCCAACTCGAATTCCCACCATTTTGTCGTATATGCCTCATCCCCCAGGATCCTGAAATTCGGCATGCCCACGTTTACTAATTTGGCGCCGGCAAGCCGGAGGGCATGATCATAACCCTGGCGCTGGCGCTGATCGATCAGCACTTCGTTAGGCATATGGCTCGTGTCAGGCAGACGATTCATGCGGTCTACGTCCAGGCCTGCCAGACATGCGGCGGTGGCCAGGGTGAGGGCCGCCGATGCCCCGGAAGTGACGTAGCCTGCTTCAGCACCGGTTATCTTGGCAATTATCTTGCTGGCGGCAGCTTGAAGCTCATCCATACGAACAGAGTACCTGGCTGCCTCAGCCATGGCATCAATTGTCTCTTGTTCCATAAGGGCACCGCCAAGGCGCGTGATTTCTCCCTGCGCATTATGTAATGTCCGCACACCCAATTGATTGTATACGTTCATCTCTTCTCCTAATATGAATTTTATCTGTTCTGTTCTTTACAGTCTAACCTTCATACTTGCACCCAAGCTTCATTTAACCACTTGTCGAATCTCTGGATGGATGTACCATATCCTGAGCAGTAGGTTACTGCTGCGGATGCGTATCTTTCATAAAGAGCGCTACAAAGAATGCAGCCAGCATCACGGCTGCCAGCATCAGCAGCGGCACTATAAAACTACCTGTCAGGCCACGCAACGACTCCACCGCTGCGCCCAGCACCAGCGCCGCGATATTCCCAAGAAAAAACAGCCACCCGGCCGATATGCCGGCATACTTTGGCCCGGTTATATCGGCAGACATGGTCAATATGATAGGCAGAGCCGATAACCACAGAAAGCCTATCAGTATGCCATTGATCAGGTTGGCTGTGTAGTCCGGCGCAAAGATCATGAATGTCAGGCAGGCAGGCGCCACCAGTGTGGCTATAAAGATAAAAATCCTTCTTTTTCTGACCTTATCGGATATAAGCGGTATAACGAAGCAACCGATGGTGGCGCTGATAATCATCACTCCCGATATAGCGCCCGCATCCACCATGGCGATGCCGTGCATCTCATGCAGTATTTTCTCCACCCAGAGCGCCAGTCCGTTAAAGGCACCGATACCGGCAAAGGCGATAAAACCCAACAGCATGAAATTGCGGTCTTTGAGGATGGTGCCGATGCTTCTCCAACCCACCGCCGACTGATCCTGATCGACCGCCCTGGCGGGTGTTTTAGGCTGCTTGGGTACGAATGCCATGAACAATGTGCCCAAAATACCGGCGATGCCGAATATCCAGAGCATGGTTGTAAAACCTGAGCTCTCCACAATTGCCGGTGTCAATCCCAGTGCTACCATCATGCCTATGAATTGCGCCAGCGACGCCATACCGATCGCTGTACCCTCTTCCTTAGGTGCAAACCATACTGTGGCCAACTTGGTTGTGCCGTTTAAAATAAAAGGCTGGCCCAGTGAAATGACGATCTGTCCTATCACTAAAAGCAAAAATGAACTGGGGTCGATCACGCGCATCAGTGCACCCACACCGGTAAAAAGCGCCCCGATGCCCACACCCCATTTAAAGCCGATCTTATCGATAACAATACCCACCGGCATCGTAAATATAATCATCGTGGCCGGAAATACCAACGTCAGCCACATGGCATCGCTGGGCGGTATTTTCAGATAGTCCTCGATGAATGTTTCTACTGCCGCGAAATTCAGCCAGTAAAGCTGCGATAATGCGACCAGGTACATGAAAACAATCAGCACCGGCCAGCGGGCCCCGTAAACCTTGAATTCCTGTTTCATAGATTTCCTCTCCTTGATTGTTACTTTCTAGCGTTTTTCGCCAAACATCTCAATTCGACATTATTCTTAATGGTTGCCATTTCCCATTCAGCCGCCGGCTATCATAGGATTTAGCTTGACCAAATCGTTTTCCTTCAAGACGGTTGAGGCCCAGGCAGGCTCATCGTTAACCAGGACTATCACGGACTGCTTAAGGTGGGGCGGCAATTTCAATAATGCAACAAAGTCGCGCACCGCGCAGTTATCAGGCACCTCGATTACGGAATTGCTGGCATAATTCTCAATCCTGATTAACTTGCTGTATTCGATGGTTATTTTCATGCAGGAACCTCCAACTCCGAAAGAATAGCTTTCATTTCCTTTTCGACGCGCCCAGGGCCATCTGCATTATTACGCCGAACCAAATCATATGATAGTCATCTCCCAGTATCAGCAGCTTCCAGTCGTTAATGGCATCCTGTATCCCGTTTTCTCCACCCAGCGCCAGGGCCTTAAACCCCGCGTCAGCGCTTTCGAACACCAGTGCCATATCATACTCTGTGAGCACCCTGTCAGAAGAATATCTCCCATTCTTGAAAATGAAACGCCTGCCGATCTTGTCATCCCTGGTCTTTATCACGAAAGCCTGATTATGTGATTTGATCATGTCTTTCATCGCCTTATTACTTTTGGCGCCTATGCCTATGGCCAGATCGAGGATTGACAGAAGCAGCCGGAACAGCATGTCAAGCACCCCCTGGAACTGATTTGCCTGAAAGAGACAGGGAAATCTTCTTTACGCACGCCATACCGTCACCTGCTATTTCCCCTCGCATGCGAGAATACATCTCTTCACCAGCGTCCTGGCAACCGCCACCATGTACTTGTTGTGTTCGAGCGGTTTGGCTGCCGATACAGCGGCTTTACCGGCCTCTTCAGCGAGTGTTTCATCTATTTTCTTGCCGATGATCACCTGCTCCGCCTGGACAGCCCTGTAGGGTATGACGTGGACGGCATTGAGACATATCCTGGCGGCTGAAACCTT
>Ga0268281_1000801_pt1 | contig 21061 bp, 8 predicted proteins | sample saktaG_10_FD_190134 | JGI IMG/M metagenome (GOLD analysis project Ga0268281, IMG submission 190134) | Saline water microbial communities from Sakinaw Lake, British Columbia, Canada - sak_2011_5_24_50m | ecosystem: Environmental > Aquatic > Non-marine Saline and Alkaline > Saline ... | reverse complement strand
ACTATCAGGATGTTGAAAAGATGATGCAGAGTGCTACTCCACCATTAATGACCAAATTTATGTTCTTTAATCGATTTTTTGGCGACAATGGGAAGGAGATTGATAATACTGCCCAACAATTACAAGCTGTTAAAGTAATTAGGCAGGAAGATTTTGGAGCGCGAAACTGTCCGAAATGGGATCGACATCTTTGGATGCAGAGCAAGCATTCGGTATTTAAATTGAAAGCAATAGGTTGTACAGAAGAATTTGAGAACCTACGGCAATGTGGTGCTCACCTTAAGTTTGATAATAATTTGCCTGATTTTCAAGCCCGCAATCAAGTGCGTCGAATGCTTTACTTTCTTCATGATTTTGATAAAGGTGATGACGGCATATTTATAAAAACTTTTTTAAATTCATTAATGATCTTAAATTATTCATCTTGGCAGATTCAATCAGATGAAAATTTATCCTCTGAAGTTAATAAAATAAAAAAACAAATTCTTCACATTATCCAAGAACACTTTACTGGAGTAAGATTACCGGAAGGAGTTAACCCTGACCATGACTTATTTATTACTTTACATCGAAAATCGAAAGAAGTTCGTCAGAGCGCACAAATAGTGCTAGCACGTTTTCCAGAGAGTGATTTTAATCTTTGCCTTTGTGAAAAAGATAATGGTGTGGGGGGAATTAGGCGTGAACTTATATTTGAGGGGAAAAAGGGAAGGGTGGATGCGAATTTGTCTCTTGGCTTGCCTTTTTTAGATTATGTTATGATGAGAAATTTTGGAGAAGTAGGACAAAATCTCAAGACTGCTTATGTTGACAGATTGGAAAATTTTAAGGGAAAGTTACTCCGTCAAATGAATTCTACGCAAAAAGATGAAACTATGCTTATACGGCTTCGGGCTAATTATACTTTCCGCCGTCAGATTTTTACAGTGAGAAATAATGTGCTGGAGGTAATAGATGGTTGAACAATTTCCACCAATTAAAATAGAAATTTTAAGAAAAGGCGGAGAAGATCGTAATCCTGCCGTTCAACTCTTTGGGCGACGTTTTTTTATTGACCAAACAGTACAAGAATTGCTGAGTGAATTTTTGCTTGTTGCGTCCTCTATCAAACAAATTGGCAGTACCAGAATTCCTATAGAACAAGTATTCCCAGATTTTGATTTATTACACAACTGGCCGGAAAAAATACCTTTAGAATATGCAGCTAAAGCCAGAATAAACCTAAAACTTTTTTCTTTTTTAGGTGCTTCGAAATTAGAAACACGCCATAAAAGTCACCAGCAGCACTACCGAAGGCTTCTTGATTTACTTAAGAGCCCTGAGAAATTGGTTAGGAGTGAATCAATAGATACCACAGAAGTGCTCCGTACACTGGAAAATCTCTTTCTTGGATTTCAAGGTGTGGGTGGGCAGAGAACATGGTGTGCTCAAGGATTCGTTCCAATTGCTAGAAATTTTATCTTAGCAGAAAGTATTTGGAAAAAAACACGAGCGGTAGCTAATAATATTACAGATTGGAATGAAGCTTTGAATTATATTGTGCATAGTCAACATATTTTTCTTGCACGTGGTGGAGAGCTTCTTTATCTACAGATATGCAATACCCTTAGACAAAAGGAAGAAACACTCAATAACTGGGCTCAACAAAATAATCTGAGTTTTTCAAACCGTGAATCATCTCCGGTAAAGCTTCACGATGCCTTAAGGAATGCAATTAACTCTGCTCTAAGTGCTTGTCCCGATACCATAGATAAATTAGCCGCTTTTATTGATGCTGGAATTGAATCGGAGACTGCTAGATTGACTGGAGATGAAAATAATTTTAAAGAACCTCGTTTTACACCATGTGGATGGTGTCCTACCGAAAGTTGGCCTGAAGGTTACTTATTTTCTGTTGAGATACTACGAATTTCAGAGGCTGCTATAGATCCAATTGAGCGCTTAGAACTTATGGAAATAGCCTGTGCAGTGCAAGTGCTCCGTAGTCTGTGTGCGCAAAGTGCCCGTTATGTTGACTGGATACAAGAACGGAAAAAATACAGCGGGCCATTAAGTTATGTTTGGGCTATTTCTGATCCTAATGGCCGAAATAATGCATTGAAACAAATTTCAAAGCGTTGTGTAAATAATATTGAGAAAATGATTTATGATGCAGTTCGGCATCCCGGCATTAAATCTGTTTTAGAATCACAAAAAACAGATGATGATTCACATGGCCTCGAATGGAAGGATCCTTATAGTGAAGTAGATACGCGATATGGCCATAAATTGTTCCTTACCTTATCTAAAAGAATTGGTTTAATTGTTCCAAAGAGAGGAGCGGGTGCACGATTTACCTTAAATGATAAATTAATCAGGTTTCTTGTGTTGTCTGTGGTTAGGCCCGGTGAACGAATGCGATATAATACATTTAAAAATTTAGTTTTTGCTCACTACGGCATAGCCCTTGATAAGGAAAAAATTGGACAAGCATGCGAGTGGTGTGGTTACAAAAAACTTTCTACACTTAGCGAAGAATCGGACGAGTGGTTTGTGGAAATGTTAGAAGCTTCTGGTGTGTTGTTGCGTCTATCAGATGCACATTCGCTGGTTATAAATCCTTTCGATAATGGAGAAAATAAATTATGAAACTTTTTGCAGAATCTGTTTTTACGCATATCCGCAAACAGGTTGAGAGGCATTTGCTGCAAGGTAGTGAAGACAATAAACTTCTTATTATGGTACCGAGCATACCTGTTTCGGCTGTATGCAAGATAGGAAAACTACTTGAGGGGTACTGCATTGATAAAAAATTAGCATTGCCAATTATCAAAATTTCGAAAGACCTCTACTCTGAATGGAAGATCTCTAATGACCCCACTATTCAACATTATAGTGATGAAATTGCAACAAAGGAATGGAATGATACCCAGGGGAACCTTACTAGCTATCGAAATCTTTCAAATAAAAAAGATGGTCTTTTAATTGTTCTTCTAATAGGGGTAGATAGGGTAACTGATGCTTCGAGCCTTTTAGATTTCCATCATTGTGATTTTAATACAATTTGGGTAGATCTTAATAAAAACTTTTCTCCGTGGATAAAACAATTATTTAACCGTTCGTTTATAAGCTTTGAAGAGGAAACAATTGCTCACTTTAATCATATTCTTACTCCACTTATCGATAAAGGTTTGTCTGATATTATTCAAATTAGCACATTACTAGAAGAATTGGATCTTGGCAAGGCACAGGACGGAAAGGATGCCGAGCAAATATTACTACAAAGTCTCAATCGATTTGGCCTTCCCTTGTTTATCGGATATAAATTTACACCAAACAGATCATTTGGCCCCTATATTGATAATGCAATATCATTTTTCACTTATAATGCGTTTTTAGAAGAACGTTCTCGAAAAAAGGCATTAAAGAGTATAGATGATTTTAGAGAAAAATTTATAGAACACAACAGTCTCGAAGAACTATTTTCGCAGAATGAGCGTGAGCCATTTAAAAGTGATGAAGAATTTATAGATGGAATTAAGGATTACGTTGAATCTGGAGATGAAGATTTAGGGAAAAAACTGAAGAAATGTGATTTTGTTACTATATGGGATCGTATACTTAATTTTAAATCATCCGTAGAAAAAAATGATAATGATAAACAAAGTATTAAAAAATTATCCGGAAGTCCTATTGAGGTTATTCTAACAGCGTTATGGAATATATTTGCAGAATTTAAAAAAAATACACCAGAATATGATGATTTCGAAAATAATATTTTAAAAGAAATTCGTATCAAATCTGTTGTTTTTAAGCATGATTGTAGTGGGGATACACCTGGCGAACGCAAGGAAAATGCTCTTACATATCTTTATCGGTTATTAGGCGGGGTTGATATTCTCATTAAAGAACGGATTGATTTAGAAAAAATTAATATAAATAAGGAATGTATCGAGATTTACTCTGCATTATACCGTGATGATTTGGATTGTCAGTTTGCCAGGACATCAGAACCATGCCTACAGTTTTCAATTACTCTCATTGGGGAGGATTTGGAAAAGCCCGTCCAAAAAATGTTTGCCTGGAGGTTACCCGAGATTGAGCCGTATCGTATTGCTGATGAAACAATCCAATGGGCAGCGCAGGCAATAAAAAGTACCAATGGCTATTGTTTGCCAGTTTTCAACATTCCCTATTTTGATGAGCTCTTACTAGCTAAAGATGATGAAGAAACCTGTCGCGTGCTTTTGCAGTGCATAGAGGATGAAGGAAATTGTCTTTTAAATTTGTTAGATGTTTCAGATATTAATAAAGAAGATCCCCTTTTAGAATATATAAATAAACTAGCAGTTCAGTATGACGATTTCATTCAAAAGGCAGCAAAAGATGGACTTTATAGTATATTTGATGACACATGGGAAAAGCTTCGACAAGCTTATGAACAAGCTTTTGATGCTTACTTAACTAAACCTGAATGTTTGGAAAGCCCTCTCGCAACCTTACTGTTTCGTTCTTTTCTAATTATTGAACAAAGAAAAGATATTAGTAATCAAAGATGGATATGGGAGTCATACGAAAAAGCAGGGATAATTACTGTGCTTCATCCAGCCTTGTTGGAAATGCTACAAGCACAAACAATATACTTATTTACATGTTTTAATACATTAGCCGTTCGTGAGTTTAAAGCCCCAGGATTAAAAAATTTTCAAGATAGCTTATGGCAGAATTATGTTGATCTCGCGAAAATCCAAATGCCTCTTTGTGGCTTTATTAAAAACGCAAATAAAATATTAGATACGGATATTCGTGGAGGGAATCTTATTTATCGAATTGGAAACATTGAAAATTCAGAAGCATCACTTACTACAAGATTATTGCTAAGGTATGATGAATTCGATGAAGGTGATATTAGTGATGCTGAAATTTTTCGTCAAACCAGAGAATCAAAGGTTTACTACAATATATTAAGGGATTATCGTAAACTCCATCCTCATGCTAATGATGGTTTGAGCCTGGCCATTTATCAGAATAAAGATATTCAACCAGTTATTGCTGCTATAGATCAATATTTGAAGGATGTTTGCAATGAAGAAGATAATTCATCAAGAAAATATTTTATGTCAGTTACTGTATTTACTGAATCAGCGGATGATTCAAGTGTTTCTCGATGGATAAATCAATGGAAAGAACGTTGGGAAACAGCAGAAGCGCAAGTTTCCCTATCACATTATCGAAAAACAACTATGTCAATTGCTCATAGAATTGTATCTTCAGAAAATAATTATATGCAATTTAAACAAGTTATAAAGAAAGGGCTTGAAGTCGATATTGTATTTTTAAGTAACTTCATCGGTGCGGGCGCAAAAGAGAATGAATTTGAGCAAGTTGAACCATTTGATATAACCACGCGTACATTAAAATTTCCTATACTGGAAAAATCTTTTTGTGCAACTGGAGATCCTGGCAAAGATTTACAGCGTGCACGGATTTTAAGCAATCGTCAATTTAGTCTAACTACCCTTTATTCGGAACTATTGGCTCGATTGAAGAGTCGAGAAACTCCACAGAATACACATCATGTTGTGTTAGGCTTTGGTGATTTTTTGCCCTGGCAAGGAGTAATTAATGAACTGCATAAGCGTGCAGAATGGATTATTTGCATCGATCCAAACATTGATGAGAAGTTAATTGCTCAAAAATCTAAGGATTCATCAGAGACGCGAGAAATTATTGGTTTCGGTTCAGGCGTAGGATCACACGGAGGGGATAATTATACTATTTCTACTGAACAATTCCAACTTTCAGATATATTACATCGCCTAACTGTATCAATTGGCGAAGTATATGCTGGCTGGGGTGATTCCTATAAAGATATTGCCCAAAATATCTTGCAAGATTCCCGTCGATTATCAGGTCTTTCATTAGTGAGAGCAACTGGCCTTGGTGATTATATAAGAGATTTTATGGCCTATGCTCTTACCCGTAAGCTTATTTCTACAGATGAAAATGTACTATGTGATCAACTCGTATCTCTTGATGCATATCGTCATTGGTTTGACTCTGCTGACTCTGAAACTCGGCCTGATCTTTTATGGGTCGTTGTGCGGGTGGAAGATGACCAGCGAATTCACCTTAATCTGAAACTCATTGAGTGTAAATTAGCAAAGATGTCAGATGTTCATTTAGATAAAGCGAAATTGCAGCTTAAAAATGGATTACAACATTTAATTACAGTATTTATGCCGCGCCGTGATGATAATAGTATTGAAGATGACAGGCCTGACCAACGATATTGGTGGTTACAGCTTCATCGCTTAATTGCAAGTAAAGCAAAAATCATTGGTCATAATCGAAAGAGAGTTTTAACTGCACTGGAGCGCATGGCAGAAGGTGATTATAGTATTGAATGGCAGGCATCTGCAATTACATATTGGACTGACCAAAAGAATAATTCACTTTCATTTAGTGGGATTTGGCCATTTACTTTTGAAGGTCAAGAATTAGACATTGGTGTAGTGTGTGCAGGAAGCGATTTTGTACGGGATCTATGCACCTCAAAAATTTCCGAAATGTTACCTTGGAGAGAAAAGATAATCCGATTCGATTCTGTTATTCAAAAAACAATCTCAAAAAAAGATGAAAAGAGCGTAGAAGGGGAAGCAAAAGAAAAAGATGATTCTAGTAAAATAAATGTAGAACCTTTTTCTGAGCCAAATAAAGCTGCAATATCAACCCAAAAAGAAGCAGCATTTAAAGAACAGAGCTCTGTAATTAATATTGAGTTACCCATTCCACAGAGAATACTACTGGGTAAAACTATAAGAGGTTCCAAAGAAGTCTATTGGGAATTTGGGCATGATGAGTTAAATAATCGCCATATGCTTATCTTCGGTACCTCAGGTATGGGGAAGAGCTATGCAATCCAATGTCTTCTTTGGGAACTTGGTCGAATGGGAAAAAATTCTTTAATAGCAGATTATACAAATGGCTTCTTTGATAATCAGTTAGAACCAGAGATAAAGAGCCTAATTCGACCTATACAACATATTATTCGGAAAGAACCAATTAATATCAATCCTTTTAGACAACAAATGGAAAATATCGCAGGAGAATTTACACCTGAAAGTTTTGTAAGTACCGCACAGCGGGTAAGTGGTGTTTTTTCAGAAGTATATAATTTTGGTGATCAACAGAAATCTGCTTTATATCAAGCCATAAAATCATGGTTAGAGTTTAATGTTGATAAATGTATGGGATTATTGAATCTCATACCACGTCTTAAAGAAATTCAAGAGCAAAAAGATGTAATTGGATCATCTGCAGGGAGTGTAATTAGCAAGATTCAACCTTTTGTTGATCAAAACCCTTTTGGGATTGAAGATCCAGAGAGTTGGGATACGATTTTTAATGACCTTGAACATCATTGTCATATCATTCAATTGGCAGGGTTTGCAAAAGACGCTGCTCGTTTAATTATGGAATTTTTACTTATAGATATTTACTGGTACTATCGTGGGAAAGGAACCAAAGATACTCCACATGTCTTGGTATTAGACGAAGTACAAAATTTAGATCAACGGGAAGAAAGCCCTTTAGCTCAATTATTACGCGAGGGTCGTAAATTTGGATTTTCATTAATTCTTGCAACTCAGATTATGAGTAATTTAAAAAAAGATGAGAGAGATAGATTATTTAATGCAGCACATAAATTATTTTTTAAGCCAGTGGATACTGAGATTAAGAAATATGCAGAGATAGCTTCAATTTTCACGGATGAAAAAATCGATGTTTGGATTAAAAGATTAGCGTTATTAAAACAAGGTGAGTGTTATTCGCTTGGTCCTAGTCTGAATGAGACAACCGGTAGTCTGGAATTTAAAGCCTTCCCGGTTTTAATCACCTCCTTAAAGGATAGGTCAAACTTTGCAAAAAGATAATTCAGTGCATTATCGTTTACCGCGAAATTTTCATAAGACTTTTATTCCTGAACGTCAATACATTAATGCTATGTTGCGCTTTGCTGCATCGGGAGGCATAGGTAATTATCAAGACATTGCTTCTAAAACAGGTATTCCTATGGGTAGTTCAAGCGGCAAGGTGCCTTCAATTCTAGATTATTGTAGTGGAATGGGCTTAGTAAAGCTAAACAATAAATACAAGAAAGGGATAAAAAAACCTGAATTAACATCATTCGGGCGTACAGTTTTATTGAACGATCCCTTTTTAAAGGAGAGAATTACTCAGTGGATTGCTCATCTTAATCTCTGCAGTCCTATCTTTGGTGCAGACGTTTGGTATCATACTTTTTTTAATGGGTTTCATTCATTAGGTATGTCTTTTCAACGGGAAAGTTTAATAAAATATTTGGCCCTTATATATCAAATTAATCGCCCTAGCCTAATTGGCCCTCTAATTCGCATGTATCAGGATGAAGCATCATTTTATAGATGTAACGCTCTATCAGATAAAACCGGTTTAATTCATCGAAAAATACCACCAATTGCTGATGAGTTTGGGTTTGCCTATGGTGCATGGGTAGCGCAACTTATGAGTGATCATTTCCCACATAACAATCAGATTTCAGTAACAGAATTAGATGATAAGGCTGGCTGGCGTTTGATACCTGGGTGGAATATTATTGACGCTAATAAAGTGTTGGAATTAATTCAAAGAAAAGGAATTATCGAAGTCGACCGCACTATGAATCCATGGTTGCTACGGGCTACAAAAGTTACGGATGAATCATGGAAAAAAATATACGATGATTTAATTTAAGGAGTTAGTATGTCACAAATTTTAAAAGATATTGTATATTATCGAGGGGACCAGCTATTTAATGGAGCTGTTGACCTGAGTTGGTTTTTAAATAATATGCAAAAAAACCATGAGGCTGCCGAAGCTTTTGTTTTTCATGGGCCACAATACCATGGTGTTACTCAAGCTGATATTGGTATTGGCCATGGTCATCAACTTCAAGATACAGTAACCTTTACGAATTCTGTAGTTAAACGATGTTACGGTGAAGAAGATCAACCGTTTACTCTTGCAATTGCAGGTTACGGCACTGGAAAATCACATCTAGCTTTAACACTTGCTAATCTATTGAGTAAACCTGACGCTGATATATCTAAAAATATCTTGTCAAATATTGAAGGAGCAGATTTAAATATTGGAAAAGAAATAAAATTAAAACTTTTAGACTATGACAAACCATGCCTTGTTGTAGCACTGAATGGTATGCAAAATTTTGATTTAGCTGCTGAAATATCAAAGCAAATTTATAAGCAAATTAGAGATAAAAATATCGATACAAAAGCACTTGATGATTTACGGCCTCGTTTTATTTATGCAGTGAAAATATTAAGTTACTTAAATGATGCCTCGAAAAAAGAATTATTAAATTCTTTTGAAATTTCTAATCTTGAAGATGTGCTTAAAGCTCTTGAGGAACATGATGAACATGTTTATTCTCAAGTTCATGAATTTTTAATGATTCATGGTATTCCGATACAAGCCATTGGAGGTGAGTCTGTTAAAGACCTAATTACTACAGTCTCTCATGAGTACTGTGGAAAAGATAAACCTTATCAATCTTTAGTCTTTCTTTTTGATGAATTTGGTAGGTATATAGAATTTGCAACAACCCGAAGCCAAATTGCAGGCAGTGGAGTACTTCAAGATTTATATGAGAGTGTCCAGGCTTATCCTAATACAACTTGCTTTATCGGTTTTATACAGTTTGAACTAAATGCCTATGTACAAAGGATCTCATCTGAGTATAAAAATGAAATCCTTCGCTATATTTCACGTTATCAATCAGCAAATAAGGTCTATCTATCTATTAATTTAGAGACTCTCATTGCGAATCTCATACATAAGCAAGATATAAATAAGATAGATTCATGGTTTAATAATGAGTCAGCACGTGAAAAATCAATAAAAATATCCGGAAACATAAATAAATGGTTTCCTCAATCGTGTAATCATAAATTATGGAATACTCCTGAACAATTTCATAATGTGATTCGGAAAGGTTGTTGGCCTTTATCACCATTCGCAACATGGTTTCTTTATCATCTTACAGCCTCTGGTAAACACCTTCAAGAACGGTCTGCTTTAGCTTTACTTGGAGAAATCTTTCAGCGTTTTTCAAATTGTGAAATAACTGACACTGATACATGGTCTCTATCACCGGTTGATCTTTGGACGGATGAATTACAACAAGAGCTAATTGGCGCAGAGGAGGGGGGACAACTGGGTTCCATTACTCATGCCTATGCTTCTGTAATCTCTCGTTATAGTGAGCGGTTATTGGGAAATAATACAAAAATATTACGTGCTGTTGTTTTAGCTTCAAAGATGGGGATGCAAGTAGATAACCGGGATGAAGCAATAATAGCCTTAAGTGAATTATCAGGATTATCAACTATTGTAGGAAAACAAGTCATCAACCAGCTTCAAGATGAATACAACGTTCTAGGATGGGATGAGATTTTCAAAGCATTTGAAATATTGGGTGACACAGCTTCACGAACTCAATTTTTATCTTTTATAAAACAAAAAGTTTCTTTAATTTATAATGAAGAAGGAAAGTCAAAGCTTTTTATACTTAGAGCGACGGAGTGGTGTGAAAAACTTAAAGACCTTGATTGTGATTTCGCAGAAGAGAATAAGATTACAACAAAAGAGTGGTATTACAAAGGTGTAACATCAAATCTAGAAATGTTAGAAGCTAATCTTAAATTATCTGCTGATCGTTGGGCAGCAGCTATCTCTATAGAGGAACCACGTGGCTCAATTATTTATTGCTATATTGACCGAAACCATGATCTTTTGACTGTAGCTAGTGAAGTTAAGAAGCAGCTTAGAGATATAGCTGAAAAACATCAAGTTTTGGCATTACCAGTAATAGTGATATTGCTCTATGATGAAGAAGGAAAATTAGGACAATTATTAGCAGAATTTTCTGTTTTAGAGGAACACATAAGTCAAGAGGATAGTGTACATTTTGGTAATCTGGTTGATGCACATAAAGAAAAAACTTACAAACTGATACAGAATCAAATAGAAGATATGATAAAAAAAAGGCATTATATAACTTCACATAAACAAGAATTGGAATCTATTCTTTTAAAGCGTTTAGGGACGGACCTATTTAATCATATCTATTCGAGTGTATTACAATTTCCTTTTGATGGATTTAGTACATCAAGAGGAAATGCAGCAAATACTTGTTTCCAGTTAACAAATGAATTATTTCAAGGAATTCTTGATTACCACAAGATTCTCGCAAAACCACCCCAAGATAGGAATCGATCACTCACAGTTCTAAACAACCATTGGGGAGTTTTTACAACGGAAGGATCGATTTCGAGACGACCAAATGATCCCATTGTTCGAACTATTTCAGAAAAATGGGATAAACAATTGCTATCTGAAGGAAAACATTTATATATTGGAGAGGTAATAAAAGAGATTTGTCATCCCCCATATGGTGCAAATATTGCTTCCGCCGGTCTTTTGCTAGGGGTCTTTATTGCTCCACGGATTAATAATTTAGTAGTACAATTAAATGAGCAACAATTTGCAATTTCTCAAATGCTTCAGGATGGCATTTTTAAAGGAAAATTTCTCGATATTAATTCATTGCAGAACGCAGAATTAGTAACACTTGATGATCAAGCTTCTTCTGAATGGGAGAGCCTTTTGGATGAATGGGAAAATGAAAAAAGTTATTATGGGAAAATTGAATGTGTCAAAAGAGCTGAAGAATTAAAAAATAGAATACCAGTTCCGCCATCCCTTGTATTCCGTTATGAACATTTCAACCAGCAAAGCATTGAAGCTAAAGATGCTCTTGAAAAAATGGATGAAGATATGAATAGTGCCTTAGTACGAATCGACCGCGGCAAGGAGAAGGATAATGTTAGTGAATTAAGTCGAGGTGCATCAGATTTATTAAAACTTAAAAAGCAGATGATATCCAAAGTTCCAGCGTGGGCAGACCATCAAATAGATGAGCTTACGCCTTATATAGAAAAATCAAAACAAGAAATAATTCAAATTTTTTCCCATTGGCTTTCACAGCAAATACCAAGAGGAGATCAACCTGATCAAATAGGTGATTTTAAACACTGGTTACTGAACGTTATAGGAGGTAACTTGCAAAAGCTTGGACTAATAGAGCAGTATGAGGAACTTGTGGAAAGGACAAGCGAGTTGGTGAGAAGAGCGGAAATTACAGCTCAAGCAAAGCAGTTAGTTCGTGAAATAGAGTCTTATTTAACACAAAACAGAGAAGATGCTTTTCGGATTGTCCGGGTAGCCAAAATAAGAAGCTTACTTAAAATTAGCAATGACTATAAATCCCAAATAGAGGAGCTATCTTTACAAATTCAACTGGATATTTTAAATGAAATTCTTACTAAACTTTTTGAATTTATTAATAATTTAAAAAAGGTAGAAAAAGAGATTAGGGATCGTGCTTCTGCTTTATGGGATACTCAAATTCATTCTGAAAAGGAACTTGAGAATCTTCATTTAGAAGTTTCTACTTTAATCAAAATATTTGAAGGATGTGAAATGGATCTTGAAGATTTGTATGCAATGAAAAAAGCCTTACAGATGTTTCAACAATTTTGTTCGCAACTAAAAGATGACCAATTGACTTGGAATCAATTTCATAAACTTTCAGAGAAGCTTGTTAAAGAGATTAAGGTAAATTTTGAGGAAGAAGAATTGCCATGGTCTATTGATGAAATATTGCCATGTTTTATAAATAATATTACGCAACAAAGAAATGAGATGAGTTCAACATGGGTCAATAATATTAAATCAGAGTGTTCTTTAATTTTTACAATGGAAACAATTGATGCAAATCGTTTATATACAAAAGCAAATAACCCTCCGCCTTATATTACTGAACCCGATATGAAAGATCTTAATAAGATGATTAGCCAGATAGAAGAACATCTCAATAAACTAGCCGTTGAATGGCTAATTGAAAAATATCGAGAATTATCTGATTCTTCAAAAAAAGATTTTTTAGAAGTTGCAAAACAAATTCTTGAAGGAGAGCATTCTGAAGTGTGACGGGGGACGATTCTAGGTCGCATTAATCGAAATGTAGTAATCAGGATTAAAGTGTGAAAAAGAACCGTCTCTGAAACACACTTTAGACTGTTAGTTCACTCATTAAAATACTTTAAAAAGCGGACGGTTTAAGCGTCTGCCCGATCCACGAATTTTTCGTTGTTGACAGTAAAGATTGTTTGTGCCCCTGAGCAACAAAGTTATCTTTTTAAGTTTTATAAGAGGTTAAAATGGGAATAAAAATATTTCACACTGCAGACCTGCATCTGGGAATGCGTTTTGCAGGATACCTAGATGTTCAGGATGAACTTATCAATGCGAGGTATGAAACACTTGAAAAGTTGGTTTCATTAGCCAACCGGGAAGACTGTACTCTTTTTGTTATGGCCGGTGATTTGTTTGACCGGACAACGCTTAATGTCAAAGATATTTCCAGGGCTGCCAGGGTACTTAATGAGTTTAATGGTGAACTGATAATTGTACTGCCTGGTAACCACGATTATTACACTCATGACAGCAATTTGTGGAATGAATTCTCCAAACATGCAGGTGACCGTGTTTTAATTCTTAAAAATCTTGATATATATGACCTTAATAAATATCACTTAAAAATTAAGATTTATGCTGCACCATGCAGTGCAAAACACTCGAGTGAGAACATGATTAAGTGGGTTAATTCCGAGAAAAGTTCTGAGGATGATTCAATAAAAATCGGTTTAGCACATGGAAGCCTTGAAGGTGTCTCTCCTGATTTTGATAAAACATATTATCCCATGACCCGGAAGGAATTGAAATCTTCCGGGCTTGACCTGTGGCTGCTTGGCCATACTCATCTGCCGTGGCCTGAAAATCCGGACAAAAACTCCAGAATTCTTATTCCCGGGACTCCGGAACCTGACGGCTTTGACTGCAGCCACCGAGGCAGTGCCTTTATTATTGAGCTGGAATCATCTTCGGAGATGAAAGTTCAAAAAGTGAGTACCGGGAAATACCGCTTTTCTATCAACCAGGTTTCACTCTATGATGATAACGACATTACTTCAATGAAGCGAAAATATACCGGTGATGAATTCAGCAATGTGGTGTTGCGCCTCATCTTAAAGGGGCGATTGAGAAAGGAAGAGTTAGACCGGGTCGAAGAAGCCATAGGCTTAATAAAGGATAATGTGTTGCTTCTTCAAACAGTTAAAGATGAATTGCAGGAGTCAATTACAGCTGATCTTATTAACAGTAAATTTACAGAAAATTCATTTCCGCATCAGCTTCTTTCCTCCCTGCTTGAAGAGAAGGAAGAGATATCTTTTAAGTCGCTGCAAAAAGCCTATGACCTAATAAGGGAAGTACGCCATGAAACTTAAGAGTATACAGTTAAAACCATTTGCCGGAATTTCAGACAAGAAAGTTGAATTTTATCCGGGGCTTACGGTGATACTTGGCCCTAATGAGGCAGGTAAATCTACTTTGTTAAATGCTTTAAAATCTGTACTTTTCACCGAGGTTGAATTAACAAAGACAAGATTTGACAAATTGATGAAAGAATATATGCCGGTTAAAGGTGGAGATACGATTAGAGTTTCTCTTGAATTTCAAGTGGAAGGAAAAGATTACTTTCTTGAAAAAATATGGAAGCCCGGAAACAGGAAAGGTTCGTCAATTCTTAAATCTTCCGATCAGGGGGAATTTACTATAGATGGAGAAGTATCCAGATTAATAGATAAACTTCTTCCTGCCCATCAGGGTACTGTAAACAATATATTATTAACCTGGCAGTCTTCGCTGGATAAAACAATGGATATACTACACGATGAAGACGTAAATATCAGGCCGGATCTGGGAGCTATTCTCAGGTCCTCAGTCATGGAAACAGATGGTGTGTCAGTAGAAAAGTTTAGGTTAAGACTTGATCGGGAACATGAAGATTATTTTCAACATTGGGATATGGAAAAAGGAGCACCTGAAAATGGTCGGGGCATAAACAATCCTTTTAAAAAAGGTGTAGGAAGGATACTAAAAGCCTATTATGAAAAAGAAGGAATTGAAAAAGATTATGATGAAACCTATAAGCTAGAAATAGAAATTGATGAAGTAAATAAAAAGATTCAGGATGAGGAAAGTAAGCAAAATAAAATTAAGGATGAAATAAATCAATATAAAGGTATAAAATCTCAAATACAGGAACGTCAGCAAATAGAAAATGATTTGAGAACGATTGACCATGAAACAGAAGAGATAAAAAAGATTAGTAAAGAATGGCCGATTAAAGATAATTGGCTGTTAAAGGAAGTTGACCCCATAGTTAGCAAAATGGAAGAAAAGAAGAAAAAGCTCGCAAAAGAAGAAGATGAATCCCGCCAGAATCAAGGAAACAAAGAATTTCGCAAATGGTTTAAGAATCTACATAAGCTCCATAAAAAAATAGAAGATGCTGAAAATAAACTTTCCAAAGCTAAAAAGGTAACAGAAGAAGACATTGAATTACTTAAAAATAAAAAACAGGAAGTAAAGGATCTTGAAAATAAAATTAAGGCTTCAAAGCTGACCATATCATTTTTTGCTAAAAATCAGCAAGTTTTAAAACTTAAAGACGTATCAGAAAAAGAGGAAACTCTTACCTTGGGTCAAGGTGAAAAAATAGAAAAAACCTTCCCGGGCAAATTGACCTTGGAACATGAGGACTGGAAAATGGAAGTTCAGGCCGGAGAAGGTGAGATAGATAAACTGATTTGCGAAAAAGAGGAAAAAACAAAAGAAGTCGAAGACGAATTTAAAAGACTTGGAATAGATACTTTTGAAAAAACTCAATCTGTTAATATGGAATACGAGAGACTAAGAGGTGAAGTTGAGTATGCTAAGCGTAGTTTTGTAGAAGAGCTTGGGGAAGAAAGATATGAGGAATTAGAAGAAAAATTTAAACAGCTGGGAAAAGAAAAACAAGTACGTCCTTTAGAGAAGATATCTGTCGAGCAGGTTCGTCTTGAGCTGGAACTTGAAAATCTTAAAAAGAAAAAGAAGGAAGGATTAGAACAGATTAAGGACTGGGAAGAAACATATGGAAGTCACGATGAAATGATTTCCCTGCTTGGGGGCAAACAGCACAGGCAGGAGGTATTAAAGAAAAAACTGGTAAATCTTGCCGTGTTACCGGAGGGTTTTAATGATTATAAGAGTTTTTATGATTATATTGACAGGCTTAATGAAAATGACCGAAATATTCAGGAAGAGATTTCAAGTTTACGCGAACAAAAGATTATCACGGAAAATAAAAAACCTGATCAATCCTCTGAAGAACTTAAGATACAGCTTGGTGAATCAGAACAGAATTTTCAAAGAATACTTCTTGATGGGAAGGCTGTAGCGCATATAAAAGAAAAAGCAATTGATTTACTTGGGAAAATGGATATAAAAACCTATGAAGGATTTCAAAAGAAATTCATAAAATATTTTATTCATATGTCAGGCAAATCTTTTAGCAAGGTTGAAATGGAACAGGATCTTCCTGAAAAATTGATAAAAGATGATGGCTCAGAACTTACTTATAATTTGCTTTCATTTGGCACAAAAGACACATTTTCTCTTGCTTTACGGCTTACTATGGCAGAATATTTTCTTCAGGATAAATCAGGGTTTCTTATACTTGATGACCCTCTTGTAGATATGGATTCGGGCAGGCAAGCTCTGGCTGCAGAGCAGATTAACGAATTTGCAAAAACCAGACAGGTAATATTTTTAACCTGCCATCCCCAAACTGCTGAGATGCTAAAAGGTGAGTGTATTAAATTATAGAAGTAAATCTAGATATATGAATTGATTTGTAATAAATGCAATTTTGCCTGCTCTTTGAAGTTAATAATACAAGTAAGAGAAGAGGGATTGGAGTTTATTATGATTAATAAAATTGATAAATTAACTAAAATTGCGAAGTTTGAGAATTTTACTTGGGATTCTAAAACAGACAATTTTAGTAAAATAAATATTGTCTTTGGCTATAATGGAAGTGGAAAAACGGCTATTTCAAATGTTTTTAGATTGTTTTCTAAGCAATCAGATATCCAAAGTAATGAGTTATTTAAAGAATTATCACACGATGAGGATTCTATTGTAGAAATAACTCTAGATGGAACTAAGAAGAAGTATGGTTCAGCTATTGATAAAAAAGATATATATGTTTTTAATCCAGATTTTATAACTGATCATGTATATGATGGCACAAGTGCAAATTTAAAAGAATTCGATTCATCAGTAGTAACTCAGGAACAATTAAAAAATCCTGAAATTATAAAGTTTGAAAAAGAAATAAATGACCTGGGAAAAGAAAATAAATCTAAGAACGATAAAAAAGAGCTATTAGAAAACAAATTCGAAGAAATAAAAGCTAAATTATCAAAAGAATTGAATGATAAGATATCAGGAACTCGTTTTCATACTGTAAAAGGAATTCCTGATATTATTTTTGAAAAAAAAGAATCCATTGCTCGTAATAAGCTTGATAATGTATTTTCAGATTATGAGATGAGTGGCAAACGAGAAGAATTAAAAAGTGATATTGAAAAATTGAGAGAACTTCAATTTGAAAAAATGAAAATAAACTTAGATTCAAGCAGTAAAGTCATATTAAAGGATATTTTAGAAACCTCACGTGAAAAAATTAAGGAAAAAATTGATGGCCTAAGATCTGTTAAATTAAAAAGAACCTCTTCCTTGAATGATTGGTTTGAAGGTGGATTAGAAGTTTTAAAAAGCGATTCTGTACAAAAAGAAAAGATTTGTCCACTATGCAATAGTAATATAAGCAGTAGTCTTGACAATCTGATAAAAGATTATGAAGTTTATTTCAGCAGCGAATATAAAATACTTATTGAATCACTTAACAATTACATTGAGACGGTTGAGAATGATAAAAAGATGTTAAACGATGATAATGAAAATTTAGGCGAATTTGAAAAATATATTTCCAAATATGAAGATATAAAAGAAGAAACCAAACCCTCTTTTGTTTTAGACAAAGTAACCATTCTGAGTTCCCTAAATATGCTTAAAAAGTATTTGATTGAAAAGAAGAAAAATATTTCGTTTAAAAGAATAAATTTAAAATTTTTTGAAGAGTTTAAAGAAGAAATTTCTAATTATAATAATATAATTACTAAAATTGAAGAGAAACATCGAATATTACTTAAAGAGTTGGAAGGAAGAAACTATGATCCAGATTCCTTAAAGAAAGAAGCTAGGGATTTATGTAAAGATTTATTGAGCATTCAATTTAATTCATATACTGAAGGAAATCAGATACATAATTATAACCAACTTAAAGAGGAAATTGCTTCTAACAATGAGAAAATATCAAAAATAGACAGAGAAAAGAGAGAAAAAATTTCTAGTTTAAAAAATGAATCCAAATATATAAATTATTATTTAAAAAGATTGGGAATTTGTAATTTTACGGTTGATATAAATAAAGATAATATGGATGAAAATATTGTAATTAATTATCAATCAGGTTGTATAAAAAATAAAATTAAACATTCTGTAAGTGAAGGAGAAAAAACCGCTTTAGCATTTGCCTATTTTATCAGTAAAATCAAGTATGAGATATTTGATAACAGCCAAGCTGACATAAAAGAGACTATAGTGATAATTGATGATCCCATTTCTAGCTTAGATGAAAGTAGACTATATAGCACAGCTTGCTTAATTAATAATTTATTTAGTGATGCAAAGCAGCTATTTATTTTAAGTCATAACCTTGTATTTTTAAAATTTATTGGTAATCTAGTTGGATATCCTCGAGAAGAAAATCATAAAAAAGAAAAAGTTTGTTGTAGAAGAGATTATTTTCTTTCTATGTTTGGCAAGCTGACCGAATTACCTTATGGATTGTCAAATTATCAAACTATGTATTTCCAGAAATTTGATGATATTATAAAATATAAAAAAGGCGTTGTCGGATATGATGATGCAAAAATATATATACCTAATCATATAAGAGTAATACTAGAAACATTTCTAAGTTTCAAGTTCTTTTTGTTAAATAAGGGGAGTAGTGGAGAAAAATATTTATCTCCTGGGCTTGATAAGTTAATAAAGCAATTGGAAAGTAAAACGCATTTATTTAGAGATTATCCTAAACACAACCATGTTAATAAAGATAATTTTTTGCAAAAGTTAGAACAAATTCGAAGAATCACAGATCCTCAGAGCCATGGCACACCCCAAAATATTGATAAATTTAATTTTATTAGTGAAAATGAACTAAGTAGTATCGTAGAAGATACTTTAGATATAATATGTTTTATTGATAAAATTCATTATGATGAAATAACTTGTAGATCATCATAAAACAGGGGACGGTTGTACGTGCGGCCCGGCCTTAGGTCGGAGAAGAACAGGGTAGGGTTCTCTGTTCCTCTTTACTATCTTAAAACCCTTTATTTGTAAGGGTTTCAGACACCCTTTAGGAATGCCCCAAAAACGCACGGAGAGTGCCTTTAAACGCACTTCAAGTTTAGAAAAATCAGCAATTACGACCATCCTTTTTGGCCTATTTTTATCTCTCCGAAATCCTAAAATCCTTATAAATAGCCACTTTCAGATTTTGAGATGATGGAATTTTAGTTAAAAAAGTGCCATTTTTTGAGGGGTAAAGTAGCAGTTAAGGCAAAATTTACTTATACAAGCAATCCTCGTATTTTTCTCTTGAAACCCTTATATTACAAAGCTTTCAGGAAGTTATTTTCCCATATATTTTACACATTTTTCCCAGATATAAGTAAACATTATTAGTTTTAGTCCCTTTGTCATTATGGCAGATTCTCTGCACTTATACCTTGCATCTTGCAATTTTTTTCTCTAAAAAGAAGGATTTTTTAAACCTTTTGTCGTATTAATATTGGGAGTAAAGGGATCAAGTCTTGCAATATAACAAAGTTAGTAAATGTAACTCTTTCCTTAGTAAAATGGAAACACATCTCAGTTTCTCAGATATTAATAATTTACTTTTAAATTAAATAAATAGGAAAGACGTAGCAGGTCAATAATTAGAGTACTTTTAGCGAAAATCTATAGAATCTGAGGAGTTTCTTAAACAGATGGTTGAGGCTGTAGGTATTACTATAGCCAGACGTCCTAAAGAAAGAATTTTTAAAAGAGAAAGCTAAACCATAGAAAAAATAGGATGTGTTCTTATTAAATTAAAATAGATATAAATGTATGAAGTGTGAAAAAGATCCGTTTCATGCCACGGTCCCTTATCACATTCGTTAAGGAGGAAATTATGAGTAAGACCAGAAATTTTTTATGGCGGTCCTTGGTTATTATTGGGGCTTTATGTATTCTGACCCTCCCTTTCACGGTTAGAGGTCAGGAGGGGAGTCCCATCGAGGATTTGAGTGAACTGAAAGCAACCGTGAATATCCAGGTCTCATGGAGTGAACATGATGAGCAAAACGGCAACCTGGAAGAAAGCGGTTCGATGTCGACATCAATCACTGGTACCTTGACCTTGGATAAACAGCAGAAAGGCATGTTCCTATTCTTTCCCGGAAGTAAAGGTATGCGTGCAGAAGTGAAATATCAAAATTCAACAACGGATAAAGAAACCGGAGAATTATACCTAAAGGAAGAAGGTTCGGGGAGCGTACAGGTCTTATCGCCTCGATCCATAACGGATCCTCAAACACAGGGACATTTTGAATTTATGGCTTGTACTGGGCCGGCAGGCCGGGCACTTGCCCTCCAGCTTGCTGGTCAGGTGGATATCGACAGCCTTAAGGAAGCAATGACCAGTCAGGAAAATATGGACCATTACACTTTTTCCGTAGCCACACCTATACAAACCGTTGTTACGGATAAGGATGGCAATTCTGAAGAAGGTCTCAGAGGGATTCATTTTGCACTTGTTGCCGAAGCGCTTAAAGGCGGAGCAATCAGCAATTCCTTATCGTGGACAGCGGAAAAGATAAAATATTCTATCGGTCATCAGAACTTTATGGGGACG
>Ga0268281_1000799_pt1 | contig 21182 bp, 12 predicted proteins | sample saktaG_10_FD_190134 | JGI IMG/M metagenome (GOLD analysis project Ga0268281, IMG submission 190134) | Saline water microbial communities from Sakinaw Lake, British Columbia, Canada - sak_2011_5_24_50m | ecosystem: Environmental > Aquatic > Non-marine Saline and Alkaline > Saline ... | reverse complement strand
GGGCGCAGATTAGGGATTTACCACGAAACGCTGGGACGAAAGTCATCAAGTTTCGCAGGTATGGAAATCTAACTGCTGCTACCACGCCATTGACAGAGGGGATAACTCCTGCTGGTAGCCAACTTTCTGTTACAGACATTACAGCCACCGTTGCTCAATATGGTGACTATATAACCGTAACAGATATCGTAACTTACGAAAGTGAAGATGCCGCTTTAATGGAAGCCGCAGAAATTTTGGGTGACCAAAATGCTGATACTCTTGATCAACTTTGTCGAGATATTCTAAATGCTGGCACAGGAGTAATCTATTCCGGTGCAGGAAACGTAGCTACTGCTGACGTTGCTGCTGGTGATGTGATTACCTACCAGAATTTAGATAGCGCTTCATTAAATCTAAAGAACAATAACGCAAAACCAATTACACGCCAGGTTAATGCTTCTACTGGATACAATACTACTCCAATTCCTGCTTGCTTTATCAGTATTATCAACCCTGAAATTACTGCTAAAGTAGCAACTTTTACAGGGTGGACTCCAGTTGAGAAGTATTCTAATCAAGCAACTGTCTTGGAAGGTGAGGTTGGTTCTTACAGTGCTAATGGTTCTAAGATTAGATTTATTGAAACCACAAATGCAAAGATAAAGACTGGTGCCGGAACAGGTGCGATTGATGTATATTGCACACTTATCTTAGCCGCAAATGCTTATGGTAATACTCGAGTTTCAGGCGAAGCGTTAAAAAATATCGTTAAGCCACTCGGTTCAGCAGGTTCAGCCGATCCATTAGATCAACGCGCAACTTCTGGATGGAAAGCAACATTCGTTGCTAAAATTCTCAATGAGAACTTTATCCAGAGAATAGAAAGCGCAAAGGTCTAAAACCGCGCTTTGGGAAGTCGCACGCCAAAGCCAATAAAGTAATTTATTAGGAAATAACTCTTATGAGTGAAAAAAAAGTTAAAACTGATCCGTTGTTAAAGGATGACCAAAATCCTAGACAATCAGGATTGGCTCAAGTAGCCCAACCAAAAGTAGAAACAAAGGTTGCAGAACCGGCAAAGCCAGTTCCACCACCTACAATTCCTACTAAAGTTGGGCCAGGAAAGGATATTATTGCTGAGACAAAAACTATCCTTGACAATTCGGAACACGTTAACTTCATAGTTCCGTTAGCGGAAGGTGAAGCACCAGGCTCTTTTGAGGAACCGCAAATAAACGGTTACAAGATGAAAGTGCCAAAAGGGGAGATGGTCAATATCCCTATCCAAGTTGCCAACTTACTTGCTGAGAAATATAGAATAGCAATGAGTGCCGGCAAGGATAAAAGAATTGATCGTTCATCTGAAGTATCAGATGCATTGAACTAAGATATCAGGTCGTTAGTTCAATTAAATTCTTAATTACAATTTGATCTTATGAACAAGAATTATGTTGAGAACGTATGTTTGAAAGCGCCAGGACTAGCCATTAAAGCTGGAGGTTCTGCTGTTGTTAAATATGCAAATACGTTTGCTGTTAAAGCAGGCGGAGTGATTTCTGTTGATACAACCACAGCAGACGCTCCAGGGTTAGCAGACTCAAAAGGGATCAATAATGTTGCAACTAGCAATATTGCTGATGACTATCAACGTGTTTATACACTGTTGGCTGCTGTTAATGTAACAACTGGTGTGATTACCTGCACTTGGGTTCACGGTGCTGATTTTGCAATCGGCCGTGCAGCTAAGATGTCAGATATCAACTTTGGAAATCCAGAGAACGATGACGAACTAAAAGCCGTTGTCGGGTTTGTAGTTATCAAGAATGAAACTGCTGCTGTATTTATTCCGGGAACGACTGTTTTGGATATTGCTCTTTCAACAGTTCAGTATATTGATAACTACGGTTTCGTCGGAATGTAACGCTAATTGGAAATCGCCAATAAGCGTATGATATTTACCAAGTTTGCAGCATTAGTTCGCTACTACACAAAAACAAACTCAACAACGTTTACCGACGTTGATGTTTTGGTTTTAGCAAATATCTTTAAGGATGATATTGCTGAAGGAATCAGCAAGGACGTTGGCGAGGATTACTTTGGATTACGCTTTGAGCGTGATTTAGTAGCAGGGCAACGCGAATACGATTTGCCAGCAGAATTGATGTCGCGAATGAAATACCTCCAGGCAAAACTGGATGGAACGAATTGGGAAAAATTGAAAGAAACTGATTTGATAACGTATGGTAAAGCATTAGATGAAGATACTATCCAATTAACTTATTCTGAGAGAAGTCCGGAATTTGATCTTTGGGACCAGGGTATCTATATTCTTTCAGGTAACGCCATAATTGACGTGACAGATGGATTAAAACTTTGGGCAATTATATTTCCAAGTGATTTTCCAAACCTGACAAGCACAGAGGATATGTCAACCAATCCGGATGACTATACTCACGGCTTTCCACGTCAATTCCACGAACTTCTGGCCAGGCGCATATCTATCGCTTATAAGTCTAGTAAGGATCGTCCTATTCCATTATCCGAAAAGGAATTAAAGTATGAAGAGGATTTGGATAATGCAATTCAATCGATGAAAGGCGCGAATCTTGACAGGTCGATCACTCCATCCGCGCCTTACAATGATGGTTCACAATACTAAGTGTAAAATAATTACTTACTACAATGCCTAAAACACAGGATAAGGATGTAGAAAAAGATGTTTCATCTGAAGCACCTAAACTCTACACAGCAGTAATCAAAGACGCCAAAAAGGAATTTTCGTTGCCAGACAACGCTTCCTATTTGGATATTTGGTTTGACATTTTGCTTGACGGAAAGTTTGTTGCTTTACGCCGATTGGCTTTTCCATTAGGAACAACGGAAGCAGCAATAACCGCAGAAGTTAAAGCATATTGTCTAATGTTCGAAAATGATCACGCCCTTGCAGCTGAAGCTGCTAAACGGTCGGAGGCGGAGGCTGAAGCAGAAGAAGTGCTTAAAAGCCTTAAAGGTCAAGAAGTCTAGTCGTTAAAATTTAATTCAATTAAACAAATGATTAATCCATTCAAAGCTAAATTCGGTTTAGTAGAAAATGTTGAATATGAATTGAGGGACAGTGAAGGAAAATCTAAACAACTCTTTCAACCAAACAGATTGTATTCTTGGTTGATGAAAGTTGGTTTGGTTTCTCCTAATTCAACCTCACCATTATTCGGACATTTTTCTGATAAGTTGGTTATTTCCAACTTGATCACCACATTAGGTGTAGCTGGAATTGCTGCCCGCATAAACGGATCAGGTTCTCCTGCTGCTTATGTATATGTAGCATTAGGTCTTGGGACTGCTGTTGCTGCTGATGCTGACACTCAACTTGAAAGTGAAATCACAACTTCTGGTGGTGCAAGAGCCAGTGCTTCAGTTTCGGTTGTTACTACTGATACTGCTGGTGATACAGCTCAACTTCAAAATACCTTTAACTTCACTACTGGTGGAACTTTTGCCATTTGTGAAAGTGGTGTTTTGAATGCCGCGTCTGATGGAACTCTACTTGCCCATCAAGTTTTCTCTGCAATTAACGTTGCATCAGGTGACAGTTTGCAGGTAACTTGGAAGTTCGACGTAGATACTGCCTAAACGCAAATTACCTCTTTTCTGGAAATCGCCAGGAGGTAATTTAAAATAATAAAAGAAATCGCTATTATGGATAAAAGAATTTTAATAGGTATGCCGTGTGGATCAGGAATGCTTCCTGCATACACCGTGGATGGTTTATTTAAACTAACTCGTCCTTGTCCTACAAGTTTACTGATAATTGAAAGGCAATCTGTTGACGCTGCCCGCAATTACATTGTTGAGTTAGCAATAAAATTAGGTGTTGATTACATATTTTTTGCTGATGATGATGGGGTATTGCCTCCGGATACTTTAGTTAAACTATTAGAGGACGATAAAGATATTGTTGCTGCGCCAATGATGACGCGCAATGTGAGGGATAATGGAAAGCACGCCCTTTGTGTTTTTGAGAAATTTGATTTCTATATCGGGGACGGAAAAACAGTTAACAAATATCGCCCAATACAGGGATTTGATAATTCAAAAGGTTATTTGTTTAGTGTTGATGCTATTGGGGGTGCTTGTATGTTAATAAAAAAGGAATGCTTTACAGCATTATTTCAAAAACATAATGGCAGACCATTTGAATTTTTGCACGAAACGCATATTACAAAAGAACACGGCGTAACGCTTCGCAATATTTCTGAAGATATGTGTTTTTCGGAAAGGGCAAAACAAGAGGGATTTGATATTTGGGTTGATACCCGAATTAGACCCGTTCATTTGGGCAAACCAGAATTTGTAAGATTTGAACAAGAAGGGGAAAACTGGAAACCAATTAACAATCCTCTTAAAAGCACCAGTTTATTATCAGAAAATTTAGGAAGTTTTAATCCGAAATTGCCAAAAAAGTCGGAGTAAAAAGATGATAATACTATATGAAGTCTATAAGTCAGGATTATCAAAAGGAACGGATAAAGAATAATCAGAAGTTTCTATTAAAACTCCTGCACCTTCGTATTGGTAATTATTATCCTTTAAGAAAATATTTAGGGATTGATTACAAGGGGAAAATAGATGAAATCTCTCATTTGTCTTTTGGTTATAATACAAAACATTTTCCAAAAGGTGGAATTTGGTATAAACAACAATCTCGCACTTACCAGCAACCAGATTTAGGATACAAACTTAATTTAGTTTTAGACAAAATCCCACAACTTGCTTTACTCCCTGCTCTTTTACAACCTGCTTATGGATTAGGGGCTTTAGCATTTTTCTTTTTGACTACTTATACTTATCAGCCAAGCACAAAAGATACCAGATTAGATGTGTATAATCCTAATACAAATTATGGTAATGCTACAACTTTGTATCTTCAGCCACCATCGTTATCACGCTTTATCATGCATTTTGATATTTCTGATGTTCCTGATGCTGTAATATTTAGTCAAGGAGATATTTTAATATATCGTGACGCAAGCGATGCTACACACATAACAGCTTATCGCTTGACTCGAACTGATTGGGTAGAGGCACAAGCAACTTGGAATAGCTATAAAACAGGTTCTACTTGGACTACTGCTGGTGGTGATTATACTACTACAAATTCCGTTGAGACATACTGTAATGCAGATGGGTGGCAGACTTGGAATGCTGCTACCCTAATACAAGATTGTTATAACAATCAATCTAAAAATGTTCATCTCTTATTTAATACAACTGAAAAAGCAGTCTACTTCTATTCCAAAGAACACGCTACAACAGCCAGAAGACCCAAACTAACAGTTACTTATACAGCTCCACAGAATTATTATCAAACTTGTCCTGAAGTAGTTAAAATTTTGCCTGTTAATTCTTTTAATACATCAAGAATATTGAACGAGGCTATAATAGTTATTAGTTTTAAGATTTCGCAGGTTGAGAGGGTATTGATTGAAGCATTAAGCGTTGTTAGTAATAGAATTATGCAAGTGGGTAGAATTCTCTTAGAAGGTTTTAATATAACGGATGTAATAGTAAAAGTTGCGACTTTAACACGCACTTTTACTGAAATACTGCAAACAATTAGTTTAGATATTTATCAAACAAGTAAAACTTTTGTTGAAAGTTTAAATGTTGGGGTAATAATAACAAATGTTCTAAGCGCAATAAAAACATTGATTGAAACGATTAAAGTCGTGCCAGCAATAGTGAATGTTCTCACTGCTACACGCACTTTAACCGAGAATGTAATTATTGTTCCGGTTTATTCGGGAATATTAACTGCCTATAAGACACTTACAGAAACAATTAAAACAGTAGGATCAATTATTAGAGATGCTGGACGCACCCTTTCTGACATATTAATCATTGGCGATTTGCCAATAGATATTATTTCTATCTTTTTTCAAACATTAACAGAGATTGTTAAAGTTGTTTCTACAATAGGAAATTCTGTTGCGAGGGTTTTTACAGAAACAATTAAAACAGTAGTTAGTTTATTAAATCAGGCAACACTTTATAAGATTTTAACAGAAACCATCAAAGCCACAGGGCAAATCCTTAGGAACGTTGGCCGTATATTTATTGAGGTTTTGATTACTGTTTCAGATTTTATTCAATCCACCAGCCGAACCTTTGTTGAAAATATAAAAGTTATTCCAACCCTGATAAAACAAGTAGGTAGGATTTTTCTTGAAACAAGTTTTTCGATAGTAGAATTAGTAAAAACTTTATATGCCTATCGGACTTTTACTGAGATAATAAAAGTGATTGGAATAAAGATAACAGATTTAGCAAGAGTGTTTATTGAAAATATTATTGCCGTATCTTATTTGATCTATTTACCTACTAAAAGATTATTAGAGCATATCGTTGTTTTACCTGTTTTAGGTTCATTTGTTATTGGGAAACTTCTAATTCAATCAGTCAAGATAATCGGGGATCTGCTTTTTTCTACCACAAGAGTTTTTATTGAGACACTTAATATAGTCGGCCAGAGGATATTTTTATTATCTAAAAATCTTATTGAAACGGTTACGGCAACCATTCAGCAATTCAATTTTAGTTTAGCCAAGATATTTAACGAAACGATAATTGTCCAATGGTTTAAAGAAACTTACAGGGCTTTTGTATATTTAGAGAGTTTAGCAGTTAGGGTTATATTTGCTCCATTCACGATTGGGAAAGTTTTAATTGAGAGGATTGTTGGAATTACAAATTGGTTATTTGGGAAAACACAATTTATTGTATTGACTGACGTGGTAAAAGTTGTGGTTGGTTTTATTAGAACAATAACACGTGTATTTATAGAAAATGTTAAGTTGGCCTCTGACGTGATTATTAAGTATATGGGTAGATTATTTGGGGAGAGATTGTTAGTTAATGGCAAGGGATTTCAAGATGAAATACATTTACTTTATGGCCGTGTTCTTTCTGAGGTTGTAAATGTTATTGGCGCTCTCGGATCGTTTGCAATAGGAAAACTATTGCCAGAATTGATTAAGGTTTATGACAGCGTAGCCAAAGCAAGCGCGTGGGTGATGACTGAAGTAATACAGGTGCTTAGTAATATGATTTTATTGTCCGGAAAGATTTTTACTGAAATAGTCAATGTGATTTCAAGTAAGGTAGTAGATATAGGCAGGATATTCACTGAGAGAACCATAATTACCCCTACAATAGGTTTTAAACATACTTTCTATCAAATACTCACAGATAGCGTAAAAGTCGTTTCAAGCATTATTAGAACCACAGGGAGGACACTACAAGAGGTCATTATCGTTGTTGTATCAATGGGAAGTTGGGTGATCGGTAAATTATTTGTTCAACCAATTAAAGTTTTTGATACTGATACAAATGTCTGGCAACTTGGGCGTCTATTTTCGGAAACAATAAAAGTGGTCGGCAATGTATTTAGCCAAAGCGTTAAAGTTTTTACAGAAATTGTTAGTATAGCAGGAACATTTATTTTGGGAACTATTTCAAAGGTTTTGATTGAAGTCGTTAAAATATACGAGATAATTACTAAAACATTGCCAGCAAAGATATTTATTGAAGCCATTATTGTTATCAGTAATGTTCTTAATCAGGCAGGAAAAATCTTTGTTGAGAATATTAATATTGTAAGTCAATTTGTGCTGGGGACAATTTCAAAACTCTTTATTGAACCTATTAAAATTATTGAGTCATATTCAAAAATAGCAACCTTAAACCGTGTTTTTACTGAAACTGTTAACATAGTTGTTAGCGCGGTTATAGAAAGCGGCAGGATATTTAAAGAAACTGTTAATGTAGTTGGGACGTTTGTTTTAGGCACGATTTCAAAACTATTACTGGAAACTGTCCATATCGCATATAGCATTGCCTTTAATATGACACGTGTCTTTGCTGAAGTAATTGTTGTGTCAATGAATATAATTAGGCAAGCTGGGCGAGTGTTCGCTGAGATTATCAATATTGTTGGAACGATGGCCGGTTCAGCAATAGCGAAAACGTTTACGGCCACAATCAATGTCAGTATTTCTTTTACAAAAGTTATAAGCAGAACATTTACACAGACTATTAACGTAATAGGTGCAATCTTTCAGATTGGCACAAGTTTTATTCTATATGAAACAGTTAAGATTGTCGGAGCATTACAAAAATTCACTATTGCGAAACTCTTAAAAGAAACCATTTCGGTCGGTTGGGCAAAGATAAAACTTGTTCTTAATGGAATACAGGTTGGTCTTTGGAAAAAGGTTGCAAGGGTTACGGGTGGAATATGGCGCAAAATAAGTCGTAATGATAATTAAATTTTATGTCAAACAAAGAAAAACCAAATCTCTATGATGTCTACTATAAGATCGGTGGGGTAGAGAGTAAATTAGGGGAGATGTCTAAGAATATAACTGCCATACTTAAGGGGCACGATGATGATATAAAGAATATTCAAAATGATTTAAAGGGTGTTCATCAGATACAAAATCAATTTATTGGAAAAGTTGGTGTTGTTGGAGTTGTTGCTGGATTTATTGGCACAATCATTGTTGCGGTAATTACACGTTTTATTAAAAGTTAAATTTATGAATAACATTATAATAAGAGACATCAATTTGGGTGGAATTGCGGATAGTAAATATCAGGGGCAAGCAAACTCTGTTGCTGAAATGGTTGGTTTTGATATTCACTCAGAACCGGGAATTATGAAAAGCAATCAGAAACTCGCTAAAGAAAGTGGGGCATACGTTGACGATTTAGTTAAGGTTATTCTGCCTTGTTCTGATGGAATAACATATTTATTTGGATCAACAAATGGAAAGATTTGGTCAAGAACGTCCGCTGGTGTTTATGCGTTGGAAGCTACCGCTTCACCTGCAGCAGGGGCAGTTGGTATTTTAGACGCTTATGAATATCAGGGCTATATTTATTATGCGATGGAAAGCCGTCTTGGCCGTGTAGCTGTTGGCGCGCCTACTGCTTGGGCCGGTAGAAATGATAGTTGGGCTACTTTTACTAATACTGATGCTGATTTTCATCCTATGAAAGAACAAAATCAGGTTCTTTATATTGGAGATGGAAATTATGTGGCGCAAGTTGATGCTGGTGTTTTCACTGCAGACGCATTAGATATTAAAACACCATTAAGAATTAAATCATTAGGCAAGATATTAACTGATTTACTTGTTGGAACGTTCGTTAATGTTTATAGAGTCGCTACTGAAATATTTAGATGGAATACCTGGTCAGTGAGTTTTAGTTCTTCTGATACTATTCCAGAAGTTGGTATTAATTCGTTCTTAGTAACTGATAATTATAATTTGGTAAATGCTGGAAGAAAGGGGAATATTTATTATTATAATGGCGTTCAACTTGAACAATTTAAAAAGATACCAGGAAATTGGTTGGGAACAAACGAGGCACTTATCCATCCGAATGCTAGTTGTAATATGAATGGTCTGCCTTTGTTTGGGCTTTCAAATATTTTAGGCAATCCGGCAACACAAGGGGTTTATTCTTTGGGAGGTTACGACCGCAATTATCCGAAAGTTCTAAATCTTGAGTGGCTTATTTCAACAGGTAATTCATCAGCAATAGATATTGGCGCTATTGAATTAGTAGGCACAGTTCTTCTTGTTTCTTGGAAAGACGCTACTGTTCCGGCCGCAATAGTTTATGGTGTGGATAAATTGGATCTTACTGCAAAAATAGTTAGTGCTTATTTTGCAACAAGAGTAATCAATATCTCGCGCAATGATAGCAAAACACTTGCAGGATACGTTGCCTATCGCAGTTTGCCAAACGACTCCTCAATAAAAATCTATCATAAAGTGAATTATGCGATCGCGTGGACTGAAGCAACAACTGTCGTTGACATTATACGCAAAACAGTTTATCTCAAAGAGGCATTTCCAGAGGCCAATACGATTCAAATAAAGGTTGAAAGTAATGCTGCTGTAGGTGATGAAAGTCAATATATTAATAACGCGCCAGAAATTGAAATGTGCGAATTTTCATTTGAATAAATAAAAATATGCCAGAAATTATAAATCCTTTCACAGATATCCCTTATGCTACTTTATCAACTCCAGGTAATGAGAACTCTGGGTCAACTTTTCTATCTGATTTAAGAGAATTACAAGTGGGTCAAGGTGGATCAAATATCTTTAGGGCTGATAAAGATGGTATATTTTTAGGTGGTAAAACTTTTGCTCTTGCTAATTTTAGCGTTGCAATGTCTGGTGCGTTAAAAGCAACTTCGGCTGAAATTGATGGTAAAATTGTTGCTGGCGTGGGATCAGATCTACCGGCTGGCTATATCACAGGGAGTATTGTAGCTGATCAAATTGGTTCTGTTGCCGCTGATACTATTACTGGAACGATTACAGCTGAGCAAATTACTTCTATTGACGCTACACAGATAACGGGTTCAATAGTTTCTACGCAAATAGGTTCAGTAGCTGCGACAACCATTACCGGAAGCATAACAGCGGACCAGATAACAAGTATTGCTGCAACTCAAATTACAGGTTCTATTACTTCAGAACAAATTGGTAGTGTCGCTGCAACGACAATTACTGGTGCGATAGTTGCCGATCAGATAGGATCAATCAATGCTACGGTGATAAATGGTGTTATTGTTACAGACCAATTAGCAGATGGAATTATAAGCGCGTTAGCTTTATTTGCGACTGATTTAAGACCAATTAGTTCGGTTGGCACTTTACCAGAATTACCGGACGCTAATTATCCAATAGGTGCAGTAGTTTATCTAACAACTGACGCCAAACTTTATCGTAATGTCGCTAATGTATGGGACGCAAGCGCAGCAGCTTCTGACATAACTGGAACATTAACTGCTTCCCAAATTGGTTCAATAAATTCAGATCAAATTACAGGTTTAATCTTAGCAGGGCAGATTAGTTCAATCGCAGCAACTCAAATTACAGGGGCAATTTCAGCTGATCAAATTGGTTCAATAACAATTGGTCAGGTTACTGGGCAAGCAGTAGATACTTTGCCAGAATTACCGGACGTCGCCTATCCTATTGGTTCTTATGTAGTATTATCAACAGACGGAAAATTATATCGTAATGCTGCTAATGTGTGGACTGTCGCCGTCGCTGCTGGAGATTTAACTGGTTCAATAACTGCTTCGCAGATAGGATCGGTAAACGCTTCGGCAATTACTGGCTCAATTACTTCTGATCAAATTACATCGTTAGTAGCAACTAAGATAACCGGTTCAATAACCGCAGAACAAATTACATCCATTGCTTCAACTCAGATAACCGGTTCTATTACATCGGATCAAATCACATCATTAGTTGTTGGAAAATTAGACGGACAGATTTCAGGTTCTCAAATTACTGATTTAGCTGTAACTGCCGACAAGATAGCTAATCTTGCTATAACTTCTGCTCAGATTGCAAACCTTACAATTACTGCTAATCAGATTGCTAATTTAACTATAACAAGTGGAAAGATAGCGAGTATTAACGCTGATAAAATAAACGTTGGAACTTTAACAGGTTTTACTATCCAAACAGCTGCTTCGGATAAAAGAGTTAGAATAACTTCAAGTCCCCAAAATAGGATACAATTTTTAGATGGCAATGACGAAGAGGGATATTTGGAAATGGATGACGATGGAGATGGAGGATATTATCTTAATCTTGGGGGGCCTGGAGGATTATTACAAATCAGTTCATCATTGGGAGCATCTGAAACAGTACTCGTTTCTATGCCATTCTTTGCTGGTGCTGGAAAAGCATCTTCTGGTTTTGCCGTAATATACGGGAGTCCTAATTTTGAAACAGCAGTCGGTTTAACATGGAGTGGAGGGGGTGTTGGCACTTTTAGTTTAGATTTAGGAGACAATTTAGCAGAAATTAGTAGTGATTTAATTCCTTATGCAGCGGGATTAGATTTAGGGGGATCAGTAGCAGCAGAAAAATGGCGCAATCTTTATCTTAGTGGGAGTATTGTAAGTGGTGCTATTACAGCCACAGGAATTACAAAACCTTCAGTTACTAATACATATGATTTGGGTTCTTCTGGATATAATTGGAGTTACCTTTACACAAATTATTGTGCCACAAATATAAGACCAATTAATAATACTCTTAATCTTGGAGATGCTACTTATTATTGGAATAATGTTTATTATAAAACACTTGTAAAGAGTGGTGGCTTTGGATTTTTGGATAGGGGTGTTAAACTACAAGATGGTAAACAAGTTTCTGATCTTGAAGCTATTACCCAATTAACAGAAGATAGAACAAAGAAAACTCCATACGGTTCAAGCATTATTGATCATAAAACTTTACCGGAAATAGTTTATAGGCCTGCGAGAAATTCAGAAACAGGAAAGCTTATGCTTCGTGGTAAAGATAATAGACCATATCAATATATTGTAAATGATAAAACTAAAAAGAAGGAAAAAGTATTTGCCGAAGATGGAGAAGATGTAAATGCGATGATTTCAATAATGATTGGGGCAATAAAAGGATTAAATGACAAAGTAGAATCTTTAAAAAAAGAGGTCGATGTAAAATAAATAAAATAATTAAAATGAAAAATAAGAAAAAGAGAACTTCTAAAAGGAAAAAGAATGACATTAAGTCAAGGGTTAATAATTATCTTTCTGATGATAAAAGATTATTGTCAAAATATAATTTAGAGTCTTCTTTAATTCTCAATTTTCCTCGCAGAAGAAGAGTTCCTCTGTTTAGTAAAATCGCTATGTGGATATTAAGGATTCAGGGTTGTATTCTTGATACTAGGTTTAACGATTTAAAGCAGAATAAAGAATAATGGTATATAAATATAAAGGCACAACATACCCATCAAAAGAATACGCATTAGCCGCAGATAAAGTGAGGTCTGCTGGTATGTTTGAAACTACGGAAAATGTCAAAGCAGCTATGGAGGGAAAATCTTTTTCCGGAGTATCAGTTGAAACTAGAGAGTGGATTAAATCTTCACCAGACGCACCTGATTATTCCGGGATCAATACAGTCAAGGATGCTAATAAGGTTATCAATGAAGGACAAGATGGAGATGTAATAGATCAGGAAGGAAAGGACGCCCCGGGAGTAAAATCATTTTATTCCGGTTTGTTAAACACTTATAAGGATGTTACGTCTGCTATAAAACCTACAACACCTCCACCTGCAACGCCTGACCTTACACAGAAATTTACTGATTTGCGTAGTCAATATGGTGTTGAAGCGCTTGAAACTCAACTTAATGATTTAAAGGCCCAACAGGATATTTTGTATGCTCAACAGAGGATTAGGACAGCCGCAGAGAAAGGTAAACCAGTGGCAATGGGTGTTATTGAGGGAAGAGTTGGTGAGATAGAGCGACAAGAAGCTGAGAGGATCGATACTGTGCAAAGACAGATGACCAACATATCTAATCAGCTTAATACTAAATATCAGATGATAGATACCTATATGAAATTGGCTGATATGGATTATGATAATGCTGTTGCGGCATACGATAGAGATTTTGCAAATAACGTTACCTTGTTTAATATTGTCAGAGGAATTGATGACAGCGAGAAAGCAGATGAAGAACGTGCAGTAGATAATGCAAGGGCCAACGCTCAGATTATGATCAATACAATGACAGATAAGAATATGACTTATGATCAACTCTCACCAGATCAACAATTAACTCTTACCAAACTTAGTGTTCAGGCTGGACTTGGGGCTGACTTCTTCTCTACTGTAATGAATGTTAGTGCTGGTAAAGAAATCTTGACTACTATTGTTGTCAGTGCTGATCAAACTCAGGCAACGATTATGTATAAAGATGGAACCACTAAACTTGTCCCAACAGGATTACCAGCTAAACCAATTACTGGCACAACGTTTGGAGAACCAACAGCTTCGGAAAAATCAAAGGCAATGAATTGGCTTACACAACAACCAAATGTGACTCAGTCCGATATTGATCGACTGGAAACTGATCGTGCATTCTTTGCTTGGGCATTAGCTAAATCAGAGGAACTTTAATAACAATTATTTATGTCAGTTTTTGATGATTACACAAGAGAGAAAGAAAAATCTCTTGAGCAACCTGTGGAAAAAGAGGGGTTTTTTAAAAAAGCAGCAAAAACGGCTGCGAGAATTTTATTACCTAAAGAGGTTGAATACAAACTTGGATTAACAAAACGTCCTGGTGAGGAAGTTAAACCTGTTGAACAACCGAAGTCACTCTACGAGCAATATCAGCAAGAAAAGGGTATTGCTTTAACTCCACCAACATTAGGACAACAGTTTGAGGCAGAAACGCCAAAAGTGGAAACTAATTATGAAGATCTTAAAACAGTTGCGAAAAAACAGTTAACAGAAATAGAAAGTCGTTTACCGGAATTAAAAGCACAGTATGAAAAAATGCCGAAAGGCGGTGTTGTATTTCCTCAGGGAGGTTTGGGAGGAATCCTTAAAGCTGCTTTACCGCCAAGTGCTACCCAGAAGAAAATGGATGCTGAAAAGGAAATTGATAATCTTACAAAAGCGGCTGATGCTTATCGTGAATTTTTAACCCATAAAGAAACCGAGCCAGGCTTCTTAAATTTTCTATCAGATGTGCAAAAGGGAATACAAAATCAACTAAAGGATGGTGGTAAATTAATTCCATTTTTAGGCTCAGTAGAATCATTTGAAGAATACATTGGGTATATTAGTGCAACTAAAAAGAAAAATGAAGGTAAAAAGATTACCTCACAAGAGGATAGTTTAATAAAGAAATATCAGGCTAAAGATCTCCCTGTTGATAGAGGAATGGGTTATGCGGTTGGTTCAACTATGGCTTTACTACCAACTTATGCCGCAGAGTTTGCTTTTCTTAGTCCTGTTTATAAAGGCACAGAAGCAGTAGTTTCAACGAGTTTAATGAAAGCTGGAGTGCCAAAATTTATTTCCAAAGCGGCAGCATTTATTCTTGGTGGTGCAGCTCAAGGGTGGTCAAACGTTCCTGAAGTAAGTGAGAGAACAGCTCAATATATGTTGCCACAAGCAGATATTGTTAAAGGTGAGGATGGAGATTATTTGATTGCTGAGATTGATAAAAATGGTGATAGTTTTCCAAAAGCTTTTCTAAAATCACTTGGCACAGTGGCCGTTGATTATATTACAGAAAGAACAGGTGTGCTTGTAGAAAAACCTCTTGGATTCTTACAACGAGCATTTTTAGGAAAATGGTTAGCTAAAAGAGGTTTAACTGCATTAGGAAATAGTAAAACATTGAAAGTTCTTAAAGGGGCTATTGCTTGGGATGGAATTATTGGTGAGGTATTTGAAGAAGAATTAGCAGAATTTTTTCAAGCGCCTATTGAAGAGAGAAAGTATTATGCACCATTTGCCACACCAGAAGGCGTTGAACGTTTGTTAGTTGAAACATTAGCTATTGGGGCTTTCGGCGGATTGGGTAAGGTTTCTGATGTTGCTATGCGCCAGATTGAAAACTTTAGGATAAAAGAAAAACCAGAGCCGGTAGATATTACACCTACTACTCCAACACCTGAAGCACCGCCGGAAAAGGTAACGAAAGCTGAAACCGCAGCTCGTTTATTTGAACGTAAATTAGCTGGTGAGGAACAATTTAGAAAAACTCCACAAGAGGCAGAATTATTAAAACAACAATTAGCTAAGGAAGAGGAAAAAGGGAAAAAAGAAAGATTAGATAAGAATATTGATCTCCTTTTAAAAACTATTTTAACGAAACCGGAAAAACAAAGAACCACTGAAGAAACTAAATTAGTTAAAATGGGTGAGGAAATGAAGAAAGGGATTATAGGGGAAGAAGAAGTTAAACCTAAAATTGAAGTAGGCAAAATAGAAGTTGTTAGAAAAGAAACTATCTCAGAAATCTCTAAAACTCCAATCACCCAAAAACTGATTAACAAATTAAATACTTTAAAAGCACGTGAGGATAATCTAGATAATTTAATTGAGGAAGGTGATTATAAAACTTATGTTGAGGGATGGTGTGAAGAATGTTTTCCAAAAGATTTAGATACCACTGAATATCCTCTTTTTGCAGAAAGGGAAACTCAGAAGATTATAAAAGAGAATACTCCAGAGGGCTTTAAAATATTTGAAGCTGGGTATATTGAAGATGAAGTTGGAGATAATCCCTGGGGGGCAAGTTATATTATTTATAAAAAAACAGGGGTTGTGGAGGAAGCAGAACCGGTATCTGATGAGCAAACCCGCCTAAATATAGAGGCAAATGCTAAACAACTTGGGATATCAGTTGAAGAATATAAATCTAAATATCTTAAAGCAAAACCGGAAGTTAAACCTGAAGTAAAAACTAAACTAACTTTCGATGAGTATTTTGAAAATTGGGTAAAGACATTAAGCCAAGAACAGCAAGAAAAATGGGCCAAACCTGCGAAAACAAATGTGGAAGAAATAGCAAGGGATAAAATACTGGCTCAAAAGAGGGAAGAATATGAAAAAGAAGAAGGATCAATTACAAAGATACCTGGGTTTGGTGAGATTGATTTTGAGAAGGTAACATTCAAGCCAGAGATAGAACCAAATGGAATCTTTGAACCTGAAACTGATGAAGATTATGAAGCAGGATTTGAAGCAGAGGGGCGGGATGAAGTTAAATTTGATAATCAGAATCAAGTTTTTCATTCTACCGAAACTAAAAAGGAAACACCGGATCCTGAAACCAAGAACAGAGTGTCAGCTTTAAAGCAACCACTTAATCAATTAGGTTATGCTCTTAATCTTATTAGAGATGGAAAAACAGTGCCAGAAGAATTGCGCTGGATAGTTGATAACTATAATCAAGAGGCAGTTCAACAGATTGGCGAGGATGTTATAAAAGATTTTGGCAATGGAAAATATGAATTAATTTTTAGCGAAGATGCTCAGACTGAGGAAGGGATAGACGAACTTTATCCTTCCGAATCATATAAAGATATTAAAGACTACAATAAATTACAGGAAAATTATGGTATTGATGTTGGTGATTTTAGCGAAAATGATGTTATTACATTCAATACTGAAGTTGGACAGCGGTGGGGCAGAGTAGTTGATATTTATGATAATGGTCGTGCTATTGTTGAAACTTCTACTGGAGAGGTAGAAGTTGATTTTTGGTCTCTTAAAAAACCATCTAAGTTAACAAAGGCACAAGAGAAAATAGCAGAGGGGATATTCCCAGAGGAAGTTATCAAACAGAAATTTGAATTGACTGCTAATTTTATGCAGAAGAAAGGTATTGAAGCACCTCCAAAAGTGGTTGAAAAAGTAAAACGGAAAATACCGAAGAGGAATATAACAAGCAAAATATTTGATATTATTAAACTTGCTACTGGGAAGAATAATACTTTACCAATCCTGCAAAACATAGCTATCAAAGGAAATAAGATTATTTCAACTGATTTGGAAACAGGACTTACTTATGAGGCAGAAAAAGATATTGGTAATATTGTTTTACCAGCAGCAAATCTTAAAGGAATAAGTATTGAAGAAATTAAAGTTGATACAAAAGCGCAAACTGCTCAGGTTGGGGCGACAACTATTAAAGCAGCTGATCTAATGAGTGAATTTCCTATATTACCAGACATCAAAATAGAACCACAACTAAAGATTATTGATCATCAAATTGTGGATAAGTTTAGCAAGGCTGCTGCAATCATAAATTCTAAATCACAAAAGACTGAGATCACAGCAATGTTGTTAAAGAGTGAAAATGGTAAACTTAGAATAGCGTCTACTGATAGCTTTAGGCTTTATCAGATGACTGTTCCGGCCAAAGTAATACAAGATTTTGAAGGGTTAATACCGAAGACTACAATAGAAAAATTGGTAAGGATATTAAAGCAGGTTAAGCCAGAAGGAATAGTTGAGGTTTCTTTCGATAAGAAAACAAAATTTGTTAAATTCAAATTTGGCAAATTTACTTTTGTTAGTCGTTTAGTAGACGCAAAGTTTCCTGACTATAAGGCAATTATTCCAAAGAAGGTTGTAAATCAGGTAGTAATTAATCGCGAGGATCTCTTGGAAGTTTTGAGTGAAGTTCCGGAGAGTTTATACAATAATGTCGAAGTAGTATTAGACGAAAAAAATAAGAAGATTATTTTATCTAAGGAAGAAAAGGAGATTAAGTTTAAAAATGAATTGTCAGTTGAAGTGATCGCTTCTCCAGAGGAGATAGATATTGATAGTGATTTATATGCCATAATGCCTGTAATAGACAAGGGTTTTGGTTATAATGTAAAATTCTTGAATGATTTTCTTAAAAAAGCTAAATCTGAAAAGATAATATTATCCAATATTTTAGAGAGAGCAGGAGTTAGTCTTTTACAAGAAAAAGGAATTACGACAGCAGATTTTGTTAGAGAAGTGCCTGAAAAATATAAAGCCATTGTTGAAACAGCAAAGATTAAACCAGGGCGGATTTCTGCGGATAGAAAACAATATTATAAAGAATTGGGGGAAGAATTTATAAAAGCAGAAGCCAAACTCTCTGAAAGAGAAAAGGATGAATTGTTTAATCTTCTGACTTTTAGGGAAGGGGTGACGAGTTATGACGCAAACACATTAAAACAATTAAAGAGAAGGCCAGAATTAAGGAAATCCAATTTAAGATTACAATTAAAAGAGGTTGGATTTATTCCCGTAAAGAAACTCAAGATAGAATCTGCAAATGACGTAGCAGATATATTTACAGAATTAAAGAAAGATAGTAGAGAGAAAACATTGGTTTTAAATCTTGATAAAGATAATCAAATAATTAATGTCGGTTTAAATAGTATTGGGACTCTTGATGCTACATTAGTTCATCCGCGAGAAGTATTGTCTTTGGTTTTATCTTCTAAGGCCAAGAAATTCTATTTTATTCATAATCATCCAAGCGGAGATCCTACTCCCTCAGAGGCTGATTTAGCTATATTCTCACGTTTAAGTAAAACAGCTAATGATGTTGGTGTTGAAATGGCAGGTGGTATTATTATTAATCATACAGAATATGGTCTCTGGACCGAGGAAGATGTAAAGAATATTAAATATCAACCAAGAGTGCGTAAAGGAGAGAGTGTTTCTATTGTTGAATTGAAACAGATTATTAATGATACTGATTTATTTCTGAAAGATAATAATGTAGTATCTGATCCAAAGGGGGTTGCTGAATTTTTTCGCAAGACTATTCATCCAAGTAGTCCGATAGTTGCTCTTATTGGTTTAAATTCAAGAAATCAAATTAATGGTTATGAAATTATAGGAACTTCTCTTAGAAATATTAAGACATTAGAGAAAAAGATTAGTAGTGCAGCAGTCAGATTAAATGCCGGGGGTATAATTCTTACTACTAATATCCTAGAAGGAGTTAATTTTGATGATAGAGTAGTCACTAATAATATTCAGGTTTTATATGATAAAGTTGCGCTTCTTGGTATTGATTTATACGATGTAGTTTTTGTTGGAAAAAATGGATTTATGGTTAGTAAAAAAGCACAGGGGACTCTGGGTAGATATCCTACTCAAGTTTCAGAAAACATATCTAATTATGGGGAGTTTTCTGAGGAGGAACAGGCTGTTATTAAGGCGATTACAGAAGGCTTGCCAGTGCCGATTGAATTATCTCAAGCAGTTAAATCCCTACAAGACAAAGGTATTATTCAAACTGGTAAACCTGAGAAGGTAAAAGTGGAAAAGGCTAAAAAGGAAAAACCACCAATGAAAGATATGAAGCCTGGCGAGAGAACTTCAATGAGAGGGATCTCTTTATCCCGTTCAGCTCTTTCCGGATTAACACATCCATACAGAATTTCTTATAAGTCTGGAACAAAAAGTGTGATAAAGACTTTTGCAACTATTGAAGACGCAAGAGATAGGTTTGATATTATGGTTGAAATTAGAGCAAAGGGTTTCTTTAAGCGCGGTGAATTACCAAAAGAATTACAATCAACCCAGGCACAAAAGATAGAGGCTCATCAAGTTGCTCAGAAAAATAAGATTAGTCCAAGTCAATATAGAAGGATGGCTCTTATCTATACTGGGGTTGACTCAATGATAAAAATGACTCCAGAACAGGCAGAAAAGTTTATAGAGATGTTAAAAGCACTTACGCCGAAGTTTGGCGGAAAGATAACTATTCCACGAAGTAAAGTAATTGTGACGGCCGAAGAAGCAGAAAGAAAGTTTAGAAATATACGGGTTGGGTGGCTTTTAGATATCTTTAGAAGTCCGGTTAATGTATTTAGAAGAATAGGATTAGGCGCAGAAGGGAAAGCAGTCTTTGAAGCGTTTAGATTAAAGAGAGATTTTACTGCTAAATGGTTTGCGCAGTTTAATCGTTGGCAAAAAGAATTAGGTATAAAAGGAATATTCTTTAATAAAAAGAAGGTTAGGGAGCAGAGTCGCAGATTATTCCAGGCCATTAATAATCCAGAAGCTGAAGTAAAATTGACTGAACAAGAGTCTTTAATTGTTAGCCGTGCGCGGACAGCAGCAAATGAAATTGCTGATTTAGTTGATGACGCTAGGTCAGAAGTAGGTTTAGATCCTATGAACCGAAAAGAGAATTATATTACAAACCTTCTTACTGAGGAGTCTCATTTTCTTATTCAAACAACAAAACAGGCCCCGAATGAATTATACGCACTGTTGGATCTAAAAATGCCTTCCAGTGTTTTTGATAGATTGCTTATGGAAAGAAAAGGTGGTCTTCCTATTAAACAAGATTTCTGGCAGGCGCTAAAAGCAATGATCCAAATTCACGGTAAATATATTCATCTACATCCACCAGTTCATCGCCTCGAGCAATTTATGAAGTTTTATGGAGATAAGGTTCCATATTTATCTCGTGTATATGTTAGAAGCAGGATTAATCGATTCTTAGGACGTCCAAATGTTGCGGATAGATGGATGCGTGGTTTTGATGAAGCCGTTACTGAAGTAATCTCTAAAATACCAGGACTAACTAAAAAGACAGAGATTGAATTTCAAAATGGGCTAACAGAGATTATTGAAACTCCAAGACTTTTATTAAAGCCTTCTAAGATATTTAAGGTTCTAAAAGCCGTAAGATATACTTATGACTTGGCTTTTTCTATCTCTTTCTACACTATTAACTTAACGCAGTTCTGGTTTAATACAGTGCCTAAACTCAGAGGAAATGTTGCTGAGGTTTATCAATCGGCATTTACCGGA